>Ga0136643_10000482_pt1 | contig 43931 bp, 32 predicted proteins | sample TergutLab28metaG_FD_96883 | JGI IMG/M metagenome (GOLD analysis project Ga0136643, IMG submission 96883) | Labiotermes labralis P1 segment gut microbial communities from Petit-Saut dam, French Guiana - Lab288 P1 (version 3) (version 3) | ecosystem: Host-associated > Arthropoda: Insects >... | reverse complement strand
GGATAGGATGCCCAAAAAGATCTTCACTCAAGAACTGGAAGGGACGAGAAGAAGGGGAAGGCCCAGGAAAAGATGGAAAGAGGAAGTAGAAAGAGATCTTCAAGTGCTGGGAGTGAGAAGATGCAGAAGGTTGGTGGCAGATAGGAAAAAATGGAAGGACATTGTTCGACAGGCCAAAGCTCACAGTGAGCTGTAGTGCCAATGGAAGAAGAAGAAGAAGAATGTAAAATTTCGACTTATTAAATAACATATATATGCGTTTGTTTGTATGTTAATTAAATAAATTGCAGCAGATATTTCAGAGGGAATAAGAGGCTCCACTTCTCACGGCCCAAGCAGCCCCATCCTGGTTTCGATGACTGTCTGGACTGAAGAGCTGAACAAATCTTTAAGCAGTGAGGGGAAGACGTTCATTCAGAATTAAATACATTTTATTTACTTAATTTGGAAAATAAACATCAGAACCACTGCATGAGAAATTACTGAACCAACGTAAGAAATAATATTTCGTTCGGGTTAGGCACACCTGCAACTTACATCGGCCGGGTTTTTCATTTTATCTTTTACTTTTGTTATTTTTAAACTTCTAAAGGCGTTCAATTGCAAGGTGTGTATCATTAATTCATCGAATAACTATAGCTCCACTTTCACGAAATAGTGTCTTACAGCGCAAATGAGATTATTCTTATCCAATAAACGAGACAAACGAAACTTCTCTCCCCCCCACCCCACAAAAAAAATTGGAGGAAATAAGCACTTTTCTTGAAATACTACAAAAAATCCAGCCGACAAAACTTCTCCAACTCTCCTGAAGAACGACACAGCCAGCCGCTCATAAATGTTTGTATCTGTAGGCCAATACGTATACCAACCTACATGGCACAATATCCCAAAAGATTGGGATATTCATCATCAGACGTTCCCTACCTCACAGAAAGCAAATTAATTCCTCACTGCAGACTAATCAGTTAATGCTGTTTAGGGAAATGACAGCTGTTTACTGATAGGATCGTCGGAAATATACAAATAAAATATATGGGCTAAATCAGACCTGTCCAATTACTAAGTAAATGTAACTGCTCGCAGTAATGAATGTACTTTACAGGTTATTAAGTCCCGAACAGAATTCACAAAGCCCATTTTCCTAATGATACATTATTTCAACTACACATTATGTTGTTTCTGTAACACAGGTTCTCCTTGTGTATACTTTCTGTGCTGTTGCTTTGTTTGTAATTTTGTACTTAGTAAATCAGGTTTATTTTAATTGTGTTTATTTTACGGTAGAATACATATCTCACGCCCCAGTGGCTGCGCGGTATAAGGCGTAGGTCTGCAGCCTCTTGCCTGCTAAGATTATAGGTTCGAATCAAGTCTACAACGAGCAGACAAGCAGAAAGTTTGTCGGTGCGTGTTGTAGTGTTTACGTTGCGGAGTGCAGTGAAAGTAGTAGCTGAGTCCGTGGAGAGTTTACAAGCGTGGTGTAGTGATTCAGCAGGCAAGTTCGTAAGATCGATCATGACAGAACGACAACATACAATGGTATGCATTTTTGACCCTACCAGTCCGCGTATTTCAGCTTATGAAATACATGAATGGAATCATGAACAGCTACAGGTATCAGAACAATCGCTAACTATGATAAAGATTGATGGGATAAAAAGACACGTATTTATGACGTTCGTTAATGACATACAAACAGAACACTCTGCAATCTACGAATGCGAGTGCTGAATACAGACACACGACATGGGAAATATCAATAGTACGTCTAGAGGAGGCCGGCATGGGAATGTGGCCTATTCGATTAACCAACCTGCCCCCAGAAGTGACTGAAAGAAACATTCGAGCCGCATTGGCATCGTATGGGGAAATTGTCTCGATCCAGGATGAAATGTGGTCTAAGGCTTACCGTTACAAGGTAGCTAACGGGGTTAAAGTAATCATAATGAAACTGGCCAAACACCTTCCGTCCCAAATGAATAAATATTGCAGGGCACAGAGCATTTCCTTATTATGACGGTCAGCCAGTTACATGTTACGGGTGTGGGGACAGTGAACATATAAATCAGGTATGCCTCGAAAGGCATGCAGGAGGTATGGTAACATCAGATTCGACCCCCAATACATGGGCCCATGTTGCCGCTAAAGGCGCAACAAAACCAAAACGGCAATGACGACAATCGAATCGAGGTGATCCCCCAGAGAGAACCGTATGACCAGGCATCGGGATGTTCCCCTTCTGTCGACGACCTGATGACCACAGACACCCCGCTAGATATTGGTGGGGAACAGCAAGACCCCAGTCACCAACAAAGGCATGATCTCTCGCCGCAGGACGAGGACGCCCCCCTGCCGATATCACAACCTGAACTGTCCCCCAAGAAGTCACATCCGTGGACGCGGAAATGGCGGCATTTGACGATAGGCCTACCAGACATACTGTGCGACCCCTGCATGCAAACACGCAAGGAGAAGTTTCCAGAGAATGGGAAGGAAATGATGCTGCCCCAAGTGATGGGGAAACACAAATGGCCCCCCTCCAATTAAGCCCAAAGCGCAACAAAAAACTGAAGACGGACAGGGAGAAGCTCTTATCAAGAGAAAGGACGTGTAGTAAAACGCGCTACAAACCCGTACAGAGTCAATAAGATTTGCAGTCCTTGTGCACCCCACCCTCATTATCCCAATTATGTTCCAAGCATTCAAGATAGGAACACTAAACATTAATGCGATATCATCCAACACGCATCTACAAATGCTCGAAGATTTCCTATGGCGACAAGACACAGACTTCGCTTTACTGCAGGAAGTGTCGCGCACAACTTTAAACACGATTCGTAGATACACTGTCCATATGAATACAGGTACGGACAGGCGTGGGACTGCAGTTCTGGCAAAGGATGGTCTAGCCCTCTGAAACACCCCGCGCCTCCCATCGGGACGAGGAATGTCTGCATCATTCCGCGGCATATTGTTAGTAAATATTTATGCCCCCTCCGGCGCAGAAAAGAGGCAGGAAAGGGAAGTCGTTTATAACACCGAAGTCGTACACCTGATACCTTCTTCCAGCACGGCGATGATACTCGCTGGTGATTTCAATTGTGTTATAACAAACGACGACTGTACAGGACAGCGGAACTACAGTAGTGTGCTTGCGAGACTCATACAGGGACTGGACGTCATAGACGTATGGGAGGCGACTTCGACACGAACTGCATACACACATTGCACTGCTACTGGCGCTTCCAGGATTGACAGAATTTACGTTACTCATGACCTAAGGAGGAGGCAACAAGGTGCGGAGACGGTGGCCGCTGCCATCACGGGACCATTTTGCAGTAATCCTGCGCTTAACCATGGATGTACCATGCTCCCCTCGTGGGAAAGGGTATTGGCGAATGAATGTATCGTTTCTGAGTGACTTATCCTTCCTACAAACAACGAAGGAGAACTGGAAAAAATGGCGGACACATATGAAATATTACCCAAACAGGTTAATGTGGTGGTGCCGATACGTGAAGAGAATGATAGGCCAATTATTCATCCGTGAAGGAGCCGACCGACGGCGCGACCTATAGAAATGGAGAATTTCTACTATAGCGCGATTTACAGTGTACTACAAGACACGACACCCCAGACAACTCAAGCAGTCGCAATGAAAAAACTAAAGGCAAAGATAATAAGACATAAGAGTATACACCAAATGGGAATGTTTATAGACAATGGCGAACAGGACCGCATAACAGGTGAAGAACAATCCCTCCAAAACCTACTGAAAATCCGAAAGCGGCGAGCGCAACGTACGGTCCACCAGGTGTGTGATACGGATGGCTCCCTGAAGACGTCACCAGCAGACATACTGCAAGTCTTTACAGACTACATGAGACGAAAGTATGACCATATAAAAGTAAACGAAGAGAGAATGAGGCACATGATGAACTGCGGATTAAAGACAATACCATCGGCTGCGAACACAGCACTGGAGGAATCCATAACCATGGTGGAACTCGTTCAAGCGGTAAAACAGGGCAAACCGAATAAGGCCCCTGGTCAAGACGGAAATTGCCTAGAGTTCATCAAGAAAACACGGGAGGTGACAAAATAGACCTCATCGAAGTAATGAACAACATGTACAGATACGGGATAATATCAGACCAACAGAATCATGGAATCTTAGACTGCCTGCCGAAAAAGCCGGACACTACGAGAATGGAAGACTGCAGACCCCTAAGACTAATGAATACAGACTATAAACTGTTCACCAGAAACATTGCCAACCGCCTGCGGCCGTGGCTGGCCGGCATATAGCATCCGAGCCAGCACTGTGGACTTCCAGGAAACACAGTATTTGATGCCGTGGCCTCGGCACGAGACGCCGTAGCTTACGCATAGGCGACTGGAATTCCTTTGTGTGTACTGACCATTGACTTTAAAGAAGCCTTCGATAAAATCTCTCACTCGTACTTATACGCATTATTAAGACAATTTGGCTTCAGTGATCGCTTTCAGCAGAGAATTCGGAACATATATGACAATGCAACAGCATCAATAAAGATAAACGGACACAGGTCCAGTCCGATACCGATCCGAAGCTCCGTCCGTCAGGGGTGCCCGATAAACATGCAGCTGTTTGCAATGTGCCTGAATCAATTACTCTGCACACTTGAGAACAACCTCGCCAACATAGAGATTGGGCAGCGTCGCATCAAAACAACCGATGTAGCCTACACGGATGATGTGACGATTTTTGTAACGTCACCAACAGACATTCCTAAAATACAAGAGGCACTGCATTGTTTCGAAGAGGCGTCAGGGGCGAAAGTAAACATCGGAAAATCAAGGGCACTAGCGATCGGTCCATGGGACACGGCAGTACGGATTGTGGACATCCCATATCACAGTGAGGCAAATATTCTGGGCTTCCACTAACGAGTAAGGTGCAGGACTCTGCCCACAAGAGCTGGACTTTAACCACGGCACGAATACGCGCAGAGGATCAGGATGCCTACTAGAAGGATTTGAGTTTAGACAAAAGAATACAATACGTACATGATTACCTGATGGAAAGGGTATGGTACTACGCGCAAATATACCCACCACCAGATGAATGCGTGAGACAGCTGAATACCACGATTTCATGGTACGTGTGGAGGGGGGAAATATTCCGCGTACCCTTGTCCACCCTGCAAAGGAGAAAATGTGAAGGTGGATGGGACCTTATACACATAACTGCCAAGAGTTGTGCTTTATTTGCATACCATCCGCGTGAGCAAGGACTACGATCAGGAACACTAACTTCTGAATGGTTGCGTTCATGGGGCCTGATGGCACAGAACAAGAACCCGCCTTACAGAGACCGGATACCCGCAACGCTTGAGTATCTACGTCGGTATGCGGTGGACGTGGCGTATGTGACACAACAAGGAAGTACAGAACCGCAATCAACTTGTAAGAGATGATTGTACGACCTCTATGCACTACATGTGTCGGGCGGCAACAGAATCCAAGGAGATGCGGATCACCAGCTTATGGCCACAAACAGCCTGGCCTACAGTATAGAAAACCCTGGGGGAAACACCTGTTCCTGGGGCCACTAAAGCGTCATGGTATAAGGTAATTCACGATATCCTTCCCGCAAATGTAAGACTCTTCAGGATACGCATGGTACCCACAGATGCGTGCAGAAAATGTGATAGGACGGTCACACTTAGTCACCGTCTCATTAAGTGTGGGAAAGAGGAACAAATATGGACACGGACAAAACAGCGTCTAGCTTCGATACTACGGACAATCCCGGAGCGGATGCCCAGCGATTGGCTTCTGCGTCCTCATTTCACACTGTGGCCCCCAAGACGGAGACGTGCAGTGTTGTGGGTGTTGGCCAATCTAGTCATATTCCGAACCCAACAGCAACGGGAACTGACGTTACAAGACTTCATCGACTTCATGAAGCGGTCAAAGTGAAAGCTGTATCAGTCGCATAAAAGGGAAGCGAGTGTGGGAAACTACCTCTCCGTCATAGACATGGGAATGTGACGAACCCATCATGAGCATGTAATAGGACCGGGTGGAGGACACGACATGCAGAGGCCCACGTCCCGAATCCACGGGCAACGATTAGGATATGGTAATGTCGGACAGCCACATCACAGATGGAACCAGGGAGAGTGGAGGTCCAAGAGGCTACACAGTGACCTAACGAGCACACATCAGAACACAACAGATAGTAGGACATCACTAAGAGATTTCTTGTTTCCAATTATATCACGAGTATATACTACCATAGAACACTGGATAAAGTCATATCGAACAAAAAAATTCCCACCAGGGGCTGGGATGTTTGTCTTTCGTGAGTGTTGCGTGTTGTCAGGTATAGAGGTCTCTGCGATGAGCTGATCATTCGTCCAGAAGAGTCCTACCGACTGTGGTGCATCTGTGTATATGATCTAGAAACCTAGTGAATGAGGAGGCCCTGGACCACTGGGGGGTTTGTCGCGCCAAAAACAAAAAAAAAATATCTCAAAAATAAGATGCAGACAGTATGTAATGGCAGGTTTAGAACCTCCCTCTTAAGAATTTGTATTTGATTTGATTCTTTAGAAAATTACACCAAACAAACGGCTATAGAGGTGTTTCACACAGCTTGAAAGTTGTTGTTTTACATCCAAAAAACTACATTAAAAAATGTTTCAGTACATTTCACATTAACTATCGTACTTCATTTCGGCACCCTGCAGGTAGTACGTACCCACCCACAAGTTCGTGACCACCATGTTACTTTTACTGACTGCAGGAAACTGTAAGGTACATCACTGAAGTGGCCTTCTGTAGCATAACGTCTGCACAAAATTCGGTGACAAAGACGTAAAAACTAACATTGGTGGAAACAAGGAAAGACAGAGACAGCATAAGGATCTCGCTCGTGTACTAACATCCTTCACGAAGGAACTAGGCTAAGGAAATCACTGAAGTGGACGTTTAGATGTAATCCCCATGAAAATAAAACTGCACACTGATACAGCAGTTCCTCATCCTCGCAACACAAACGTTCCAGTGACCACTTAGAGACCATCTGAACGCCGTCCGCGGCACCTCATGTTTTATGTATGAGGCTCCACTTGCCAAGAAAACAATACACAACGGTATATTGCTGGCCAGTTTAATGTCTCACTCTTTTGTTTCAAACAAAACTGAAGGTTTTATTATAAAAAACAGTAAGCGGCACAAAAAGATAAGCTTTATTTCTGCTACATACAAGCTGCTTCGTGTAGCTTACTACACCCTATTTATGTACAAGTCTCATGACCTGTTTCACATGCAGCTGCGCTGTATAGCTCAGACATTATTGCAGTCTCTTTGCTCATGCGTGATACAACGTGGATAGAAAATCTGCATAAATGTAAATATTAATAAATCATAAGTTTCTAGTTGGTTGATTGATATAAAAGAAAGCCAGTTATTAATCATGTATTTTCAATAACTGTACGTTTATTTTAAAATATCCTTAAAAGACGCCAAAAGAGCTTCTCCGACTCGTGTTTCTCCAATTCCGTATCACTTTATAATAACATTCTAATAAATATGGTCCTTTGTGTGTTTCAAGTTCTGTGTATGGTATGGACAAAGCCCGAAGTGCAGGCGTATCACGGTCTCGCTAAACATAAACCCAAAGGCATACAAAGGGTACAGCAACTCGAGTTAACAAAAGCTTTACCTCAATTCAACCTTTGTATAGATAAATTCCTGTTCGCCTTCTCTATCTCAGACTACACTAAAATAATACTCAAAATAGGGAACGTTATCAGCCATGGAAAACTGCTGCCCATTTCTCTTGTTACAGTTTTTTTTTAGTTAAGTAAGCGTCACGTTGTCATAGACAACAGAGTATAGTTCACTACCCTTTTCATCATCATCATCAACAACAACAAAAAACATCAACAACAACACGAATTAAACAACTTGAGGACCCGTGACTCGACGACAGGCTGGACAACCTGGAAATAGGGTTTCGATTTTCACAGGAGCAGAGGTTCTCCCTTCCGCAGAGCGCGCAGCAAGCTGCCTCTGGGGCCCGCACAGACATCTATCCAGCTGTACCGCAGTACTCTCCCCGCAGATATGACGACCGGCCTGTGAAGTTGACAGCCACCACGTGCAGACACAGGGAATGTGTCAAGATACACCCCACCCCCAACCCCTCACACACATCTTATGGGTAGTGTTCAGTTAAGTACGGCACCGATTTCATACGTTACGATCCTTTACAAAGAGATCTTTCAATGTGTCTTAATTTTAAATCTATAAAACAGGCTACAAATTCTGACGTTAAAATAATCTCTCCATCGCATATACGGATTTCCCAGGTCACTCACTTTTTAATATCGTAAAGGTCCTCTAAAAAACGCCAATTATTCACCCCTTATAAATGGTGAAAGTAGCTTACTTCTTCACCGTATTCTCATATTCAGTTACTCTGGTGTACCACCACATTACACCATCTACTGTCGAGTTTAAAAATGGATGTAGCTACAACTCCAGTACCTCCACACGTCTGTTTGGCGTGCACAGGAAAAAATTTCCTTTCTGCCTTTTACTTACACTTGCACCTTTCATCAAGCTGTCAGTATCCGACTACTGATCTCAGAAATGGCGTCTCCACTGCTTGTTCTCATCTCTGGTCTTCCAGCCGATGTCCAATATTCTGATACATATAACAAAGCTGCTACTGCTGAAGCGCGTTCCGCATACTTTACTTCAATTTCTGGCTTTCCCTTTGTACTACGGCACTTTTCTCATTATTATCAGCTCAGCTGTATCTCTTTTAGGATAAAGACATTTCAAGTACGCTTTACGCTTTCTTCCTCTCCTTAATCATTTGTGCAATGTCTTCTTTCACAACATTCAGACCTTCAGGCCTACATTTCAATCGTTAAGAGCTTTCTCTCTTTAGCTTCTTCCATTATTTGTATAATTTCCTTAACTCTCCTACAATTCTGCTCACACACACACACACGTCTGAATGTGCAGCTATCATACAAACACTTCAAAATATTTTCTGCACATAAAGAAGCTCTAGACGTCCCCTTCTACTTCTTCCTTATATTTTGGTTAAGTCAATCTGCGTAGCCTTTCCCAGTCAATAACACACGACCTAGGCATATAAGGAAATATAATACTAAAAATGGATCTTAAAGACATTGAATAGGAGGGTTTATACTAGATTCATCAGCCTCAGGACAGAAGCCAGTGGTGGGATCATTTCAACATTGTAGTGAATATTCCATTCCACAAAAAGAATCTATGTAATTTCGGAACGTATGTATGAGCATATGCCCTTCTGTGGGAAACAGAAGCATATGAGGGAGAAAATGCATAGATTTTCTCTCTCAACTTCAGCATCAGATACAGACGAGTATTTAGCTTCACACCCCGGTCACTTTCACTACCTAAAAACGACCCCGGTACCCACTAAACAGGTGTTTGTGTGGGCCCCAGAACCCATCTGTATGGACAATTTTAAGAAGAGAAAATCTTCTCTCTGCGCGGAATCGAAGCACAATTCCTAGATTTTCCAGCCTGTATCCTCGTTCCTACATGGACTTTATTTTCCTGGCTCCCGTTTTAGTATGTTAGTTACGATTTATCGGTGTAAGCCATCTTCCTGCTTAACATTGTCCTCAGCCTACATGTTAGGTTACAACTAAAACCCCTCTCGTTACAGAAGATTAATTATTTCTTTGCTTAGTTGCTCCACTGTAACAAGTATCCCTGCCTCTGCCTTTGAATGTCATACTTATGACATGTCTTGCAATTCCCACTTCTCCAGAGCAGAATTTGTTATTCCTGGTTTACCCGTCCGAATATTATTTATAGAGCTTCTAAGTCAAATGAAATCCCTGCTGCACATGACCAGCCTACAGCTAGCAGTCCGACGATGAGGCTGCCGACTCCAATCTTCCAGGTCACAACCCCCCCTCCCCCCCAACCTCCCGAGGTGGAGACGGAGACTTATAATTTTAAAAGCCCTTGGAAGCAAGTTCCATGTTGCTCCATGGACCGTTATCTGTATATATAGGTCACAGTCCGTCAATCACGCTGTGTATCTCGGAAACTAATTATAACGTACAAGAGTAAATATAACGTTGTTCACAGCATGAAAGACAACTTTTCGTGTTTGGTAATTTTGCTGTTTTTGTATTGTTTTGAGCAAAAATTAATTTCGTCATAAATAAGACTGTTATACAATTCCTCTTACTCGGACGGTAAATCACATACAGAAAAGAAAGGTGTTCTATAGGTGATTTCAGGCTTCCACCGCGAAGCAGATGAGAACTGCGCTCTTCTGGGCTATAATGCAGCCAGTATTGGTAATTCCTTACCGACGGTGCGGGACAACCTATGGTCCCATCATGCTCCTTTAAGATGAGACCGAGAGGTTTTCCCGTAACGTCTGTAAAAACTTATCACTAGTCGCTGCGGAATATCCTATAAGACAGCATTTCTCACATATAGAAAGTTCCAATGGCGCTGGGAAAAATTCCACTGGAGGGGAAGGGTAGTAGGGTAGAATGAAAACTGATGCATGGTAGGATATGGATGAAAATGCGTCCATGTAATTCACTTACGCGAAAACCAAAGCTCTATTTTAGCACCGTTGTTAGAACGCAAATTTAACACAAACAACTTGGTGCAGATTTTTCTTCATGAACACGGTACTGCAACATACACAGACCACTCCGCCATATTTTGTGGTAGCTGCTACCAGAAGGACACGTCTAACATGAATAAAAGCGTCAAGTGAGAGAACTCTACGTCCAACTGTTGTAAATGTACCATGAAAAGATACGCACAGATCACGTTTGTCTCTACACACCCATAAGCCCTTCATAATACTAGACTGAAGTCGCGTTGTGACAAGCAGACACTTCGCTTTTCAAAAGCCATATGATATATTTTAGTTAAAACCCTACCAGCAGTTTTCTCTAATTCTTCCCCTGCATGCAGATGAACAAACAGACCTAACGAAGCTCACACAGATACGTCTGTAAGTTTCAGGTACGAACGCACTTAGGTTTGACTTACGCACTACAGAGTACCCTCAACAAATAACAGGGGACTGTTCTTGCACCTTAAGTAGGCTAATCCTTCAACGATCTGTATTTCCAGTAGTTCCGTTGCTCCCATTTGAATTTCTTGGTGGGAGCCGATAGCAGATATGAATGAGACCAGAACATGAACAAGAGATTGGAGTTCACCTTTGTCTGCGAAATAGGGACTTAGATTTCTCTACTGTTAGTTGAATAACAAACAAACAATTATTTAAATTGAACTGAAACTATTGCTCACTGAGAAATTTTAACCAAGTCGAGTAAGTGCATGGTTTTAGAGCTTCTCAGTTTCGCTATAAGAACTCTGTATCTATATGTGTTTATCGTATTCAGTAATTCTATTGCCAGTACAAGAATATCAAATTTTCTATTCCACAGTCCGTAACTTTAGCGTCACGTTAAGTCGCTCGGTCGGAATTAACAGGCCATAACGCATGCAAGTTTCTTAAATACTGCTTGATACTCTGTGGGCTGACTTGACCAACTCCGTATAGGCGTGGAGGTGATGAAAGAGCGTGGCCTTCATACAATGGCTTTCTTCTGTGCTACTTGTATATTCTGCAGCAGTATTCTGAAATATACCAGACAAGTCTCATTCGCCCTTGGCTCGCACTTCGCAAGAACAATTTAACATTCATCATGAAATAACAGGAAAATTATAATTGTAATGCCTCCCGAGGTGATAGATCTCAAATATATCCTACTTGCGGAGACACTGTAGATTGTGCGACTATGACGGTTCCACCCTCGTCGTCTATGTCTCCACAATTTGGTAGCTGCCACTATTCAGTTTTACTCAAATTTGGAAAGTAGAAAACTAACGAATTATTTAAATCGCACAGTCCAGCTAAATGAAACTTGCGTTCAATCCTGTTCACGCAGTTGGCTTACCGGGTATCCAAGGACGTAGTAAACAGGTTGCAGAGTAGACGTTAACTATGCTGGTGAAATCTGGTCTACTAGAGCTATTTAATTTTCAAAGATAGTCTAGATATTATTATACAATTTAGCAGTTTATGCATATGTTTACAACTTAAAGTAAAAAAGTTAAAGTTTAATAGCCAATCAAAATAGTTGCCTTATTCTTCTCTGTATAACCCAGTATACACTAAGGATTTAGAATTTAGATATCAAATAAATTTAACCAATCAACGTTAACCAAAAATTACTCAACTCGTTGTGGTGGTTACCCAAAAAAATACAAATTTCTAAATATATTCAGCACAGTTTACCTTGTACAATCATAAGCCAAACGTGTCCTGTACACATAGTACCGTTCCGTTAGGGCACCGTGCCAAGAGCCTTCTCCACTTGTAAAATCTCGACGTATTTCGTACATAAATCAAGCACGTAAGTACCAGTGAGTGAGTGAGTGTGAGTGAGTGAGTGAGTGATTGAGGACAATTACCTAATCGCACTGGTTATAAAGAGCGTGAGGTGTTTAACCTGTTTAATCATTCATATTTTCCAGTGCACTGAACTGCTGATTTAAACTTCCTCATAGCTGGTCTTCAGTGACTTTGCCACATCGAAGTGTAAGCAACATTTACAAATTTTTACATTCGAATCATTCATTCACTACACAATGATTCTCTGATGATGTAAGGAAAAGTTAAGTAACTGTACACCATACTTTTAATTTGTAAGCACTTTTTTGCTTCGCGAACCGCACTAAGGTTTGCCGATGAAGTCAAATCGTGCATATTTCAATTTTACAAAAGTACTTTCCAGAATTCGAATAAATTTATTTGACACCCGTAACAAAATAGCCTAACTTTACCCAATTTTGGGTTGGCCTTAGTTTACAAAAAATTCTAAATTACTTTATGTGATGCACAAATCACGTAACTTAAAATACCGATGTGGCTAAATTCCACAACTCGAGTTACAAGACAATTTCAAACTTGACAAATGTCTAAAAGAATAAAGGGAAAAATAATTTACGATTTAATATAAATCTGTAGCACGATTATACATGCAACATAACATTTATATCAGCTTTCAACAAACACAAGACCAGTAGCAAACAAGCACTGTGAATGTAGTACGTACTGGAACAGTGTACATCTATCTACTCTTGTTGTTACGAAGTGTCATTCCTTAAGAAATATGACAAGCCGCTTTCAAACGCCCTCCGCCCAACCACACTCCCACCAGACACAATCAATACCAATGAATTTACGCTAGGTCAAATTAATCTTACTTGATATCAAACTTTCAGTTGCAAACTTCACATTTTTGCGGAAACAATGGCGACTCTCGCTTTTCTTGTTATTGTGCGAGTTCGACTGGTCGATTAGTCGCAGCCAATAGGATGACGCTACAACAATCGCGGTTGTGTTCCATTGACACAGATCTCGGTCGACCGGTGCTGCTACCGGCGGGAGAGATGAAGATTAATCACCCGGACCATTAAGCGCGCTTCCTCAAGTTCTGACGGCTCTAGCAAGGGCCTCCAATGAACAAACGAGGGCTGGCTAGTGAGTGTGCAGTGATGAAGCTACAGAAACAAAAATTTCACATTCCGGCAAAATATCAAGTAGCTTGCACTTTATTTAGGAACTTCGTTAACGTACCGAGAACAGCCTTTACCTTTCACTGAACGCGTTAGCAATTCCCGACCTTTTAGTGTACATGCAGCATAATCTTATAACAAACACAACAAAATATTATAAAATCACGCATCATTATAAAGCCAAACTTTAGGGGTTGGAGTGATAATGGTGTCACTACTTACAGGTTCTATATTACATAAACAGCGTGAGTGAGACATTACGACACATTTAAAGCATCAATACGAAGCAACAGAAAACCCACCTGAAACTGCACTTCGCTTCCAGGCTTACGTTCATTAATTGCGGTTACTAAATGCGTAATTTTTATGAAAATAATCATAACAGTACCCACAATGTTTATACAAAAACTTTTTCTTGTGTTAATAAATATGTATATGGCGACTGCGCGAAATGTTGAGGTTATTTTACATTTTTGCGGCAGTCGGCATCAATATGGAAACCCCATTAAGACACTCTAAAACGAATATTAATTTACTGACATTCCAGTTACTCTTCATTATACAAATTAAAACCAGTGGTTCATTCACTTGAAGACACATTTTAATAACTCTTTTAAGAATTAAATTCCCGTGCAATATAGATTTCCCTGAACTTTTACAAAATGGACGATTATTACGATTCCTCGATAAAACCGCAACTCATTGGCGCACATGTCGGCACGTAATACGATCGACAGTATCTCCGTAAAACAAAAAATAGCCTTCTCGTCTTGGCAGGCCATCTTAACGTGTCTCACCTACAAGTGAAAATTATGCAGAGAAACAGCTTATCAAACCCTTCCAGGGAGTCAAAGGGGTCCTACCAGCACTCTAAGTACTCGCACTTTCGTACTTTAAGTCTAGAGTGAAACAGGCCAGAGGCCCTAATCCATAAAGAATGCCGTAAAACAAAAAATATCGACCACCAAATATCTATTGTACTTAAATTATACCTACGTATATGCTTGCTACGCTCGCGGATATATTGTGGGATGCTTAGGGATATTTATGACCACGATAAGGTGTAGCATTGTATATCATATATCAGTAATATACACTGTTCTTGTCTGTATGATTACACAATTCAGTTTCTTAATTTCCTGTTGGGCAACTTGTGTGCAGTCTCCTTGAAAACAACGCGAAATAAAACGGAGGAAATGGGAGAATGCAGGTAGATGACAATACAGGTAATGATCATCACTTGGTGTGAGAAACTTTGCGATGTATTATGAGTAACGAAGGTAGGTGGCACAATCATGACGGCAGAAACTTGCCTGCTGTACGCTGTGACGTTGGTTAACAAACACTTGGGTACAGATTCCTGTAGCGAGAATTTCCAGCGCATTTAATTACGCATTTAACTGTACTTAATTAAGAAGAATATTTCGAAGGAAAGCGGGTAAATAATTTAATTCTAACTGCGGATGCAAAGCATCTTACAGCACTCCTGTACTATCCAGCATATTACAGTAATCGATATTCGTTAACACAGAATGTGTTCTAAGAAAAAAGTTACCGTAATACATTTTCTGAAACAATGTATTCTAGAAATAAACCAAACTCAATTAAATAGGGTAATATGTTTAAAGAGCAAGCTCAGAAAATCGATTCTTTGAATTAGTTCGGATTATGAAATTCCTTAATATTTGCCATACTGCAATTCACCGCGCAGTCTAAGACGTGGGTCTGCAACCGCTCGCTTGTTGGGATTGCGGGTTCGAATCCACCGGAGGCATGGATGTTTCTCTTTTGTGACTGTTTTGGTCTGTGCGTAAGGCCGATTATTCGTACAGAGGAGCCCTACCGAGTGTGATCGTGACACGTCGATAATGAGGAGGGCCCTGTCCCACTTGGAGCAGTTGCGTTACGGAAAAAAAGTAATCAAAGGTAAGTCAGATATGACATCAGTTAACCACATTTCATATGTAATTTGGAACAACAAACCATGAATGGAAGCAGTGATATAAGTCTCTCGCTGAACCTTTATATCAAGCTTACAGTAAGTTATTGAACCAGAAGGCTTGAAACATCAACACAGCTCAGAACGTCACACATCGTAACAGCATTTTATACTTTGTACCATGAATAAAAGTCTGACTTCGAGTCACGAAATGACTAACATTCAGTCACACCGTCTTGGTGTCGAGCCTCTTCTGAAGCCCATGATTATATTTTACAATCACAGTCTTAACGTCCACAGTTTTAATGGCATAGGGATCTCCCTGACGAAGAAAATGAAACATGAAACTAATTTTCTTCCTTGACGCTCCCCAACTTTCCAAAACAGCATTACACTCGGGGGTGTGGGTTGTCCCCGACTGCGCCATTTTGTCCTTCTGTTAATAGCAGCTTTGAAGACGAAGATGTGTCTGGAGCGTTGGCGGAATGACTCTTCAGTCTAAATGTTGCTTAAAATTCGGTTTTCCTTGCACATAAAACACTTTGGATCTCTAAAGGAAGCTAGCATATGAGGCCGCGTCTGCCAGGAGAAATTTGCATACGTTTCATGAAAAAGGCTGCCGCCTCCATATTTATGTAAAAGACTAGTCTTCTGCCCTGACGAAGGAGAAAGCAGATTCCTCCCAAACGTCGGTTAATTCATACCAGACTACAAGATATCACATCCCAGGAGACAAAATTTTTATTACTCTGTGGAAAATATTCCGCCATTTCACCATACCATCGGCCATTTTTCATCCACGAATTGCATTAGCCCTCAAATTCTTCTCTATAAATCACTACAACACCCATGATATGGGACACAAGAACGAAAGCAGAGGGGCTCTTCTCCTTTCCACAGCCATCGCACAAGCTACAACCCACATACAGTTTCCTATTCAGTGGGTCCTGCTTGCACTTTCGCCGAAGTTAAACTGGACAGAACGTGAGACTGAACCCTCAACTTCATACAATCACAAAGATATGAATACCTCCGCCCCCACACACTTTGATGGTAGGTGTTTAATGAAGGGCAAGGGCAATTTCACCCTAATTTGACGCAAACAATTACATTTCTACACAGTCTTTTCCAAATACCTACACTTTGTCTACATTTCCGAAGTAAGTTGAAAATCATCACTAAAGTAAGCCGAGAACGTTATCATTGAAGACAGAGTGCCATTAAGTAACCAAAGAGCTACACATAGTGGAGACGAACTACGCCGTGCTACTAACCAAGCTGATTCGAAGTGTCTGTGGCAATCAACTGAAAATGCCGCGGTCAGTTGACCTTGACAGTACCACGCGATTTATAATGTGCGTAACAGCACACACACACACTCTCTCTCTCTCTCTCTCTCTCTCTCTCTCTCTCTCTCTCTCTCTCTATCTATCTATCTATCTATCTATCTATCTATCTCTATCGGAATGGAATTTTCCTTACCAGCCGCCTGATCAAACAAGCGCAGCAGTAGGTAATCTTCTCTTATAGTCGTGTCAATATGACAGTTTTCTGGCTTATGATACCGTGCAGACTGGTATATAGTAACAAATACTTTACAGGAGCACCTTGTCTCCAGTATATCTGGCACGTGAGGTTTTGGAGACCCGCTGTGCTGTTGGATGCGCATAGGATGACAGACTATTGGAATATGGACGGGATAAGACAAAAGATGGAATTTAAATAAAAGGTGAACTACAGATTAAGCACCTTCAGCTTCACATTTAAAATGATAAGATTCGCTTCTCTGTCGTTATGTTAGCAATAAGTTAAAAACGTAGATGAGGTGGAAGTGATGACAGGTAAGTTCAAGCGAATTCGTAATGACCACATTTTCTGAAAGAAGCAGCCCATTACACTACATGGCACCACCGCTTATTTTAGGGCTGTGGTATTATTGTATAATTCTTTTAATGGTGAACATAACGCCGTGCGACACGTTACAAAAGGGATAAATGTTCAATTGAACACAGCTTATCGTTCCTGTGTGACGAACATAAAGAACTGTACAGCCATACATTTTCGGGTTTTCCGCATTAAGACTTCTTCAGGTCTGACCAGCAAGAACGCACGCAGGATGTAACATTTTATACATACTGTGTAGACAGACCGAGATCTCAAATGTGACGGAGCTTGTGTTGAATATGAATATAAAAGGTGTGTTCTTATTAATCAGTTGAATCTAAAATAATTATGAAAAGATCAGAAACTGTAAAAGCTATCATGACGTTATTCGTTTCTGTCTATTAATAACCAATAAAGGAAAAGAACTGTGGCTTTCTCCTACTTGTACACTTTCAATCTTCTTAAAGTTAATGAACATAAATGCGAGCCGAGCCAGGTTTCTTACTCAGGAACATGCTTCATTCATGATCGCGGCCAGCAATGCGCAGCTGGTATAGATTCGCTACGTACTGGATGGTTTGAAGTTCTACGCACGACGTGGGTAAGACTTTCCGCACCTGACTAGACCGGACTTAGGGCCCACCCCACCTCCCGTAAAATGGATCTTTTTTTTTGGGGGGGGGGTCAACCGGACGAATCGCGGGGTTGCACACTCATCTGCATCTAGTTCTGAGGTTCAAGAAAGAATACACCTGTCCTCTACTTTACTTTACTTTACTTTACTTTACTTTACGCAGTTCATGTGCTAACGTCTCTGCAAAATTCCGTATAGCACTTTCATACACACACACATATATATATATATATATATATATATATATATATATGCCCATATATTTAAAACATAAAACAAAACGGAGTCAAAATATCAGTTACAGAACTCCGTATACCCAGAATCAAAGTACATATGATATTACTGTGACGTTCCCAAGCATTTCATTCTTCAGGACTCATAAAACACAAAGAAATCAATCATTGCTGTAGAAAGAACGTGACTACATAGCCTGCGGAAGTTGTAACGAAGCAACAGCGTTTCTGAATGAGTTTCATAACCCTGTCATTTAATTTCCGGACTCCAGATACAGCCGCCATGTTTGTTTAACGAAGTCCCTCTTTTTATTACATTAGCAAAGCAACCGTCTGTGTCTGCGCCGCTCTTGTGGTCGCGAATGGAAACAGCTTGTTTCCGTTTTTGCACCAGTCGAGGCGCTGTTGTGTGATCAAAGCGAGAAACTACGATCACTTACGTCAACGACGAAATATGCTAACCTATAAAAATAAAGTGATGCCATTAATTTCAGAAGTAATATGTATAGGGCACTAGAGCAGTCGCATACAGCGTCTCCCGTGATATATTAATTCACAATAGCTTTAAAAGAGCGGAATAAATAATAGGACCACCAACGGGCGCTTCTTACGTTTTGCATACAGCACTACCGACTACAGTGTTATGGTTTAACGTTTAAAACTTGTATTTAAAAGGACACGTTCCGTTCATCGGTTGGAAAAGGGTTTTCCTAAGGTCTTCGTAGTTCGAAATTTATGTCCAGGAGAGACAGTGCTTGCAACACGCCCTTAGGTCACCACTCATGACCATTAACCCATCTTATTCGATGTTATAAAATTTCTATAACTCAGACGGCAACAATAACAGAGTTCTGAAGAGTGACGCAGTTTAAAATCCTCAGCGAATAAAATATCAGGTAATTTAACAAAGCTATTAATTTTAATAACAAAACGAATACAAAAATATAAGCGACCTACCGAAGACGTAAGCGTCATCGCAAATATAATGACAGCACCTGAAAGGAAAAATAACTTTACGTTGTTCGTAAAGGGAAGCAATTGCCAAAAACTAATATATATAGGACCTCTGGTTGAAGTGTGAATGTTACGACTTCCCTGGCACAGCGCATAAGAACTAAAAATCTCTCTGTCGAAACACAAGCATACCTTTGCAGATAACCCAACGCCAACACATCACTGAATAGAGAAGTAAATATCTTTATCGTTGCACCGTACATTTCGTACAGTCATTTAATTAGCACACCAACTAATTCACATACATAAAATTTTTTACATTAAAACATTTAAAATCGCTCCAACATGTTCGATCCTAAGATCATCTTCAGGAAGCTACACTGTTCCTTGCTAAAGTCACATTTTTAAAACACTCACTGATTAATTTCCTTATATTAACTTGGTGCTGTGGCTGCTGCCACAGCACCAAGTTGGAGCGATTTTAAGCGTTTTAATTTTAAAAAAACTTATGTATGTGCATTAGTTGGTGTGCTAATTAAAAGAGAAGTAAATGTTTTTATATTCCTCTAGTAACATTAATTCAAAGTGGTAAAGGAAGGAAATAATGTTGGTCAGAAACATGCAGTCATTGACTTCCGCTGTGGTATCACTGGCCATCAACATAGTCACATGCTTTTCGACTCTTATACCATTCATCATAAACATCGTTTAGGCAAAGCTAGCACGCTTGTGAAATTATGAAGCGGAGAATCCGTGAAACAATATCACTCCATAAACAGCTACAATTCCCTAACCACCTTCAAAAACAGAGTATTTATTTAGCATAATATCTGTTCAGATGATAAGTAACTTCCCGCCTCTGGTGGAAATGCAAAATTCATACCGTGCTTATAGATCCTGCCACTTAACCCTATCCCGGTAAAAACAGTTACGTCGTAACATGCCATTCCTTCTGGATCAGTTTCATTGTCACAATTCCAACCACAAGTACGTCTCGCAAGCGGTCTCCTGTGTGAAAGTTAACCGACTGTTGAAGAACAAGAAAAAACTTCGGTCATAACAGGCGGATTCCGGGCCGAGGTATGAGACCGAGATCTCCTGAATAAGAAGCATGAAAGATGCCCTCTTGACCGCGACGTTAGAAATTATTAAGAAACACATGTACTAGATGAAACGTATTACAAATTTCAAAGCTTACCATTCCTGATTCGCATGATGTGGTGGACGCACAAATATAGGCCTATTCGTCGTTCCGTAACATTCTTTATCTTTCAAGAGGGATCGGTAAATAAATCTAGCTAGCGACTTTGAAATATAACGTATCCTTCTGATAACAGCACAATCCCTGTAACAGCCTTTGATCTTCGAATGGATAAAGCAACACGGACCCATCCGCTTAAACTTTACGGATGCTCCAGGCGTCGATGAAACAGTAAGCACATGCAAAACATACGACTGTGTGCAATGCAGTAAGTTTTCTACTTAATCCTTTGCCAACTCATAACATAAAAAGGACATTAAAAGCAAAGCAACGAAAGCTTTAGTCTACTAGAGGCTCATTCCTTCCGACGAAAGGTTCACCGCACGGTGTCCCAAATATCTGAACCAGGGAGATGCATTACAAAAACCACACTCGTATGTTCACACGCTCAAATGCAACTTGCGCCTGTTTCTTGAATCAACATTTTCAACTTCAAAATCACTTAACAGTTTTAATTAAAATATTTAAAAACTGCTGGCAGCAAATGTCTGTTTTAAAACGAGACATGTTTGACTCAGAACAAGGGCACTGGTGCAATCTTATGAACAAAGTAGCAATGCCCTTGAGTTCCACTAAATTCCGGGAATTTCTTGAATACCAAGTGAACTAACAACTTCTAAAGTCGGTCTCTGTTCCAGTAAGTTATTTTATATTTAGGCATGGGTACAACATAAACGAGAGACCGCCTAATCTCCGAATCATAATTCTGTACTTCTAGCACAAGCAAAGGTATGTAACTGTACGCATTTTCCAAATGCACACTTTGCAATATTCTGGAACAAATTCAGTGAACCTGAAGTGATGTCCTGAAGCCACAAGCGTACTGGTAGTACTTAATCTCACTTCATATACCTAAAACAGCCATATATTATTTTTCTGCAGATTTATTTAACCCTTAAACCGCTAATGTGGAAAATATGGTGAGCTCCTAATAATGCCAGCAGATGGCAGATGGGATTTAACTCAGCGTTTAAAGGGTTAAGTACCGAGCAGAAGAAGAGTGTTGCAAACATATCGCAATTTCTTCCACTCTTCACATTACCTACCAACGTTTAGCAAAATGAGAAGTTCCTAAAATTTTATAACATTCAATTTCTGCTGAAAGTAAACTAGTTATAATCTGATATTTTGAAGCAAAAAAGAACTCCTCCATCTCCATTTAGTACTAACCATTCATGTTTAATCTTCATGTTTGCACCGTGCATCAATGATAATTAATCACTTTATTATCCAACTAATGCACAATATATAATATGTAGATACAATTGAAATTATAAAATATTTAAAAGTGCTCCAATATGTTTCGGATCACAGAGGATCCATCACCAGGGAACCTTGCACAGTGCTTGGCTAAATATTACCAGAATGATTCTGTCGTGTCCGTTGACATGGGCAAGGTCGGTGTTATGGCAGCATATTCTGACCCGTTGTGCGTGTGTGTAGTTCACTGTTTATAAAGGCACTCTTCATATACAGTGAACTACACACACGCACAACGGGTCAGAATATGCTGCCATAACACCGACCTTGTCCATGACAACGGACACGACAGAATCATTCTTGTAATTTTTAGCCAAGTACTGTACAGGGCTCCCTGATGATGGATCGTCTGTGATCCGAAACATGTGGCAGCACTTTTAAATATTTTATAATTTTAATTGTGTCTACATATTATATATCGTGCGTTAGTTGAATAATGAAATGTTTAATTAACATTCACGTTTACTGTAATTCTCCGGAGGTGAATCAAGCGGAACAAAACAGACCATCCTCTTGGTGTTCGTTTTATGTATTTTCTTCACACGACCCATACATTTTTGCAAGCGGACAGGTTCTGAATACAGGAAGGAAACATAGAACAGCAAACCGGCAGCTTTCATGTCTTTAGATCGCAGTCATTATTACAGAGCTCGCACTAGAGTTCTCTGCAGCCACAACGGCAAATTAATTGCAGACATTTGGTGAACGTCACGGCCCCACGCCATAATGGCGCGGACTGTTACCACTCCATTTCAATCCGCGTTGCTCTGCAAGAAAGACTACACAAAATAACGCAGGCGAGTCCACCTCCAAACTGAAAACAAGAAAATTTTACGGAAATAATTTATGTCTCACTTTTTCTTAAAATTTTGCTTTCCATATCGCGACGTTAAAAGAGTTTATAAAATTAAAAATTATCAGAACATCAACCACTAATGGGCAAAGTTTCCAAAAGTCCAAGTTCACATTATATTAAAGTTTTTAATAACCACAAAATTTCGAATAATGTAAACAAAACACATTGCACAGAATAGTTGTTGGTCTCTTCGTAAAGCAAAAAAATTTCTAGACACGTAATAAATGCATCTAAGAAATCGAGGTTCTTTGTTGCCAATTTTCCGCTGTACCCATAGAAGACGTGGGGCAGACTCAGCCTCCACTAAAAGGGTACCTAGTGCTTTCCCAATGGAGAGAGCGGCTTGGCGTGAAGCCGAACAAATATTTGAATCTAGTACCGCAATAAAGAATGTACGGTGCCATATTCCCTTTTCTCCATAACAACTGATTGCTTGGTAACTGATTAAGGAGAACAACCTTACTGTTACTCTACTCTATTTGCTAACACATAGCACTCGCTTGTGCACAGAGTTAAACATGAAACGTAAAAATAACAGATTCTCAACGGCGTCAGTTGTTTCTTTAATGTAAGACGGGGGTGTCGTAATTCAGCTGCCTGCTAATTACCAATCGACTTGTACACAGTAAACAAACGTAAATACAAAATCTTATGGAATGAACAAGCATGTGTACAAAATGGTTTGGAATGAATTTCCATCACCTACCTTCAAATTAGAGAAAAACTTTTACTTCTTTGAGCTGTATTCTATTTTATTATATTTTACCTAATTTCGCAGCTGATTTGGTATCACTTGTTTCATATTTTCCTGCAAGTCTTGCTGTCCTAACGATGGTTTTTCGTAGCATTCCTGAGCAAGTACAGACACCTATACTACCTCAAATCAGGCCAGGGTTTCTTTCTTCCTTATCCTTTCTAATCATTCTACCACACGTCATTAGCCCATAAGCCAACCGACTCAACACTGGCAGCGTAATAAAATAAATAGTTTGTATTCCATTTCAATCAAACCTACTTGGTATTATTTCTTATACTGTACCTTGCTGTTATATTCTAGTTGTTCTGTTCCACACTCTTGGTATACAATTCTAATCTGACACGTACAGGGATAATTTAAATTGCCTTCTAATATAACACATTTTTTACTACTTTATCGATTCATAATACAAAAAGTGACTGCTCCGCATTACCACATTATGGCAGCAGGGACAGTCAGCAACTTATTGTCTGCGCCTGTACACAGGGTCGATCCCACAGCCTTCTCGACTCAGAATGTGACAAATTTCGGGAAGTGTGTGTGACGGTTGCGGAAATGACTACAAGGCGCACAGTGTCGACAGTGAAATGGATTATTGGAAAATTCGTCAAGCGGCACCAGGGCTATCCAACGTAATACAGTAGTAAGAAGTTAGACAGTTAATGGTTGCGTTCCAGTGCTGTTCACACCTATCTTATTAGCTCTGTGACTCACGAATCCAGGATACCAGTCAAGATCCTTTAATATCTTGTCTTGATCTGTTCACACATAATCAGGCTGTTACGCGAATGGTTCGCGTATTATACAGTGTGACGTTTCTCGATCTTCAGAACTTACCGCAGAAAAGCTCGGTCTCAGAATTCAGTGACCTGGGACCCGTCTCTATTCCTCAGAAATGGATGACCATCCCAACTTAAAACTGTACTCTCTTCACCATCAAACCCTGTGACACTCGCACACTATCACATCACGAACCAACTTATCTTCGCAGCTACCACCATTATTATGAAACGTTATCGTCTTATATATCACCATCATAAACAGCATCATAAGAGAGCGATGGAACATCATCAAAGCATACAACGTAGGGATAGAGTAGTTGACAACCACACTTCATCTTTGAGAGGTCCAGAATTCATATTTTGGGCCCCCAAACCGCAGACAGGTCATCCTAAATTTCAGCACATCCTGTAGGCAAGTACTGGGGCACTACATCACAGCAAAATGCCACTTTTCCTTACACATTTCATCAGACACTTACTTAACCCATACTCCAAAATTACCGATAGCATAATAACCTGTAAGTGATCATTCTAAATTATTTATTTCATGAATGTTATTCAACTACGCTTTCGAATAATAAGATAATGTAGCGTCGGTGGGTGATAAATGATTCAGTACGGGGCACTGGTGGAGTGACACTAACAGGGGAGAACTGAAACACTCGGCAACAAACTGGCTGAACTGCCTCTTTGTCCACTACAGATACCAAATAGACACACTGAGATCGAGACCAGGCACCGACAGCGAGAGGCTTGCGACGAACAGCCTGAATCCTGCCACGGCCTCCAAACGCTATTCGAAATGTTCGTCTTAACAATCTGAACGCTGGAAACAAGAAGGTTAACCGTAGTCTTGACAAAGAGATGACGTGTTTCGACTGTTTCCCTTAGTTTACACTGAGACACTTGCTGAGATGGGAACTCATGGGCTTTGGAGAGGAATGACGACCGAGCAACAAACACGCCACGACTCTAACGCAAACAACGGTTACATCTGAATGCAAACATTGAAAGTGACATTGCTAGCAGGGTGAAACCCCCCAGTTGAATTAGAGGAATACAATGAAGTAAAATATGAGCACTGTGGAACGCTACAGTATATTAACAATGAAGTAAATTACTGGTACAGAAGCATCATTACATAGTTTAGAATAACGCAGCCAACAAAGAAGGTCGCCGCCTTTATCGAACTATTTTATACTGCTGGCCCGGTATGTACATACCGGGCCAGCACGACAGTAGCGTCAAAACAAAGATTGTATATAAGACCACCAAACAGCCTGACTTCATGAGAATTGTAGCAACAAAAGATTTTAAGCCATTTTATTGTAAATATGTTAATTTTAAAGTTTAAAAATTTTATGATATAGAGATTTCAACAACTATATTATGAGAAATTGCATAAAAGCATAAGTGAAACATCTTAATTATAAACTGTATTACCAACAGCTGCACTGGAAATACTTGTGAAACTTGGCAAGGTATTGATTGCAAGCTCCCTGAGGATGACACGATAGTGTCGAAATATGTAGGAGTGTGATAATTTGTGAGATAATTGTGCATTTGTTGGTCATGGTACAAAATAATATTGGTCACTGTCACGATCCTTCACCTCCGGTCTGCACTTAACGCAGAGACGAAGCCTGACAATAATATAGTTCCGTTTCACTTACGTCACTTTTTCCGTTGTGTCTCTAACTTGTAGTAAATGTAACAGAAGAGTGAGATAAAACTGAACACCCAAATTCAATTAACAAAATGCTCATATAATTTATTTCCTGGAAGTAAACAAGTGTTCTAATAGACGTACGCACGCGTCATAACATAAGTCCAGACAAGAAAATGCTAATCAGTATTTATGACAGCATAGTAAGCATATAACATCTGGTCCACTCTTCGGACCACAGTAAAATATGCAGGCACAAAACAGCTAAAAATATAGTTTTATACTCGAAAGACGTATTTATTTATTTATTACCAAAATCGGTGCCAACTCAATACAAATCAGTACAAACACGTATGCAGAAGTATTTAACAATAAAATCAGAAGGCACTTCGGAATCCTGTCGAATTTTGGGACGAGATGTAAAACTCTAAATCTTAAGATTTACGCATCACAGACGCCCATACTGACGACGGCGCGAAGCAGAGACTGCTTAGGTTATAAAGTCTGTGGGACTCTGATGTGAACATGGCAGCATAAGCAAGAGCCACGGAGGTTTGATGGGCGTGATAGCCTCTATATCCTCCATTTATCCCCTTTTTCAATGACCTGTCGGACTGTTATCAAACATGTCACATGTTTGTACTGCATGTTTCTGCGACAAGTTCCACACATAAATACAATTTCATTTACATATGTAATAAGCCACACCATCCTTCCTTACCTAAACGCCAACACAACCTTTAATAAAAAGCTATGTCAACAAGCACAGCCACAGCTCAAGCCACGTATGACAAAGATCTGATTTCTGCAGAGCGCAGACTCAATGGAAATCGAAGGTGAAGAAATGTTACACCAAAGACGCATTGCTTGACGTAAGTAAACTTCTGCGAAATCGAGGTATAATACCTTTAAGGACATTTCAAAACTCCAGAAACCATACAGCTATTTAGTCTATGTCGACTTACTACATCAATACGGTGTTGCAATATTCCACGACAATGGTCAAGCAGTGCGCCAAGACAACAATCATAAGAATATATGGGCAGAAGCTAACTCAAAGTAGCAGAGTTTTTCTCGAAAAACTCAATTCCTTAGCTAGTTACGATATTCCCAATATTTTAGGGAACCCGAATTTCCATTTCCAACTTCAAAAAAGCTCGCCACTGGATTGAATTCTCAGCCAAATCAATCCAATTCACTCCCTCCCAACCGATCTGTTGCAGATCCATTTTATCGTCCTCTCAACTGAGCCTAGGACATCCCAGTGGTCTCTACTCGTCAGGTTTTCCCACTAAAATGCTGCATGCACGTTTTATGTCCCTTGTACCTGCCACTTTCCCCTCCCATCTCATCTTTGTTGCTCTGATAATATGGATAGTATTTGGCGAGTAGTACAAGTCCTGAAAATCCTCACTGTGAAATTCTCTCCAGTGTCCTGTTACCCTGCCCTCTTAGGCCCATTGCTCAGCATCGAACTCAGGCGTAGAGAGTTACATTTCAGATGGAATTGACGGACGTAATACCACTCTGTGTCATTAAGAGTCATTACACTATGATCCTTACATACACACACATGCGCCCACACACATCCGCCTTGCATGTTGTCCCGTTACCCACAGTCTTGCCAAAAAAATCGCTGTATCCATTCATCAATTAGCCTGTGCGTAACACGCACAACTCCCACCTCACTATCATTAAAATAAACACAAATATAAATGGCTAACGTTTGCTCTCTGACTTTATATATGTTAGCAAATCGTTACGAATGTACAAATAAAATGACAGTTTTAACACTACTGTAATACATAGTTTTAATTGGTACAGCGGTGTCTTTTGGTGACAACTAATTCCAAGAATATTTGAATACAGCAGCAGTGCTCAGTGCACACATTCTAACTAATTTATCACAATTTGAATCTTAATGTAAACGAAACAGTCTCTGCAGTAATTTTCATCCTTGCACCGAGCATTTTGAATTCTACGTAGTTCACACACCAACAAAACTTTAGTCAGGTACAGATAAAGCTCCCTGATGATGGCCATTAAAGACCGAAACATGTAGGAGCGATATTATTGTGTATTTTAATGCAAATTAAAACTGTTAATAAAGTTAATAAATAGTGCATTTGTTGGTGTGTGAACACGTAGTCTCTGTAGTAATTTCCAAGCCAATTAGGCTCAATGCTTTTGACCAAATTCGATACAAAAAAAAATCTGCAGGTGTATGGAAGTTGTTTTCTCAACAGGTTTCCCGCTCCAAAATCGATGACAATTTTGACAGCCGTAACACATTCCCTTTGAAATATCAGCGCGTTTTATCAGTCGCTACACGACCTAGTTACAAACATAAATTACAAAGTTGCCCTTCGCAGAATTGTGTCCTCTTGTCACTGCCTCAGTCTTCGGTGAACAGGTTTTTCAAAATACGTTACTCATGATCATAAAAACATGCTGTGATTGATTGCTTCAATTTATAGGCCGACAATAAGAGTGTAATCATAATCGAAGGGTTCTTAATTGGGATTACGTTACTGTAGGGCGTATTTTCGTAAAGAGATAACAGCAATTCGGAGAAAATTTCTACCTTTGTACCGTCGGTAGCATGAACAATTCTGAAGTTAGAGATAGCAGCTTCCTTCCGAACTTGGGTAAGTCGCTAATGTCATATCCTAGAACACAGTCATTTACGTAATTTCACAGCTGCAAGAACTTCTGATACCACGCATTCATTAAACATCTTGACCGGCGAAATGGCGGCCAATTTATTAACGGTTAGTTGGCATTCCCCGACCACTTGAACGGAAACTGAGAGCACTAACATCCTTCAGCACAACCTCACTAATTATCTACCAGACCACACGACGTGGCATCCCAGTACACGTTTATGTTTATCGACACTGATGGAAACATCCGATCTCGCTTTATGTGGTCGCTTTGTGTTTCATTTCTTCAAGATTCTAACGAGAGTGTATCGCATATTTCACGCATGATTACTTGATTTCTGGACCCCTCCAAATTGTCTGTTCTGTTGTACCAAACTCCGTTCTGCATAGCATCTCAATTTAGTGTTCCTAGGTTATGTTTTCTATCTGGTTCACTGATTTGAATTTCTACGCCCTTGCCTCCGTAACGTTTGGGTCCTCATGGGCATTCCAAAATCTGTACTAAAGATTTACTTAGTGCATCCCGTCAATTAAATCTCATCCTTGGTGCTTATACAGTTTATTTAAAATATTCTGTGTATCCAGTTTTTCCGCAAATCTCCAACTAGATTGACAAATATAGCTAAATGTTTCTGTTTTCACATGAAACCTAAACTAATCAGTTTTCGGAACCGGTGTCACGTTCGGAATACGACACAACGGATAAAGTCGCTCTGCATTGTTAAGGTTGATATGGTTCTTCTAAGAACTTTTGCCAAGTACTGCAGATGTGGTAGTTACTGCGGCACAGTACCAGTCGAATGCAGGCTTTCCCTCGCTGCACTGCAGTTGAAAAGTGTTAGAAAAGTTACAGCACGAAAAACGAGAGGTCAGCTGGGACAACAAAAGTTACTTCTGTGGTTTCAATTCCACCACTGCATTCATGACTTCTACAGAAGATGGCAAGAGCCTATCATATCACAAATTGCAGTTTCTACTGATTCAGGTACATTTAAATATTCTGCATCAACTACATGCTTCTTTTCGTAAACGAGTATTAAAGGCTTTTGAAAGTGACAGTGTAAGTATAAAGAAAATGGGCAAAATCACGTAATAAATAGATTCATAAAATGTATTCTTCAAAAGGCGTTTCTGCGACGACAAGCTTAAGGAGAACTAAACAGGCATGGAGTTTGACACATGCGCACAAACCTGAACAAAACAAGGGACTAGATGTGTCCTAACATCTGATTGTGAACACATTAATAAACCTTCTCCATAAGAGGCGAGAACGTTTTGACTATCTCTCAAAATACTATCTTCTTAGATTGCTTGACCCTTGAATTGAAGACACTACGATACGTTAAGAAATCAGTTCCTGAAATGGTACTCTTCCGGATCATTACACCATGCACGCCTATGTTATCCGTCGTTTCCGAGAAACGCGCTGAACACATTTTCTAAGTGACTGATTTAGGTTCCGGTGCCTAATGGAGTGACTGACTGGAAGAAGTTTGCAAATGCAGTCTTTCTACAAAATTGAAACATTTCTTCCACCCAGTCAGTTCAACAGCCACACGAACGTAATTTATTCAACTTGAACACGAAGACAGCACATTCCTCCGTAACGGACAATTCTTCATCCTACGTGGCCTAATGACACAGAAGTCTATCATTCATGCAACATCCGCCATGAACGTATATAAATTCATACCAAATCACAATTTCGAAAAAGACACCAAAGAAATACGATGTTGAAATGAGAAGCCTAAACACAATGTTTAAATAATCACTTTTTACCGCCTTAAAACGCCGCTGTTACTTTATATACTGCCCGGCCTGACATTAAGAACTACGCATTTTGTGAGATTTGAGGCCTTCGCCAAGGCATTATTGACTATTCAAACCTTCCAGCACTTTACGCTCTGTTCGATAAACAATTTCCGAAGGTCTGAACGATCGTTGTGCCTTCATCTTCAGAGTCAAGTAGCGCAAGAGAAATGCAACGCCAACTACCTACAAAGCGTAAAGTATTAGAAGAGAAGAACCTCCAAATCCGAATTGTATCCCCAGATATGTTTTGGCCTGTATGGTACGTAGGAGTTTCACAATAAACGCCACTATTTAGACGCCATTAACCTGTTGATCTTTACAACGGAGAAGCCCTGTGTTCCTCACAAGGCAGAAACTGAACTAAACTTTTTATATTATTCATCGATTCGCTCTTTAAGCTTCAGACTACATATTGCGATCGTTTATTGTGTACATAATACTCTAAATAGTCTTGGAGAAAAATAGTTGAAATTCATCCAAAACTTAGAAGTATAAAACTCAGACTTGTTTAGATTTTAAACCACGGGATAGCATTCTGTTTTGTTAGCAACAATTCCCCTCACCTGTTGCTCCGTCCGTTTATTGATTAGTTTCTCCAGCGACCTGGCAGAGCGCGCGAGCTAACGCAACCCAGCCAGCCAGCTAAAAATACATACAGGTCATTACAGTGTTCATCAAACGTGCGGCATGAACCTACTGTCGTCCTCAGGCACACAAACAACGAAAACGATGGAATTTATTGAGCTAATTTGAGTACACGGAATTCAATGTTCGGGTCATATCTGGTAAAATGCGAAAATAAGTTTGGATGTAGAAGAATAACGGTGATTTTACTTGTATCGAAATTCAATGTATGGCAACGCCGTGCTAAAGTATTGTAAGTCTAATATTTTCTCTCACGTAGGGCTACTCAATTTAGAGTATACAAGTCTATCCATAGCAGTCTAACATGCTCTCTATAGCGCTCATTCCGAAAAGTTCGCAAATTACTGCCAAACTGCAAGTCGTTAGAACACATCACATCATAAGGCAATCTTCAATAGATATTTTTACCGTATAGCGAGCACAGCAGTACGTATGTTCACCCTACAGTGCGGCAGGAGCAGGACAGTAGCCTAATAATCAGGAGTTTTACTAAGTGCATGAAGATTAAAGTAATGTCTGTCTCATTACCTCCATATTTTCTGGAGAAGGAAGCGAATGTTTTAAATAAAGCCCCATAGTTACGAATTACGATATCCGACTTCGTTCATCCTTTCTTCCTTTCAAATCAAGGATATAAACATTAAAAAATTAAGCAATCACAAATGCTTACTTCCCACAAACGTCTTATAATCAATAATAATAAAAATCACAATAATAATAATAATAATAATCTGCTCCTATAAATTACACGTTTTATTAAAACAAACTTAAATTTCATAATTTTAATTCAAGCAGAAATATTCCATTACGTTTTACACGAACCCATGCACTCATATGCAAGGATTAATATTTATCATGAAATAGTTACGTCTATATTTATATAAAAAAAGCCTACCGTCACACTTATCGTCCGTACATTCATATTTTTATTGCTCTCATTTTACGTCATATTATTTCTGTGAACGAGTACAATTAATTATTTAAATGAAAAATGTATATTGAAATCAACCGTGCATTAACAACACTGATCAATTTACACGGGCTGAGTTCTATTATGACGGTCTCTCTACACATACATTAAATATTTACAGTCGATATAGCCTCAGTCTGCAGTAGGGTATAGCAAATGAACAAATTCCAGTACCATCTGTTGTCACAGAATCTGTGGTCTGAACACATGCATACAAAACTCGAGGAAGAGCAAGATTATGAATTCTTAATTCTTCCATTAGCTAACTTCTCTTTCACAAAGGCAGTCCTTTCACTTTGCGAGCTGACATCGGCGGGACTGTACCGTGAATCGAACAGAAACACACAAAAGCGTTGTGGCGTACCTTGTACCGATCAATTAGCCTGCCCAGTAACAAGCAGTCCGAAGATTATGATGTGTTCTTAAGCCGACACATAGTTTGGACTATACATCGTGACATTGTGACTGTGTAAATACATTTTTTCGGAAATATTTTCTTCCCGTCATCAGTTGTAATTCGAAAGCTGTTTAGTTTGGTCCACGCTGTGGAGCTAATGTCTCTCTCAGAAAATGGCGCTCACACGCAAAGGCACAAAACAATTAAATCTGAATGGCCTAATTTTCACGTTACGAATCGTAAAATCTGCCAGTAACTTCAAAGTCGAAATGGGGTGTGGGTGTTGTGTAGTTGACACATATTAATTTTTTTGTTGTGGTTTTCTTTCTTTTCTTTCTAGCATTCTTGTATGTACTGTATGTTAGTCATAAGCTTAATTTTATTATGCTGAGTTCTCGCCTCTCTTAAGACCAGGCATGGGAGGAATATAATTTCCTTATATTTCTTTTTGTTTATAACTGGACGCGCTAAGTGTTTATCGCGCGAGCAGTGTGTGGAGTAACGCATGTAACAGTAGCTGCTTTGTTCTGCAGTAGCAATCTGTTGTGTATCTCGAAGTGTGACTGAGGAACAGAGAATGAAGCTGGACGATCAGTGAGTGTTAGCGGTAATGAAGAGCCCGCTGGCGAGATTTGTCACCAATACAGTTCAGCTGTAACTGCAATTATTCCCTACTTACACACAATAAAACTCCAGTACACTCTACTTGGGGATTATTGAGTGTGTGTGCGGCCTGCCTGACTCCCCGTCTTAACCTGAGTTCCGAGCTCCGTCCCTCGGGTCCGCAACGGATACAACACGGGTACACGCACGCACGCACGTGCGAACACACATAGTAGTAATCTCATAAAATTACTTTCTTCCTTCTATAGACGTAATCTAGGCTAGAAGAAGCTGTGTTTATGTAAATGTAATTTTCTTAAAACAATTATAATCGCTCAGGTACGCGACGAGAAAGTCGCTGTCTTTTAAGTAACTAGAATACCCGTACCGTGTTCCCACAAACCTGAACGAAATCATTCCAGTCCAAAATTTCTCAATACATTATTGCAGAATCCCTTTTAATACCATACTTGCATCCGCGTCGAGATCTTCCAAGCCTTCCCTTTTCTAAGATAAAAATCAAATTACAATCTGTCTAACACGTCTTCTGTGTAGGTACAAGCAGCAACGTGGCTTTTTTTTTCCGGCTTTTCATTGAACTTTCTCTGCAAACTTCTTATGTCACCAGGGGCTGCTTCTTATTCCTCCCACCTCATCGTCATATACCGTGATTCTAAAATTCGGTTAGCAGAACAAGTTCAGAAGCTCCATAGTATTCAGTCGTCATCACCCATCTTTCGTTTCTGTTTCTCCAAGATCCTCTGTAAAATCTCGAAGCTTATTCACATCTTGAGCTCAATGAACGCGTCTTCTCTGTTATCCACGCAGTCGTACCTTAATGCATATTCGCATATCCCTTCCATCATTGGAGATAACCTCGTTAATTTGGAATCTGAGGACGTGCCATACCGTCATAAAAAAGACCTACAAAGTTTAAAAAGGAAGCACAGTGGACAATAAAACGAAACGATATGACAGCAGGCGAACGAAAATGAACGCACACCCGGCTCATACGAGTTCATTTAATTAAAAACTAATATGTCGCCAATCTGTTTCCTGCCCTCGGGTATGAAAATTTAAAACCCAACAATGGCGCAATGTGAAGCGCTCCTGCTGTCATCCAGTGGGAAATATGTTTACTAGAGAAATATATTCCCTTAGAATACAATTCTGCAGAAAATAGCTTGAGTTATGCTCAATTGCAAGGCTCTTGCTTAGTTTAATTATCGTGACTGACGTGAGTGGAACAGGGAGGTATTACTTTCAACACTGTCCGTGACCTAAGGCATATTTATTGCAACTAACTAACCATCTAACTCCATGCAGGAGGGTTCTTCCTGAGAAGCTAGCAGACCCTCATCTAGTCAAGATTTTTCCCGTACTTAATGGAAACCAATGATGCATTACCACATTCACAAACGCCCGCCACCTGTCCCTATCCTGAGCAAGATCCATCCAGTCCGCCCCACACCCTCCCACGCCTTGTAAAAATCCATTTTAATATTATCCTGCCATCTACTCCTACGTCTTCTAAGTGCGTCTTTTCTTCAACTCTCCCCACCAAAACACTGTATGGCCCTCTTCGTCTCCCATAGGTGCCACATGACCCTCCCATCTCATTCTTGATTTGATGACCTAAATGTTTGGTGAGGGGGTACAAGATCATAAACCTCCCTTTCTGCAGCCCTCTCCCTCGTTAACTCGTCCTTTCTAAGACCAAATATCTTCCTCGGCACCCATTTCTTGTATACCCTCAGCCCATGTTCAGGCCTCTGAAATATTTTGCAACATCGTAAGTTTTTACGGTGAAGATTTGTTAGCACCTCGCCCAACACCCAATCTGGAGAACCACCTAATGTCGGCTGCCCGTAACTGCCTATTCAATATATTCGCAGCAACCGTCCGCATCTGTAGGCCGATCCGCAAACCACAACGTGAGGACGTGCCATGCTGTGTTGACAATTGCGCTGGAGTATAGCAGTGGAATGTAAGACAGTATGAACACAAATGTGTAAAAGAGCATAGCAGTGGAATACGAGGTAGTTAAATCGACACATTCTCATAACCATGAACAGACACATGTTACTTTCTAGTTAGTTTCAGGAGCAGCAATTAAAAAATATAGATCATTGTCAGAATATCACAAGAGTGTTTACGTATGTAGTATATTACTTTTTACAATACCGTCTCCCAACGAAACCGCTCATTAAGATAATTTCCGGGCTAAAATTAAGGCACTCGAAAAGATTTATGGAAGTTAATTTGGGGAAAGTGGGATAATCAGTGACAGATGTTGCCCTTGATTTCACTGAAGAGCTAAATATTAAAGATGTATCAAATGCAACGTATTCTTGAAATTTACGAAATACCAGTTTCCATCCGTGAAACAAATCAATTTAGGCATGGATTTGCTGAACCAACAAATAATAACTACACATAAGACAGTACTGATCTACATCAGACTTCAGGTTTTGATGGAAGTAGATATTCGTTAAGTGCTCTGGCGGGTTATAAGACTGTACAGTAGAGTAGCTGGTTACCACAATTTCCGAGGGATGAACCATCCCCGTTTTCACAGTATATAAGTATCAAGACAGTTGTTTCCTGGTTGTAATCATACTATGCACTGTCATAACACACAAGATCTCCAGATGAAGATTATATTTACACGAATTAAAGTAAAAAATAAAGGTAAAGCAATCCCGTAACAGGCCTGGACAGGCCCTGAGGGTTACAGGAGGCTGAGGCTCCCAGATTTCAAGGCATTCGGTACATGAATGTGTTAAGGTTGTCAGCCCCACGCACCGGTCGCCCTTACCCCCAGGAAATATTGCTAGTACCCATTTCTGTTAGGGGCTGAGTCAAACCCGGGGCCATAGTGCGGCTAAGAAGGATTACATCAATAAAAAATTCCAATGACACCATCGGGAATCGAACCCCCGACTTTCCGGCTAACAGAGCAGTGCCTCGTCCAACTGCGCCACCGCGTACCCCATACACGAATTAAAGTAATAATATAAAATAAATAACCTTTGATTTCGAATATTTACTACAATATCTACTTATGAAGAAATGTTACTACTTGTTTTGAACAAAAGATATATGCAATGGTACTATACGATCTTCCCACATAAGCCGTTTTGCAACCCTGCTACTACGAATAGAACCATAATTCTCCTTTAATTTATTATATGCTCGTTTCATTTCTCTGTGACAAGTTCTGTAATAATGTTCTTTGTATTTGAAACGGACATGAACATTAAAAGTCTATTATTTAAGTACAAATTCAGTGTTTATAATGTGTCCGTAACAATGCTTCAATTTGCCTAACGTATAGTGGTGCCCTCATTTTATCCGCAATGTGTAAGTATTTATGAAGACAAAAACAAACCAGCCGGCTTCTGCTGTTCAAATTTGTCACGTCGGAGTAGACAAAAGCAAAAAAGAAAAGATCTGCATTATTCTTACATGCCACTCACGTCAGTTTAAATGATGATGATGATGACGATGCTGATGATTATAATAATAATAATAATCTCATGCAATAACGTGCTACTCTAACAGCACAATGGACAACTATAAAACCGGCCCAACATACACACAACATAAATCGTATAAAGACATACGCACGCACGCACGCACATAGAACCAACCTAACCTAACAAATGACAAAAAGTTAGATTTATAACTGACTCAGCCCCTACATCATATATTCAAAGATTACTGCTCACACAGTTAGCACACCAACTGTAGTGCCTCCCGTGTAATAGTTCACTTCCACTATATAACACGTGCCGACACTAAGTGCAAGAAGATTATAATACACTACTAATTAAATTCCCACCTTCGTAGTTTCTTAAAAATCACTGCCACCAGACAGTAGTTTTTAAGCAGGTACTGCCAACTGCTCTCAATTATATCAACTGGGGATCCGTGAGTCGAGATTCGGGGATATTATAGCGCAACCTCAATGATTATCCAAATTTACCGAATATATATATATATTCTAATCTACCAAAGTAAAAATATCAATATCAAATTCCCGAAGTTACAAACTTAATAAATTCCTAAATTAGTTACACATTAATATTCCAATATCAATTAAACTGATTGCCTCGCCTGTTTAGTTAGTCATAAGCCAATTAGCGTTGAATTTAGACTTTTGAATTAAATCACACAACAAATATAAGTAGCCAAAGTTGCTCAACTACAGTAGCACAAAGATTGTGAAATATAATCAACGAATTACAAATAACTTAACTAAAAATCATGGTCGTGGGGCCTCGGGTTTCAATGATCCACCACGTTATACTGGCGTAGTACATCTGCTGGTAGGGCCTCCCATGCCAGGTACGTTAGCGCTGAGAAACCGGACAATGAAACAAACCATAGGGCCTCCAGAATTGCTGAGAGTTGCACACAAAGCCGACAACCCTACGTCGTACACCGGAATTGTTTCAAATCCCAAGAAAACTGGGGAGGTCATGACCCGAATACGGGCTGAACGACCATATACGAGAGAAAAATTGAAACCACAATATAAGTGAAAACCACAACATGTTGGTTCATTCTTCAACACACGTACGGCTAGGCAGTTTATGAACCACCCTACTGTGCGGACTTCCACTCCAATGGGCAGTTCACTTGACATCAAACGCATTCTAAACACCTCCATCGCACTTCCTCACCTCCCAGTTTCGATCAATGGGAATTCAGCGTGACGCCTTTTTCAGGGCGCTCTGTGGGTCAGAACTGGGTGGAAAGCAAAGCGCGTTCAACGCGAAGTGAAAATCAGGAGCTCGAAATGTACCAGTTACCCGAATAGCCCAACATTAATTATACTTCGGAGCCTTACGACCATTTCTTTTACGTGAATTGATTTTAGCGTCGCGGGTATTGGGACTAAGATAAGGACGGACGACCAAGAAAAGGTAGTTCGAGTCCAAGAAGAGAAACGGATTTCTTCTCTTCTATAAAATGTTCAGATCGGTTCTGAGGCGCCAGGAATACGTTCCCCCGTGGTAAAACGGCCGGGACGTGAAGCTAACCACTCACCTACACCTATTACCCAGGTGGTGAATTCGTGAAGCCCTAATTACAACCACTATGTGCCTTCCTGTTGCGTCCACGGATATTTGCACTTCACTTTGTAACACATGCATAGTTCCATTCCCGACAGTGACCGTTTTACTTCAAATTTAAGTCCATTTTCTGTTATCCTTTTGGCTTTATATTCTGAATTTTCGCTGCAAAATGCGCAAATCAATTAAAATGTTATATCATTAATTTTATTCGTTTGCTGATCAAATATTCTTTGGAACACAAATTGTTTACATTTCGTCTTCACTATAGAAAGTTCAGCCTCAATGACAGATAATTTGGAACTGCACAAACCACGGGGTACATGTTGAACAGGATTTGACCTGGTTGCAAATTTACGTATGATTTGTGAAGAACTACGAAATAAATAAATATTTATATATACACCCCGAAGGTTATCATTTCCTTTACAGGTGATGAATCTGCAATGACTAGACGCATTAGATTACTCTCAGCATTCATTTGTCGTTCGACTCAATGACAGTCCGTATCGATGACTATATAAAATGCGACTCTGATTCTATATACACGTATTTATACTGTAGCAATGAGCTCACTGTACAAAAAAGTAGTTTTCATTAACCTGTACAACCTTTATTCTAAACATGTTTCAATAGGGTGAATCTTCAACAAAATGCAGAAGAAAGCGTTTTCCGTCTGTAGACGCCAAGATCATGGTGAGTGTGGGATGTGTTATGATTCTTCGCTGCAGCACAAAATTCGAAGGTGTAAACGAATCTAAACTTGTGTTCTTAGCCCAGGCGGCAGAACACAAAATCAACAACACATTACTTCATGACATCATAGGTCTGCGTTGTAAAACCTGAAGTTTTCATGGCGAATGGAAGTGGGAGTTCCCTGCGAGACCAGATACAACAATTTGGTTCCAGAATTTCAGATTTACGAGAAATTCTGTGTCCATTACCAAGGAATGCTGACAGTGATTATGTTTATGTTGATAAGAATCGTATAAAATTTACACTTCTGCTTCGAACTGAAGCAGTGTATCGACAAAGAGGATTTTATCACTTAATGTTTATTTTCATTGTTTATTTATTTATTCATTCATTCATTCATTTAGTTGTTTACGTATTTATATCTTGGTTGTGGAAGGAAGCGGTCATGGCCTCATGCTGAAGCACTGTAATCCCACTGTACTGAAGGGCCTCAGGAAAACCATGTAAGTCTCTTGTGGTCCAAGTATGGAGCACAGGCTCTGTTCCCAGAGCGTGTATGCCAGTTATGCAGCTCTCACACCCTCCTCCGCACAGGATGCTGGGGTCTCTTTCCCCACTACTCGATGTGAACAGCACGTGAATTCAAATACTCACTTTCACTTAGTCGTGAGGTTAAAAACGTATGGAGCCTTACCTCCGAATTTTATACGTCATCACAGTCTGCTTACTGAAGCACAAATATAATTTCACCTTTGTCTTTTATTAAAGTTCTCTCACCCACGTTACATCAAGCGAGCTATTGACAATAAACCACGAATAAATGAACAAATAAATACCACCCATGCTTCAGACGCCAGTGAACTAAACTTTGATTCTACACAGGGCAATTTAAACACAATATGGACTAGTAAACTATGGGTCAGCGTTGAAATAAAATATACGAATGTCTCACAATCTCATTAAAAGTGGCGCTAACGGTTTGTATCTCCGACGAACAGCCCATTGCCACTAATGTCCAAACACATACACAAACACACACAGCCTTTTCTCTCTATAAAAATTTTCGCAAAGTGCTTTCCTAATTTCAATGCTATCGAATTTCAGCAAGAGACACGCATACCTCTGGGGGGATGGGTTCAGAATACAACATCAACCACGCATTTTAAACTCACCCCCCTCCTCAGCTCTTTGTATCCAGTGTCCATACCCCGAGCCAATGAACAGTCAGGCAAACAAGTAGCATTTTAAGCTGCTACTGTGTGTATGTATGTGTGTGTGTGTGTGTGTGTGTGTGTGTGAATATCTGTCACTGCATCCTGTGATCTTCAACTGAAAAAATTTCAAACTCTTTATGGGCAGTTCAGGAGGTCAATCTGAATTAAAATACAATTCCGATTTTATTATTATTATACTGCTGTAGTTACTGTTCTAATTGTTCTGTTTTTATGAATCAGACTCTCTAATCGATTCGTGTTCAGGATTAACTTATGAAATTGTTCAATATTAAACGCGTTCGCGTTACTTGATATCCAGTATTAAAATCGCGTCTACAAAATAATACTGCAATCCACCCTGCAGCAAAACTTCGCTAGAATAAGAAAGGCTGAATGCACTTTCAAGCAGCTTCATATTAAAAAGAGATAACTAATATTTTAACAATAGATTACCCAGGGTAATGAAACACTACTGGATGGAGTCATGGTAGACCTTTGAAGAGACTTCTGGATATGTGAGGTCAATAAGTGGCCCGTCTCCATGAAAGATATGTTGATGATGATTAATATTTTGATGATTAATATTTTAACTTAATTTTCAACATCGATTTTAACCTCATAAACCTAACTTACTCGTTACAAGAGGAACTACTTGAATTCTGCGCGTATCTTAAACGTCACTGCCCAGATGTTTATAAGAAGGAAACTTTTCAAAAAGACTATAAGAAAAAAAGGAAACACATTTTATGTTCAGTAAACAAGTATCGACAGGATGTTCTGCAGTTTTCTTGATAAGCAAATAGCAGAGGACCAAAGTGCCAGACTGCTACACTTGCCGTACACTGCCGAAATTCATCTTAGGCTTAACTGAGTTCACTGGACAGGGAACTGGCCCCACAGGTCGTCTACCTACAGACAGAACACAAGAAAGACGTGAACACACATCCACACACACACCGTGTAAGCTTCGATCCCAAGACCCTCGTAGTTCTGTGGTCACAAAGAGTACAAGCCACAGGTTTCATACCAACTCTGATCAACCAGCTAAAGTGTTCGTTTTCTATATTCGGAGGCCGAAATACGACGGACTGGATCGTTCGTTAATGGAGTTTTATTGGCTCTACACGCTGTACTTAAGTACGACATAACCACATTAAACAAAGCAAATAGTAAATTAACGAATCTGGGAAGGTATATTCCGCCTCGGAGGACATGGCATTTTTCTCTTCAAATGAGTGCATCGTGCACTGTAGGTATTACATTGGCCAATTACGTACAAACTTAATATTGCGTATCTACGCGCAATATTTGATGTAATGCGTTATATATACACCATATTAATGAGGAGTTCAAATAAAGCATGTACGATGCCACGGGTTCGCGTGGTATCATTACTCTAGACATGATAGTATATTCGGAAGTGCTTGTTTCGAATCTCGGGTTGGTTATCATCTATTCCGAATAAAAACTTTCGGCTGGTCCAGGAAAATGTTGACATATTGCCTACATTGGGCCATGGCTATTTCCTTTCAATCGTTTTCATTCCTTCATTTCCACTCAACGTTATACGATTTCCTGGCAGAGTCGTAAAATAATTTCAGACAACCAAAAGGGGTTATATTTCCCCTGAAAGTTTTTCGTACTCCGAGCGATTTTGTAGAAAATCAATTAATTTTCATGCCATGTACAGTCACAGAATTTTAAAAAGGCTGACCAACTTATAATTTGTAACAATGAAAACCAAGCACACAAATATTATTTTCATACCCTTTAAGAACAAAAAAGAGACGTCAACCCACATTATAGGCTTGCTGTGATGACAAAGTATCTTCATCTTAACCAGATCGCAAATAGCCATTCGTGATGGCGAAGTGACCCAGAAAGCCTGTCACTATGAGACGTCTGATATTTAAATTTACTGAGATTGTATCAGCGCTGCTTTATCTCAAGTGTCAGCCACTGCTTAAGAATGGAGTGACAAGTAACAGAAAACCAGTTCTCGTAAGATATGACCAAATATTTCTTAAGTAGCCTACTACTTACTTACTCCATGGTGCAGAGTCCTTCTTGCGAAGCTAACTGGTTTGCTGCTAATCAAGAAATTTCCCCGCATTTCACTGAACCCGAAGGTTCATTACCGCAACTCACAAGCGTCCGCCACCTGTCTCAATCCTGGGCCAGCCCAATCCAGTCCATATAACCACACCCCACCTCCTGAAGATCCATCCTAATATTATCCACCCATCTACGCCTAGGTTTCCCCAGTGGTCTCCTTCCCTCCGGCTTCCCCACCAAGACCCTACACACCCCCCTCTCCTCACTCATACGCGCCACATGACCAGCCCATCTCATTCTTCTCGATTTTATCACCTGCGCAATATTGGGTGAGATGTACAAAACATATAGCTCTTCGTTATGCAGTCTCCTCCATTCCCCCGTTATCTCGTCCCTCCTAGGTCCAAATATTCTCCTCGGCAACATGTTAGTAGCCTACTGCCTACTAAAAATTCGAGATATTAAAATACCTAAGTTACAAACGTTCCTGGGGCATTGGCCGTGGTAACTCCATGTCAAAAAGAAAAACGTACATTTTGTCAAATCTGCGATCATATCCACAGTGACGAATTGTGTCAAATGGAGGCACGTGAAAGCTGTTAATGTACATGTATCTAACTCTTTGCCATACGGTCTCAAAAACGCTCCACGCCAGTCTAAGTAGGCCCCTTCGCTCTACACAAACCACCAACCACAGTGCTTCTTATAAATCGGTAAATTTAATGAGGAGTAATCCGAATCTGAGACTTACAATTATGACGAAATATCAGTTCTGTAAAAATGACTATTAGTACAAAATGTTATAAACGATAAAAACATCAATATGCCATTGACAAAATACTTTACTCCGTAAAATAATCATGCAAAATATTACTAATGAATAACAAGATTAATTACAAAACGGCGCTTTTTTAATGACAACACTGTATCTGCATATTGTTCCATTCAAACTAATTTACGTCGGAAGCTAAACATCACTGCATACGATTTTATATATATATATATACTTGAGTAACTAACGGTCAAAGTTCAGGACCTGCATGCGGTTTCGTTATTTAACAGCCACTGTTATTATTATAATAGCGAATAAACACACATTTTATCAACCAATCACACGCATGCGAATTTACCATACATCCGCATTCCCTACGAGATAAATTTCATAATCTACCGGATCTAAGTTCAAATATTTAACATAAAATATCTCTATTTGTACAGTGAAATTACCTGAAAAATTATAAAAGAGTTATAATTTATTTCAACTGCTTACAATATTTTACCTAATTTTGTCGATATCAGTTGAGTGATTTCGGAGATAAAACTTGCGGTCTGATTCACAGCCAAGCACCCTGCATTACGTGTTAATACTGTAAGTTTTGGCGGTAAAATCTCTTTGTGCCATGTACGAATATAATAACAAATAAAGTCATTCAAACACAACACTTTATGTCTGCAAAATTATGTTGCCTACATGTAGTCGCTGTATGTTTCTGCCCGTAATAAGGTCACCTTCACGCAAGACAAAATATGTAGTGGTAACATTAAGATGAAAGAAGTCTCCCTTTTACATAATTAAGGTGAATTCGCTTTATGTAGAAGTGGTGTTCTATAGTACCTCTTCAAGTACATGTATTATTAATCATCATCATCTTCATAAACATCAAGGATTGGGCCCTTTGATCCGTTCCGTCTCCATAGTTACAGCTGCCCGCGCCAACGCTTCTTCGGTCTTCCAATCGTTCTCCTTCCTTGTGGTCTGTAGTGGTATGATTTCAAAGGGATTCTGTTTTGTGGCATTCTTTGCTAGTGTGAAAGCCAGATCCGTCTGTATTCATCTATCTTGTCTAGTATGCCTGTAATCCGTAGTTCGCGGCGTATGTAGTCATTTGTTTTGTGGTCATAAAGGGTGTAGCCTGCCAGAGGTCTCAGTAACTTCATTTCTG
>Ga0136643_10000481_pt1 | contig 43950 bp, 42 predicted proteins | sample TergutLab28metaG_FD_96883 | JGI IMG/M metagenome (GOLD analysis project Ga0136643, IMG submission 96883) | Labiotermes labralis P1 segment gut microbial communities from Petit-Saut dam, French Guiana - Lab288 P1 (version 3) (version 3) | ecosystem: Host-associated > Arthropoda: Insects >... | reverse complement strand
AGAGTATCGTATAGCGGTGAGTCATAACCTGATATCGCCGCCCTTCCCTCAATGTTCTGAAGGACAGCGGCCAGTCTGTAATGATACCGATTATCAATCTCACAATCGTAATCATTGCTTGATTTTCTGACGGATCTCAGGTACGGAGGGTCGCAATAGAATAATGTGTCCGGGCTGTCGTATTTTTCAATAAGTTTCAGAGCGCACATGTTCTCTATTTGGACGGTAGAGAAACGGGCAGCCGCGTTCTGAAGGTTTCCGATCGCAGAAAGGTATCTCGATATCCGATCAGGAATGCCGCGCCTTAACTCCTTCCGTGAGGTTGTAAAATAACAATGCGCTATACCGGAGCGTCCGGCGTATGCCACTGAAGCGCGGAAAAAGAACAGCCGCGCCTTTTCTATCGGGTCAGCGTCTGCAGGAATTTTTAACGAGGCCGTGAACTCCGAACGGGCGAACGGAGTAAGGATAACTGCCTTTTCGAACTGTTCGAATAATTTGGGATCCCGCAGAACTCTAAAAAAGTTCACGATCTCCCCGTTAAGGTCGTTATACGTTTCGATGTTCGCAGGGCGCCGCGATAACAGTACGGAGGCCGCACCGCCGAACGGTTCGACGTAACTATAACAATCTTCCGGAAGTAATGGGTTCAAAAATTTAAGATGCCTCGACTTTGAACCAAACCACGAAAAGGGCGGGCGAACGCGCGTCATCATATACTACACTCCTCTGACTTTCCGGTCAAATTCAATGATGCATCGTCCGACATACTCAGCCACTTGCGGAACGACTGCGTTTCCGATACATCTAATTCTATGCCTCCTATCCCATGTGTGCGGCGTAACTTTTGGAATTCCTCTTTCCCAATTGGCAATTTCGTCCATCCCGCAGGAAAGCCCATCAGTAATTCTGTCCAGTCCGCATTCAATCTCATTCCAGAATGCGTGGAATTCCGGAGGTTCGATGAAGATGCGCCCGATTTCGTTTCTCCATTTAATAGGATTTCTACCAATACTGCCGTTTCGGTTCCTCTCTGGACATTGCATCCCGATATCCTTCTGCCCTTGTTGTGTATAATACTCAAGGCATCCATCATCGGAATCTCCCCTTCTGCAAGGCCGGCAGCGGGAGTTGGCCATATCTTCCACAACGCCTTCGAGATATCTCTTCTTGAGTGAGTGTGAGTGACTTCCCCTTCCTCCTCCTCTGTTCCCGTCTCTGGACATTGGCGTTGGGAAGAGTCGGACCTTCTCCGAACTGCTTTGGAGAGGGTGAGACTGCGTCTTCCCTCCTCTGTCTGCTGTGTTGATCTCATCAGATCCGAGTATGCATCTGCGGTCGTAACGGCAGGATATATCCCTGCGGATTCCGATGAGGAATATTCTATCACGTCTATGGAACGCCCCAGCGGCACAAGCTGAGATAGTATTCCATTCTGCATCATACCCGCATGCGGCAGCTTCTGAGAGAACTCTAAGAAGTCCTTCGTCAGCGATACCTGGTACGTTTTCCATGATGACGTATTTGGGTCGAATCTCGCTAATCTTTTCCCAATATGTGATAGATAATACTCCTTGCGGTCCTTTGATACCCTTTTGCTTGCCCGAGTAGGAGAAGTCTTGACACGGCGGACCTCCTGCAACGATGTCGACCTTTGGCAGTCTGTCAGTCCGAAGCGAGATAACGTCGTCATATATCGGAACCCCCGGCCAATGTTTTTTGAGGATCAATTGTGCGTAGGGATCCTTTTCCACGAAATACTTGACCTTTATACGTCCGGTCATTTCCAGTCCAAGGTCCATACCTCCTATTCCTGAGAAGAATGATCCGCATGTGAAAATGTCTGATCTCATACATCGGGTGCCTCCCACTTAATCATACATGCATTCTTTTTAGCAGCTTCACGCGGCGATTCAGAGTCATGGCACAACAACTCCGCACTTTCCGCGAGTTTGTGTTTCGAAGATGTACAAGCTACACCTGTGAGGATGCAAACGTCGTTCTGGTTGAACAGATTGTACATTGTGTGGTCGTCGTTCATTGGATCACCACTGGACAATTCGGACATTGGAAACTATCGAACTTCACTTCCGACATCAGATCACCCCGTCCACAATCTCAATTGATTCGATGTATTCTTCGAAACCCGATATGAACAAAATTTCTTCTGCTTCAACGGCGGTAACGTTGGACGCGATTATCGAGTTTTTCAGAATGTTGTATGTGACCCGCTCCATTTTCTTTTTACCAACTATTTTTTCGATAGCGGATATTAAAGAAACTAACACCGGAACCGGTATCGGAAAAATGATCTTGACGAAAACCGTATTTATGTTTCCGTCAACGTTCGGCGGCTGGTCAGAAATCGACCGTTTTGTGACCACTGACTTTTTATTTAAAGACGGATCGGAACCGTGACCACTTACTGGATACACCGTTTGTTGACCGTTTTCGGTACACCGTTTGTTGACCGGTAGATTATCGCCGTTTCCTGTTGGTGCTATAAAACACTTTGACAGTGCAAAAAAACAAATGTTATTTTGCACCATCACGCACCGCCTTCTTTTTTGCCGTTATGATATAAAGAAACAGTGTTATCGGGCATTAGTGTTTTAGAGCGTTGATATCCGAGCGCAATATTCTTTACAAGTACCGGATTGTTCGGCAGACTGTCGGCTTTCAGTACGAGATCGTAATATTCCGCGATGCGTCCGGCCGCTATGAGTTTTCGGCGTAACGTTTCGCGACCGACCTTCATTATCGCGGCCGCTTCTGAAACTGATAGACCACGCGACGCGCATTCCATCGCAACATCGAGATCGATAAACGCGGCCGGCCGTCCGATTGGTTTCTTTCCTTCTTTCGGTGCGGCGCGGTGCCGTGCCTGTCCGGCCTTGATTTTCAGACTGTGACCGGATGCGTACTTTTGCGCACCGTATGTTTTGATGTCGTTTATCAAACGGCCTTCTTCCGTTTCCGGCCGTGTTGACAGGTCCGCATAATATCGAATGACTGTTCCGAACGGACGGATCATCTTTTGGATGTCTGCCATTCCTTCTTGATCTCGCGATAGTCTGTCGGTATCCAACGTAAGAAGGATGTTCACGCCGCCTTTCATTATACGTCCGAGCATCCTATCAAGTTCCGGTCGGTCGGTTGTGCGGCCGGTTACTTTATCCTCGTATTTGTCAAGAATGATAACATCGTTCTCTTTGCACCATTTTTTGAGAATCATTATCTGCGATTCCGTGTCCTGGTCTTTGTCGTCCGTTGAAACACGCGCATACAATACGACGGTCATTCCGCTGTAAGAATTAATCATTCCATCACATCCTTAAAAACGGCGGTCGTTTCTTCGAAAACTACTTTTGCGCCACATGACGGACAGAATTTTATTTGCATCGCGACGGGTACGAAATCGGAATTGTCCAAGACAACTTCGACGTTCACACCCATGTCAAGATCACCGATGAAAAACGTCTTATCGATCCAGCTTTCCCTAAAATCGCTACAACACGGATTCGCGATTTTGACGGTGCGGAACTTGTCAACGTAAAACTTACACTTCACGCCAACACCGCCCTTTTTATGTGATCCGCGACGATCTTATCGAAACGTCTGAACTTTGCATCGGCCATCATTCGGTCAAGTTCCGGCCTTTTCTTGTTCGCGCCCGAAACTTCATCCTTGTATCGGTCGAATACTTCGTATTTGCGCATTTCCGCGAACTGTTCGAGTTTTATCAACTGGTTTTCGTTGTGCTGGATGTCGCCTTTCTTCGAAACCCTGGCGTACAATGCAACTCTCAAGCGCAGACCTCCATGGCTAGAAATGAACGGCGGAGATCGTCCGCGTAACCCCCTTGTCGACGTATAGCCTTACTGAGCTCGCGACGAACATATTTCCAAAATATGCGTTGCTCGGCATTCTCAGCATTTTTTATCAGGTCATAAATCTGTTTGTAACCGAAATTAGAATAATGCACCCAAGATTCAATCATGATGCGGGCGAGGCGGCGTTTGTGCTCCGGGATCATATCAAGATAATACTGCTCGATCAGATGCGAATCTTCGTCGATGTTGTCGTAAGTGATGATTATGATGTTCCGTACTTCTTTCCAGAAATCAGGATCTATGCGCGTAGATATGAGATACTCGACGTGCTCTAGTGCCTTATGCCGTCGTTGCTTCATTATCTCGCGGGCCCACTGTGTCGGAGTGCGCGGAGTCATCCGTACATCACATCCCTTGCACCGGCGGCCGAGATGCCATCGGACATTTCGACGAGAGTGTGTACTTGACCTTCCAATTCGATTGTCTGCTTCTTGGCGATAAGTTCCGCAGAGTATATGTTGTCTTTGAGAATGTCAACAATCAAACGGCTCTTTTTCTTCATTTGCAGCAGTTCTTCCTCGGATGCGTCCTGTCTTTCGACGATCAGAGAATCGTTCGTGTAGAGTTGAACGATGTGTTCCGGCGATTCACACGCGATGTCTGTTGCCTCTGCATCCGTCAGTTCGATCTCGCTTCCGCCTTTGGATGTGTCGAGCTTTATCGTAGCATTCTCTTTGACATTATCCCGATTGATCCTTTCTATCAGTGGATGGTTCGGGATACCTGCTTCTCCTCCAATGCCTCTTATCTCCGGTTCCGTGAACTTCCATCCGTGCGGCCTGAGAAGTTCCATTATGTATCTTGCGCGGTCAATGAGTGCTGCCATACCCTTTTCTTTCGCGTTGGGGGCAGTCTGATATGAGTGACCGGGATTGACGGTGAAGGTCTTGCTCCCTCTGTTGCCCTCTCGGTAGAAGAACTCGATATGCTGATCCTCGATACGAATCCATCCTTTGTATTCTACGCTTCCGAGTGGGTGGCCTGGTTTCGATTTCCAATCCCCTACTTCGATACCTCTCTCAGTTTTGAGGGCTTGCCTTGTTCCGACCTTCGTAACCTGCGAATATATCTGTCCGTTGAGGTGGATTCTGCATTGCGTTGGTTCTCTTTTTTCTGAACCTCCCCCCTGCTTTGAATTGGCACCCTCCCTGCAATTTACGGTAATATGGCTTTCCGTACCTTTAGGTACGGGGAGGGTGCTTGTGTACAGTACCGGATATTTCGTGCCGGGAATGCGGCGAATCTCCCTGTAATGGACCAACTGACTGACGATTGTCCGCACTCTGCGAGGGTCCATCTTTAGATTACGCGCGGTTAAAGGAATCGTCATGTCGGGAATCAGGATGTTATCCCTCACTCTGATCTGGTCTGCTGTAAGTCTGCGTATGACCAAATCAGCACCCCCAGACTGTTGAATAATACGGGGAATTTACCACGAAAAGCACGGTAGATTTACAATTACGTAAATTGACCCTGCTTTTGTTTGAACCCAATACTATGTATTGGGAGATTTCCCGAACACCTCTACTTTGTGGTAAATCTACGGTGTGCATGAAATACCTCCCTCTACACACTCATCGCAGTAAGCTCCGGGGTTTCCGTATGTGTCGCAGGTCGCGACGCTACGCACTACTTGGGTGTGTATAGATTCGTTCTTGTAAGGGTCAATCTCAGCGTAAAAGGCCTTCTCGCATGAATCACAAATGGCAGGAATGAGGGAAGGATACTCAATCATTCGGATGCCTCCTGAACGTCTACACCTAGAATTGTGCAGACATCTGACCACATCTTGACTTTAGTACTCGGTCCTCCGAAGCGCACACATGACGCATGCATTATTCGGGCCATCTTCTTAGGATCGTCATACTCGCGCAGGATGTTGACCATATGCTCGGCGTTCATGTTGTCGCCTCCCTGAGCTTACGGCGAATATGGTTAAGCGGTCCATTGTACCCGCATTCCATTGTGTAGTATTTTCCCTCTCCCGTCGGAAGAAATATCAATTCCTCGCATTCGAAAAAGCAGAAAGAGCATACGCGCCTCCGGACCGCGTAAGCTTTCGTCCTACCGGAGCGGTTGTATCTATTTCCCATCAGATCGCCGCCTTGAGATCGTCCGACCTAGGACAGATGCAGTTACTTTCACGGGCTATCGATGCCGTACCTTGGCAGTATTCTGGTGGCTTAAGCGGACAAGTTCGGCGGAAATCCTCCCCCCGCACCAAGATCATCTATCCGGACAGTTATTTTTTCACAGGTTTCCTTCGATTTCAGAACAGATCGGCCCGCGGGTTCACGGAATGCTGCATTCGGTCTTTTGATAAAAGTCTTTATAGAGAGGATATATGGTCAACTCCGGAACGAGTGATGAACAACTTCAAAATGGGAACGGATGCGGACGACCGTCTTCCCATGCACCGGTTCTTGTCATCGGGATCCTGGTAATTGAGCACGGATGTGAAAACCATGGACTTTGTGATCGACAGTAAAGGCAAGTCGTTGTTCCTCATATTGTCGGCGCTCAGCCTGGCCCTGCTGGTGACGATCGCTGCGCTCCTTCTCTGGCTGGCTTCTCCGCGCCTGCACGAGATGTCGGCGATCCTTGCGACAGCCATAATCATCGCGGCCGTCGCCTTCTTTCTCATTGTGACCGTCGGTATGGTGATACTTTTCGCGGTCTGTTACGGAAAACGTCCCATAGGGCCGTTCCACAGGCTCATACGATTCTCGATCAACGTCATCTTTCAGGTCAACATGCTCATCGGAAGACTGTTATTCATACCCAAAGAAAGGATAGAGGAATCCTTCGTGAAAGTGAACAACGCATTCCTGAAGGCCGGTCGACAGAGATTCAAGGCCGAGGAGGTATTGATACTGCTGCCGCATTGCCTTCAGAACCATGACTGCTCGCACAGGGTTGTGAACAACATAAACAACTGTACGGAATGCGGGAAATGTGTTATCGTGGAATTCAAGGATCTGTCGAAGAAGTGTCCGGTGAATATAGCAGTGGTCCCGGGCGGTACGCTTGCCCGCATGATGATAGTGCAGACGAGACCCAGTTGCATAATCGCGGTCGCATGCCACCGCGATCTTGCGGACGGGCTTCTGGAGACATTCCCCATACCCGGATACGGAATACTCAATGACAGACCTTTCGGACCGTGCATGAACACGGATGTGGATATCGGGAAGGTCAGGAGATTCCTGGATCATTTTGTCATATCGCCATGACCGGTCTGCCGTTTGATGTCCCTAGGCCTTGTATCAATGCTGTTCTTGAATGTCATTTCAAGTTCACATGCGCACGAAAGACCGATGGTCATTTTGTCATAAAAAGAGACTGGATGGGACATATGGGCGCGCCCGCGCATTACCCATGTTCTGAAGGCCGCGGATATCATCAGATATGTGTTCACACGCTCTATGCATTCATCTGCTTCGGTACCAAAAAAAGTAATAAATATATTGACAGCCTCGTCACATATGCTATGTCAAACAAAGAGATAATAATGGAACACAACAAGAAGTTCGTCGCATCGAAAGCCTACGAACCGTTCGCGGCGATAGTCAAGCCACGCCGCAAGCTTGCGATACTTTCCTGCATGGACACGAGACTGGTCGAATTACTGCCGGCCGCGCTTGGAATAAAGAACGGAGACGCTAAGGTGATCAAGAACGCCGGCGTTGTCATAAAGGATCCGTTCGGGATCACCATGCGCAGTCTGCTCATCTCCGTATATCTGTTGGGAGTGGAGGAAATATTTGTGATAGGACACAAAGACTGCGGAGTCCAGGGTCTCAACGTATCAAAGATCAAGGAAAAGATGATCACCAGAGGCGTTACTCAGGACAAGATCGATCTTGTGGAAGGCTGCGGCATCGACCTCGAGGAGCACTTCAAAGGTTTCGAAGAGACGAACGAATCCGTCCGCGACACAGTTAAGATCATCAAAAAGCATCCGCTGCTTCCGACAGGTATAAATGTTCTCGGCTTCGTCATAGACCCCAACACGGGCGAGATCGAGGAAGTCGTCTGAGGCGACCTAAGATCGCTTGCCGGGGACGGATACTGAAGGGAACTTGATATGCTGTATTTACTTGGTAATTCGGAGGACAATGAAGGTGCGGAGAAGGCTGCGGCCGACGCTCTGTATGAGGATTACCACATGCTCAAGCAGATGCTGTGGGACACGATCCGCGATGTGGAAGGGAAACAGGCGTTCGACCTGATAGAGACGCAGCACGTGCATCTCAGGCGCTTCTACCACTACAGAGGCCACGCCGCCATGGAGGACATGCTGAAGAACCTCTCGAATGAGGATATGAGCAAGGTCACACGCGCCACCGTCTATTCCTCTCTTCTTGCCAATATTGCTGAAGATCACCATCACATCCGCCGCTGGCGCGAATGCCAGACTGGGGACCGTGCCGCAAGCGAAGGCAGCCTGGATGCGAGCATCGCATTCGCTAAATCAAAAGGTTTCACAAATGCGCAGCTTAGGGATTTCTTCCGGACCGCTTACATATCTCCGGTGCTGACGGCACATCCTACGGAAGTGCAGCGCCGTTCCGTCCTCGACATACTGAGCACCATCGCCGCCCTGCTCGACAAGCGCGACAGGTTTGCCGTGACAAAGGAAGAGCACGAGGATATCAAGACGGAGTTACGCATACAGATACTTACGCTCTGGCAGACATCTGTATTACGCAACTCCAAACCATCGGTGCTCGATGAGGTGGATAACGTATTGTCATATTTTGACTCGACCTTCTTCGAGGCGGTGCCGAAACTTTACTCTGTCGTGGAGCGTACTATCGGCGTCGAGATAGGCGAGACCCCGTCATTCTTACAGATCGGAAGCTGGATAGGCGGCGACCGCGACGGCAACCCGTTCGTCGACGCTCCCATGCTGACCGAGGCGTTATCGCGCTACACCGATCGCGCTTTCACATTCTATATGGCTGAAACTGGAAGGCTTTACCGTGAACTCTCGCTTACCGGATCGCTTTCGGATATGACGCCGGAGATGGGGGAACTGATAGAGAGATTAACAAACATCCCCGCGAACGATTCGGACGAGCCGTACAGGCTGGCGATATCCGCCGTGAGGATACGACTGGCAGCGACACACGATATGCTATTAGGGCGCGAACCGGCGGTAACGCCTTACAGTTCGCCGGACGATCTCATTGCCGATCTTACGGTAATTGAACAATCGCTCCTGAATCACGGATCGAAGCTGCTGGCGAACGGAAGGCTCGGCAGACTGCTGCGCGCCGTACACGTGTTCGGCTGGACGCTGATGCCGCTCGATGTCCGTCAGAATTCCGTTGTACACAAGCGTGTGGTCACGGAGCTCCTGCAGTTCGGGGATCCCGGCGCGAATTATATGGAATCGGATGAGAACGGCCGTGTTGAGATCCTTATGCGAAACCTTATGTCCTCTAGCCCGCTGACCTCCGACCAGTTCAGCTACGGCGATGAGACAATTAAGGAACTGGCAATATTCAACGCAGTCCGCGCCGCACACCTGCGCTACGGCAAAGGATGCATACGGACCGCTATAATCTCAATGACCCGCGGACTGTCCGATATCCTGGAACTCGCTGTGCTTCTGAAGGAGGCAGGAATACTGCGTCCGGCAGAGGGTACGCTGGATGTTAATATCGTCCCTCTTTTCGAGACCATAGACGACCTGCGCGCGGCCCCTGGTATAATGGACCGTCTTCTTTCATCACCGTTCTATCGTAAACTGCTCGCTGACCGCGGAGACCTGCAGGAGGTCATGATAGGTTATTCCGACAGCAACAAGGACGGCGGTTATCTGACATCACGCTGGGAACTGTACCGAGCGGAAACGAGACTTGCGGAGGTGTTCGCGACACACGGTGTGAAATTCAGGGTATTCCACGGACGCGGCGGCTCCATAGGACGCGGCGGCGGTCCGAGCTACCACGCCATTCTGGCGCAGCCCAAGGGCGCAGTGCAGGGACAGATACGTCTGACCGAACAGGGCGAGGTCATAGCTGCCAAATACAGTAATGCGGAGGTCGGCAGGCGGAACCTCGAGGTCATAGTCGCCGCTTCCCTTGCCGCCGCAGCGAAATCCGCTACGGCGAGATCTCCCAACAAACATTTCCCCGAGGCATTGGACAAGCTCTCCGATTTCGCTTTCGCAGCCTATCGAAGCCTCGTATATGAAACAGAAGGATTCGATGATTATTTCTGGCAGTCAACGGTAATATCGGAGATAGCCTCGCTCAACATAGGTTCACGTCCGTCGTCCCGTACGAACAGCAGAAGCATCAGGGACCTGCGCGCGATCCCATGGGTGTTCTCATGGTCGCAATGCCGGGTTATGTTACCGGGATGGTACGGATTCGGTTCCGCGGTGGAAGCGTTCCTGTCCGAACACGGAAAGGAGAAAGGCCTCGAACTGCTGCGGTCCATGTTCAAGAGATGGCCTACTTTCTCAACGCTGATATCCAACATGGAGATGGTACTGGCGAAAGCAGACATGGACATTGCCGAGCATTATTCCACGCTGGTTGAAGATAAAGCATTGCGCGATTCGATCTTCCCGCGGATAGTCGAGGAATACAAGCGCTCGCATACTTACTTGCTGTCCATTACCGGTGAGAAAGGGCTGCTGGAACGAAATCCGGCGCTGCGCCGGACCATCGCAAGCCGTTTACCTCATCTCGACCCGCTGAATCATGTGCAGGTGGAGATGCTTCGCCGATACCGCGCAGGCGGTTCGGCGGCGGACTGCGAGCGCATGCGCAGAAGGATCCACATGTCTATCAATGCGATCGCGCTGATGCTGCGCAACAGCGGATGAACGTAACCGATACGCAATCGCCAAGGTCTTCGCAGGAAATGACAGCAGCATTCCGACACTGCGAATGCTGCAACTCAGGATATGATTTTATAGAATTTCATTCTTGCAGTAACAGTCGTTGAGAGGAGGTGCCCCGTATGGAAATGAAAAATCTGATCTTGGACCTTCTCGAAAACAAGGATATCAACGCATTGAAAAAAATATTGCTTGATGCTAACAACAATGATATTTTAGACGTCATACAGACGCTTGACGAACATGAAAAGGCAATAGTGTTCAGACTACTTCCTAAAGACAGTTCCCTTCACGTATTCGAACATCTCGAAACAAGCGATCAGGAGAAACTGATAGGTTCGCTTACGGACGAACGCGCCATTGAGATAATCGGAGGCCTCGACCCGGATGATCGTGTCAGATTACTTGACGAACTGCCCACGGAAGTAACAAAAAAGATGCTGGCGGCACTTTCATCCGAAGAGCGTGCAAAGACAAACCTGCTGATGGGTTACGAGGCCGAGACCGCAGGACGTCTTATGAATCCGAACTTCGTCCGGCTGAAGGCCAGTCTGACGGTAACGGAAGCTTTGGGGAAAGTAAAACGAAAGGCCTTTGAGACGATATACATACTCTATGTGACCGATGACAGGGGAAAACTGGAAGGAGTTCTGTCATTACGCACCCTTTTACTTGCAGATCCGGAAGCGATCATCGGAAATCTTATGGTAAAAGAGATAATAAAAGTTTCAACATCCACCGACCAGGAAGAAGTTGCAAGACTTTTACAAAAGCGCGATCTGCTGGCAGTTCCGGTTGTTGATAAGAACGAATGCATAGTAGGAATAATCACAGTCGACGATGCCATGGATATCCTTGAGCAGGAGGCGACCGAGGATATACTGAACAAAGCGGGTCTTGCCAAAGGACGCGGCGAGATCCACCGAAGCGAAAATATGATAAAAGGTTCGATTTGGTCAGTCTGGAGGATACGTTTGCCGTTCCTGGTGATCACACTCGTGGGAGGACTGCTGGCAGGTTCCGTTCTCGGATTCTTCGAGGAGACGCTGGAAGCGATAATCATTGCGGCGATGTTCATCCCGGTCGTAATGGACATGGGCGGTAACGTAGGTGTCCAATCATCGACGATATTCCAGCGAGGGGCTTTACTCGGCCATATAACTGATAAGAAGATGAAGAAGCACATAACGCGGGAGACCACGATCGGACTCAGTATGGGTATAGTCGTAGGTATCGTCTGCGGACTGGTTGCATTCGGATTCGCGTCGATCGGATTCATGGGAGACGGAATGTCAACGGCAGACAGCGCACTTCTAGGACTGGCGGTCGGATTGTCGCTGGTGATAGTAATGACGCTTGCGGCCACCATAGGATTCGTCATTCCGTATGTTCTCATGAAGAACAACATCGATCAGGCGGCTGCGACGGATCCCATAATCACTTCGATCAAGGACATAATCGGTTTATTCGCCTATTTCGGACTGGTGACGATATTATTGAGCCATCTGCTTTGAAAAAGCGTTTCCAGGCAGTTTTTTGATTTTTTTTAAAAAACGAGGAAGAAAACAGACTTGATGAAATATAGCACGTATCCGTAAAGATCCTAATTTTTGCGAAAAACGGCGTTATGTATGTAAACATTAAAACCCATCGCCGTTAAGAGGTTGTAAAATTGGCACCGAAACCGTTCAAACTGCAACTGATGGAAACATTCATCACACTGATGACCGCCGCATTCGGAATGGTCGCGGCATTGGCATGGAACACTGCAATATCCGAAGTAATAAGACAATACTATTGTCCGGAGAATCAAGTGATACCTTTGCTGATATACGCGGTAGTGGTCACGGTGGTAGCGGTGATATGTATCGTCATCATAGCGAGATCATTGGGAAAGCTCAAAGATTCCATAGAGGAAGAAGAGAGGAAAAAAGAGCAATCCGCAAAACAGACATGAGATTTTTCATGTCTTTTCACATTTTTATACTCTTTTGAAGTCGATCCGACCAACTAGTTTAAGTATAATATCATGTTTCAAAACCAGACACGGAGTAATAAGTTTGAACTCAACATACAAAAATTCCTCACCGAACGTACCGGGTTCCTCTCAAAAGAGGCCGAAAACAAAGCGCAAAGAGTCCTCGAAGAAGCAATCGATGCTTAACACCAACAGGATGGCGCCGTTCAAGTACGACATGAATGAGATACTGTCATCGTCATCAATGGATGCGTCCGTAGCATCATCATTTCTGGCGTCGGTCGTTGCAAAAGCGTCAAGAGTATCCACGAAGGATGCGAAAGAATACGTGAAATCTTTCCTTGAATCAGGTGCTCTGACGAAGGATGAACACGACCGCATATGCAGACTTATGGACAGATACAGTAAATTCCGTTAGACAGGTACGTGATATGAGGTCCGACGAGTGTTCAGTTGGGCGTGTTTTCATTCTCCGGCTGGAAGAAGGAGAGATACTTCATGAAGCAGTGGAATCCTTCGCTCTCGCAAATAACGTGAAAGCGGCGACCGTGACCGCGACCGGCGGAGCGGACACAGGGTCAAAACTGACGGCAGGTCCGAAGATACCGCTGTCATCGTCTGTTGTACCGTTGCTCTATGAATTGGATGCGCCGCATGAACTTACCGGAACGGGTACGATATTTCAAAATGCTGACGGAACTCCGGTAATGCACATGCATTGTTCCTGCGGCAGAGAAGGTAAGTCTGTAACAGGATGCGCAAGGGCCGGCGTCAAAGTATGGCTGGTCATGGAAATAGTTATGATCGAACTGTCCGGAAGCAGATCGAAAAGAATTAAGGACAAGAGGTCAGGATTCGAACTATTGGAAACGGATGCGGAGCAGTAGTATGACATCAAAGGAAGCACTGGTGAAATTCCTTCGTTCGATAGATGGTAAAGCTTACAGCAGATACAGAGAACTTTCACCGTCTTATGACATGGACGGACCGACGCTGTATATCGACAAGATACAGAACGAACCGTCATCCGCGTCGTATATGAGGGTACGCATATCCTTCGCGATGTCCGGATTTCCGGATGATGCGCACGACACCGGAACAAAGGAGATAGCGCTCAGGGACCTGATAGCAAGAAGATTCTGGGAATCATGCAGAACGTTCGCAAAGGGGAATTCAGGCGGCAATCAGGGAGGCGCAATGTCAATACCGAGACCTGGCCAAGAGATCCTGGGAAGGAGTTCCGTGGTGGCTTCCGGATCATTCATAGAGGTAAGGTTCAAAGCATCGTTACCTTCCGCAGGCAGAAACGTTGCAGGAAAGGCGGCAGAGAAGATGCTCGCCGATGATCTGATTGAAATCGTAAAGGCATCTCTTTTCTTCAGTTCATATAAACGATCGAAGGTGTACAATCACCTCAATACTGCGGTTACCGCACAAACGATAAGATCGGCTCTCAGGGAAAGAGGGCTGACGGCATTCATTGCCGACGGTTCTATCTTACCGAGAAGAGAGGACGGTCTGGCGCCGATGATCGGCGCCGTTCCGTTCACTTCTCCGGACTGTCTTCGCACATCTTTCGCGACCGCAGACGGGAACACTGTGGAAGGAATGGGCATACCGGAAGGGATCACGGCGGTCATAGGGGCCACTGGCCACGGAAGATCGACACTGATCGATGCTATATCATCAGGCGTCTACGATCACATACCTGGTGACGGCAGGGAATTGGTCATAACCGTTGAGGATGCCGCCGTTGTGACCGGAGACATCGGACGTTCGGTCAAGAATGCGGATGTCTCGCTTTTCATGTCGGATACGTTGCACGACGTTCGCTCAATATCGTCGGACAATGCGGACGATGCACTGTCATCGGCAGTATCGGCGTCGGAAGCGCTGGAGATCGGGAGCGGATTATTGCTGATGGACGACACATCGGTGAATCACGGTCTACTGTACTGCGATGATGAAATCAATTCATTGCTGCCCGAAGGCGATGAGAAAATGATCCCCGTGAAGCGTGCGGTAAGGCAGCACGGTCTCGGAATATCGGTGATATATGCGTGCAGGCATTCTGACGCACTCGATGCGGACACGGCGATAATGATGTCCGGACATACAGCAATCCGTTCGGTGCGCAGCACAGTGACCAATGACAACACGAAACAGCTCCTGCTGGCGGAGAGGATGCCGATATCAAAGAACATGGATATGACGAAAGGAAGGAAGGATGTCAATTCTATTGCGTTGTCATCGTTCAAAATGGAGTTCGGCGAGACGGTCATAAAAATACCCCGGCCGGTTGCGGACGTATGCCAAATGGCGGCGATCGCGGACGCGATGATCCCGGCAAAGGATATAATGGACGGCACCGTGACGATGAAGGAATTAACAAAAAGATTGGAGGAAGTTCAGCGTAATAAAATAAATTCCGCGGAGGTCAACGCGGGACCGGACATGGCCGTTTTTCGGAAATATGATATTGCGGCCGTCATCAACAGGCATCCGGAAATAGTGGTTGCACAGAAAAGACCGTTGCGTTAAAGCAGTGCATTCGTGCGTGTTATGTCCAGCACTAAAGTTCGCAATATGCGTTAATACATGATTTTCATATAAGGCGCAACATCCGATGCATCACTTAACGGCGTTTACTGACAACGCAGACATATTCTTCAAAAAATGCAACAAAACTGATTAAAATAAAGTATTATTGCAACACTGTTACATTACGTTAGTTTAAACATATAGTGCATGCAACAATGTTGCAAATTCCTCATAAAAACGTATAAATATCGTACCTCCTATTGCCGTAAGAGGGACTATTATGGGCTACGAAGAATTATTCCCGAAAAACGACCTAAGCGGCTGGCATGCAAATGCGGCCAAAAGATTTGCGAGCCCCTTCGTGGACAACTTTCACGACAGAATCGATGTGGATCCTATAATCCTTTCGAACGCTGCCGTGAACTGCGGTTTCACGATCAGGGACTTCTACGAGAAACCCGAGCTCGGTATACACTGCGTCGGCTACATATCTGAACTGTTCGATCTGTTGCCGGTCACGCACTGGTTCTTCTCACTTCCGTGGGTAAGAGAACTCGGTGTCACACTTGAGTTCAAGGACACACTGCCGCCGGTATCCACCGGTCCGACGATCACAGATCCGGCAGATGTTGATAAACTTGAGCCTATAAGCAAAGAAAACCTCCTGAAAGGGTCAACCATTCCGATGTTCTACGGACTTTACGACTACGTACAGCAGAACCTTCCGCACACACTCGTTCCGATATCATACGGTTTCGATCTCTGCGGTGCAGGATCCGAGCTGGTAGGTGTTGAAGAGTTCATCATGTGGACATTCACGGAGCCGGACCTTGCGCACAAACTGGTGGACACGTACGTTGAGACATCCATCAACGGTGCGGAACTGATGGCGGACAAATACGGATTCGCGATGCTTATCGTCGGTTCCGTTCTTGCGAATAACGATATATTCGCGGACGAGCAGATAGAGCAGTTCTCAGCTAAGAAAATGGGCCACTATGTGGACCAGTGCTTCAGGAGAGGCGCCGGACCGCAGATATTCTACCATCTGTGCGGTAACCACGAGACAAGTTACAAGGTGTTCAAAGAGAACCTTGTATGGTCGCCGTTCAACGTTCTGCACATAGGATACCAGGGACAGAGAGAATTCCCGTCGGACCTCCTGAAGAAGGAGTTCCAGGATGTCACGACGATCATGGGTTCAGTGGACACGAAACTTATGATCAACCCCAACCCGGCAAAGGTCTACGAGAGGTCGAAAGAAAGCCTTCTCGCAGGACGTGACGCAAAGAAGGGATTCATCCTCGGTACAAGCTGTGAGACGCCTCCGTACACGATACCCGGCAACCTCCTCGCAATGACGAGAGCGGCAAGGGACTTCGGTACATACGGAACATGGTGAGGTGATTAAGATGGATTACGTAATATCTGACGAGGTCGTAAAGACAATAGAGAGCAGAGGCCTGAAGGTCGATGACATAAAGATGGTCATTGAAGCCGCAGAGGCGTCCAAGGACAAGATCACCGACGGATCCAAGTTCATTGCGAAAAAGCAGATCGGCGATTTCGTCGTTTACGCGGACTACTCTGAGGCCGGCGGCAAGATAACGGTCAACTCCGGCTACGGACACAAGATGAAGATCCAGGACATTGTCATGGACACCGCGGACACCGAGTGGACGTACGTCAAGAACGGCGCAAAGGTAAGGAAAGGACACACGAACCTTTCGTACCTCGGCGCCACACGCAGCGCCCCGAGTCTCGTGGACCCGAAATCAGGCGAGTCATGGCTCGAGGAATACCTCGCAGCAAAGACGATCGCCGTTGCCGAGTCGCTTTTCTCCCAAAAGAGAGCATAAGCGAACCTCAAGAAGCAAATCAAACCCTTTCCAATTTCCTTTTATTTTGCGGTTATATTAATTATGGAAGACCGTCGTTACGCCCGATAGTTTTCAAAACCGTCAAGCTTTAAATATAATAACAGTAATCGCAGGACACTTCGCACGAGGTTGAAAAATATGGGTAGAGGTCTATATACAGCCAGGAAACTTAAGGAGGACAGACGTAAGTTCCGCTGGCAGGACAGAGCATACAAGAAAAGAGTACTGAAACTGAGGGAGAAATCGGACCCGCTGGAAGGATCGGCGCAGGCACGCGGTATTGTGCTTGAGAAGGTCGGTATCGAAGCGAAACAGCCAAACTCGGCCATCAGGAAATGCGTGAAGATCCAACTTATAAAGAACGGCCGTCAGATCACCGCATTCGCGGTAGGCGACGGTGCGATCAACTTCATCGATGAACATGACGAAGTGCTCGTGGAAGGTATCGGCGGAAGGATGGGACGTTCATACGGTGACATCCCCGGTGTCCGTTACAAAGTTATCAAAGTGAACAACGTTTCCCTTAACGAGATGGTAAGGGGAAGGATGGAGAAGCCTGTAAGGTGATCTTATTATGGAAAATTCAAACAAAGTTCTTCTGTTCGGCAAATACGATATGTCTGAGGTCGTCGTTACCGACGGCGGCCTGGCGAAGTACATAGACCTCACCCCGACGAATGTGCCTCATACGGGCGGAAAGCATGCCAACAGATGGTTCGGAAAATCAAAGCTCAGCATTGTTGAAAGACTTATAAACAATGTCATGAGGACGGAAGACTACACCGGAAAGAAACTCAAATCGTACAAAGCGGTCTCTGACGCATTCGACCTCGTTGCGGAAAGGACAAAGAAGAATCCGGTTCAGATACTCGTGGAAGGGCTTGAGAATGCTGCGCCCCGCGAGGAGGTCACAAGACTGCAGTTCGGCGGCATATCCGTGCCGAAGGCCGTTGACGTCTCTCCGCAGAGGAGGCTCGACATTGCGCTCAGGAACATAAGCAGAGGCGCCGTGGCGGCGTCATCCAAAAGCAAGAAGGCGATATCCGTATGCATAGCCGATGAATTGGTGCTTGCGGCCAAAGGCGACATGACCTCGTTTGCCGTGACCAAGAAAGAAGAGATTGAGAGGGTAGCTCAGTCTGCCCGTTGAGCAAGGTGGAATGAATGGGCAGAAAAGAGGATAACATCAAGAAAGCAACGCAGCTTATGTCCAAACCGGAGTTCATCAGGAACATCGGTACGGCGGCGCACATCGACCATGGTAAGACAACATTCTCGGACAACCTCGTTGCAGGCGCCGGAATGATGTCCGAGGATCTCGCAGGAAAGCAGAGATTCATGGATTTCGATGAGCAGGAAGCGGCGCGAGGCATCACGATCAATGCGGCGAACGCGTCGATGGTGCACACATTCGAAGGCAAAGAATATCTGATCAACCTTATCGACACGCCCGGGCACGTTGACTTCGGAGGAGATGTCACAAGGGCGATGAGGGCGCTTGACGGCGTTTTCATACTGACATGCGCGGTCGAGGGTATGATGCCTCAGACAGAGACGGTCATAAGGCAGGCGCTCAAAGAGCGCGTGAGACCGATGCTCTTCGTCAACAAAGTTGACAGGATGATAAACGAATTGCAGATAACGCCGGAAGCGATGATAGAGAAATTCTCGAAGATCGTCGCCGAGGTCAATAAAAGGATTTACGATATACTGCCCGCACCGCTCAACAAAGAGTGGCAGGTGAAGATAGAGGAAGGAACGGTCGCGTTCGGTTCCGCATACCACAACTGGGCGATATCCGCGCCGTTCATGAAGAAGAGCGGCATTACGTTCAAAGACGTGTTCGATTTCCTGAAGGACGGGAAGCAGAAAGAGCTTTCGAAGAAATCACCGCTTCACGAAGTTATACTGGACATGGCTATAAACCACACTCCCAATCCGCTGGAGGCGCAGAAGAGGCGTATCCCGGTCATATGGAAGGGAGATCAGGGATCACAGATCGGAAAACAGATGCTCTCCTGCGACAGAACGGGAGATGTTGCGCTCATGGTCAATAAGATCATCGTTGATCAGCATGCAGGAGAAGTTGCAATAGGAAGACTTTTCTCCGGTACCGTGAAGAAAGGGCAGACGCTCTACATATCGGGCATGCCGAACCCGCAAAGGGTTCAGACGGTCGCATTCTCCGTGGGCGCGGACAGAATAGCGGTGGAAGAATGCTGTTCAGGCAATATCGTTGCCGTCTCGGGACTGAAGGATGCGGTTGCCGGTTCAACGGTCTCCACAATAAAGGAGATGGAACCGTTCGAGAAGATGACGCACTATTCCGAACCGGTCGTGACAAAAGCGATAGAAGCGAAGCACATGAAGGACCTTCCCAAATTGGTCGAGGTTCTCAGATCGGTCGCCAAGGCCGACCCGTCGCTTAACATTGAGATAAACAATGATACGGGAGAGCACCTTCTGTCCGGAATGGGCGAACTGCATCTGGAGATAACGGAGTACCGTATACTCAATGATCACGGCGTTGAAATAATCTCATCGCCGCCGATAGTGGTATATCAGGAAGGGATCAAGAAAAAGGCGGGTCCGTTCGAAGGAAAATCACCGAACAAGCATAACAAATTCTACTTTGAAGTGGAGCCGATCGAACAAAGCATCCTTGATGCGATCAAGAGAGGCGACATATCCGTCGATGCTAAGATAAAGGACGCCAAAGCCGTGGCGAAGATCCTTTCGGACAACGGCATGGACAAGGAAGAGGCGAAAGGCATAACGGCATTCAAGAACAGCAACATGCTGATAGACTGCACGAAAGGTATCCAGTACCTGCATGAGACGATGGAGCTTGTAAAACAGTCCTTCGACGAGGCAATGGTGCAGGGGCCGCTGGCAAATGAGAAGGTGTCCGGAGTCAAGGTAAAGCTCATGGACGCAAAACTGCATGAGGACACGATACACAGAGGTCCCGCGCAAGTGATACCTGCCGTAAGGTCAGGTATATACGGTGCGATGTGCATAGCAGGCAGAACGCTCATGGAACCCGTTCAGAAGGTGTTCATCAGCGTTCCGCAGGACTACATGGGCGATGCGGTGAAGGAGATACAGTCACGCAGGGGAATAATCCTTGACATGGGACAGGAAGACGTAAACGCTACGGTGTCGTCAAAATGCCCCGTATCGGAGATGTTCGGTTTCGCATCGGCCATACGCGGTGCGACCCAAGGCCGAGCCCTTTGGTCCACTGAGAATGCGGGATTCGAATACATGCCGAATGAGCTGCAGACGCAGGTCGTTAAAGAGATAAGGACACGTAAAGGTCTGAACCCGGAGCCGTATGACGCGGGATATTACTCCGGATGAGAGTAAACTTAAATAGAGAATAAAGTTATGGAGAAAAAATCATACCTATGATAAAATAATAGGAGGAATCAAAATGGCAGAGAAAGAGCACATGAACTTGGTAGTGATCGGGCACGTCGACCACGGTAAATCCACACTGGTCGGGAGGATTCTCCTCGAGGCCGGTGCGATCGAGCCCCACGTTATCGAGAAATACAGAAAACAGGCAGAAGAGAAAGGAAAAGGATCCTTCGCTTTCGCATGGGTCATGGACGGACTCAAGGAGGAGAGGGAGAGAGGTGTGACGATCGATGTCGCGCACAAGAAGTTCTACACGGACAAATACTTCTTCACGATCATCGATGCGCCGGGCCACCGTGATTTTGTCAAGAACATGATCACAGGTACAAGCCAGGCGGACGCAGCGATCATATCCTGTTCCGCGATCGAGGGACCGCAGGCCCAGACAAAGGAGCACGTGTTCCTCGCAACGACGCTCGGCGTGAAACAGATCGTCGTCGCAATAAACAAAATGGATGCGGTAAAATACGATGAGGCAAAATACAAGGACGCGGTCGAGGCAATGTCCAAGATCATGTCGATGGTCGGAATCAAGGCGGAGAACGTTCCGTTCGTACCTGTTTCCGCGATCGAGGGCGACAATGTGAAAGTACAGTCCCCCAACATGAGCTGGTACAAAGGAAAGACAATATTCCAGGCGCTTGACATGCTCACCGTTCCGGCAAAGCCCACGGACAGGCCGCTCAGGCTGCCCGTTCAGGATGTTTACACGATCACCGGTATCGGTACCGTTCCGGTAGGACGTATCGAAACAGGTCTCCTGAAGCCGAACATGAAAGTTTCATTCCAGCCGTCCAATGTGGTCGGTGAGGTAAAATCAATTGAGATGCACCACGAGATACTTCCGCAGGCGGTGCCCGGCGACAATGTCGGTTTCAACGTCCGCGGTGTTGCAAAGAACGACATCAAAAGAGGAGATGTCGCCGGTCCGGTGGACGCTCCGCCGACCGTCGCAAAGACGTTCAATGCGCAGATCGTCGTGCTGAACCACCCTTCCGTTATCACGGTAGGATACACGCCGGTGTTCCACTGCCACACCGCACAGGTGGCATGCAGGTTCGTTGAGCTCATAAAGACGATCGATCCGAAGTCGGGACAGGCAAAAGAGAACAACCCGCAGTTCCTGAAAACGGGCGACATCGCCATCGTTAAGGTCGAGCCGACCAAACCGATGGTCGTTGAGACCTCGAAGGATTACCCGCAGCTCGGAAGGTTCGCCATCAGAGATATGGGACAAACGGTTGCCGCAGGCATGTGTATCGAGGTTGAGAAGAGGTAAACCCTCTTCTCTCCCATTTATTAAAAAGGGTTGAACATGTCACAGCGAGCAAGGATCTCACTCAGCGGGTCTGACCCGCGCAAGGTCGACGGCGTATGCGACCAGATCAAAGGGATATCCCAGAGAACTGGTGTCAACATCCGCGGACCCGTACCGCTTCCCACGAAGAAATTAAAGGTTCCCTGCAGGAAAAGCCCTGACGGGGAAGGCAGCGAGACATGGGACCGCTGGGAGATGCGCATTCACAAGAGACTCATCGATCTGGACGCGGATGAGCGTGCCCTCAGGCAGCTCATGAGGATCCAAGTTCCGGACGGGGTCAACATTGAGATCGTGCTCCGAAGCACATAAAAACGATTTACCATTTTGATATCCGGCTGCGCCGGCGTTTGCCGGCGCAGTATCTCATCATCATACACGTTCAAGGATTCTTTTTTTATAACGCCCGATCCGTATACACGCCGATCGGAACCAGTTCAATTTTCAAAGACCGGATATCTGCGCAGTTCGGAGCTGTTAATGATAAATATAGTAACTATCTATAAAGATAGCAGATATTGTTTTTATATTTGTTTACTCTTTAGCTTTTGGATAAAATTGTTCTATTTAAAAGAACAACGGTGTTAAAATGAGTAATATAACTGTCAAATACGGTAAATTGTTTACGGTGATAGTGGCGACGATCCTGATCTCCACGACACTCTTCTTTTCATACGATACCGATGACAGTGAAAGTAAATATTTTCTCATGGACGACTTCAACGACGGAACGTGGATACCGATATCAACTCCCGAAGATCTGTCGAGAATAGGCAGCACCGGAGCCTCATCGGGCAATTGGCCCCTGAACGGTAAGTATTATCTTACCGACAATATATTCTTCGGGCCGAACGCTGATCTTAACGGAGGACACAGACTCATAGTAACGGGAACGCTGAGCGCGGACGGAACTTCAATGAGCGTAACGGTCAGCAACCCCGGAGGATCCGGATCCAGCTGGAGGATAGATACGCTTCATGTGCGCGTCGAAGCGATACACGCATCACGATCAGGTACATCGAACACATCAACGGTGTCGCTGAATCTGCCTCAATCGGACGTAAACATATACACGGTGACGGTAGCAGGCTTTTACAGAGCAGGGTCGACAACGAACCTTCCGTTCGCATATACGTTCACATTAGACAGATATCAATCGTCATTCGAAAGGTCATTCAACTCAAACGGTAATATGAATCCCCTGCCTGCGGACTTCACGGGAATACTTGACGGCAACGGTCATATAATTCACGGAATGCATATAGCAGTATACACAACATCTTCCTCAAGCATCGGACTTTTCGCAACAACGGCCGGATCGGCCGCACAGATACGGAACATCGGCATAACGGAAAGTTCGGTCACGGCGGCAACCACCACACGTACTCTCAACGTAGGAGGAATGATAGGGACCGCATCCGCCGGAACACAGATCATAAACTCCTATTTCGACGGGATCACGGCGGCAACGTCAACATCAGGAGCATTGAACGTCGGCGGCATGATAGGCAACGCACCGTCCGGAGCGACGCGCGTCATAGATTCATACAATACAGCAAACGTTTCGGCAAGAACGAACTCCGAGGCAGGCAACGCCGGCGGGATAATAGGCGTTAACGGAGGAGCTGCGCAGATAATCAACACATTCAACATGGGTTCCGTAACGGCTACAACACTGGCACGCGCAGTACAGTCCGCAGGAGGCATAGTCGGTTCCGCCGCTGTTTCGACGATAGTCACGAATTGTTACAACACGGGATCCGTTTTTGCCGCTTCGACAAGTTCGAATGTACACGCAGGAGGCATAACGGGACGTAACGGTCTCATATCCGACAGCGGGAACACGGGATCGGTAACAGCAATAAACACGTCCGATTCAGGTGCTAGCAACACAACATTCGCAGGCGGCATCACAGGACTTACAACAAGGCCGATAACAAATTGCTACAACACCGGCGATGTGACGTCCGTTTCAAGACTGCCGTACGCCGGCGGTATTGTTGGCAGCTCGTCATCATCCTCGAACGTGACGTTATCGTTCAACACGGGTGAGGTTCTGGCAGGAGGCCTGAGCAGCAATCCGGCGAGAGCGGGAGGAATAGCAGGCCAAGCCGCCGGTCAGATAACGGACTGTTACAACACCGGCGACATAACGGGCGAGAACATGACGTCCGGAACATCATCCTCGAGGACGGCACGCGCGGGAGGCATCGCAGGCGAGACATCCAATGTCATAAGGAACTGTTACAGCGTCGGTACGGTCACGGCACAGACGGCAAACAATAACGTTCCTCTTGCGGGAGGCATAGCAGGCAGCGTGAGCGCATCGGCGGCAAGGATAGCGAATTCATATTACCTGCAGGATTCGGTAATGGTCAACGGAACCGTACTCAGCCAGCTCATAGGAGGAGGCAATTCGACGGCGATCAACAACATAGACGGAGGAACATTGGCGCACAATCCTCCGAGAGCACAAAATCAAATGTCATCCGCTGCAAAGACGGCGGACCAGATGAGACCGTCGATCGAGACTGCCGCAAACAACGGTTCAATATATTACACGGGAACTGTCGGAACCGGAAGTTCCGCGATACCCGGATGGAATTTCAACAGAACATGGACGATAGATCCGAGCAAGAACAACGGATTTCCGATACTGCAGTCAAGAGCGGCAACACTTACAATAGACAAACATCCATATGATGAATATCTGAATCCGGGCGATACGGCAGTGTTCAGGGTCTCAGCAAGCACAGCGCCGCCGAACGATCATATACTTCATCAGTGGCAGGTATCCGCGGACAACGGGGAAACGTGGTCCGACATACCGGGCGCCGTGTCGGACACATACAAGATATACCGCGTGACGTATGACCTCGATGACAATCTGTACCGCTGCGTAGTGTCAACGGTATTCGGTTTAAAGGTATCCCATCACGCAGTATTGCATGTAAGCGGTGCAAAGAAGACAATATCCGGAACGGTTTTGCATGACGACGGCATTGAAGAACATCCTTTACCGGGAGTTGTAATAAGCTTAACGGTAAACGATACACAGCAGCAGGTCACGACAGATGGCGAAGGATCATATGAAATAGTCGTGCCGATCTATTCAAAGATTGTCATAAATTCTCTGGACAAGGCCGGATATGTCATAAGCGCCGGACATCCGATGAACTTCGTCTTCCAGCAGATACAGACGGATCACGAAAACAATTTCTTCATGATACCGGACGGCAGCCGCACGATGCTTCACGGAACGGTCACGCACAACGAACATCCTCTCGGCGACGTCAGGATAGATTACGTCATACACATGGGAGGCGTGCTTGTCGAGGAACATCATATCTTATCATCACCCGTAAGCGGAGAGTATTCAATACCGGCGCCTTACGGATCTGTTGTAACGATAACATCTGTTTCACTGGAGAACTACACTCACGAAGGGCAGCTGCCGTCAGTATACATACACGAGGCAACGGAACAAGATATCGTAATGATCGTGGATCCAAATCTGAGCATAACGATAGATATCAACGGGATCGTATTGGAATATCTGAACCAAACTGCTTTGGAAGGAGTGACGATAGGTTACATAATCTCCGATCCCAACGATCCGCTGTCATTCGATTATCATTTCACGGTCTCGGACGGAAACGGTCATTTCACGCTGGAGAACATACCGTTCGGAAGCAACGTCATAATATCGGAGGCGGCGTTCGACGGATATATTCGCGTAGGTATATTGCCTCTCATATACGTCGACGATTCCACTGAACTGCTGACGGTGCATATGTCCTCGAGGGAAAACGTGCTGTTCGTATCAGGAGAAATCATTTCAGAATCGTCAGAGGGTCCGGTGTTTCTGTCGGGAGTTCTTATATCATACAGGATAGACAATGAAGAAGGGTTCGTTCTGACAGATGATCACGGACATTATGTGATAGGCGTATTCTCCGGACAGCATGTAGAGATAATAAGCGTGACAAAAGAAGGTTTCAAAACAGATGAGACGACGGAGATACCGACCCTCATCGTGGCGGAGAACATCAATAAGGAGCGGAATTTCATAATGCTTCCCGTAAGCACGATCGATTTCACCGTCACAGGCAGTGTCAGCCACGACGGGATCGGTCTTCCGAATATCACGATATTTTACACGATAGACGACAGTCCGAAAATATTCAGTGTCAAGACGGATGCAAACGGCAACTACGTGATAACGGCGGCCGCAGGGCAGACGATAAAAATAACGGACGCGGAAAGGGACGGTTATGTTCTGACGCCGGCGGACCAGGTGCCGGCGGTCATTTTCATACAAAGCGATACAACGAACGATCTCTATATGGAACCGGATGAGACAACCGAGTTCAAACTGTCCGGTATCGTGGTCGACGGTTCGAAACCGGTCGCGGGCATCAAGATAGAATACAGGATCGATGACGGCGAGATAAAGAACATAATAACCGACAGAAACGGAAAGTATGAGATAAAAGCGGCTTCCGGTTCATTCCTGATGATAATCTCCCTGAACTACAGCGTCCAAGAAGAGATGCCGATGCTGTTCTACATACATACGGACAAGACGCAGAACTTCGTCATGCAGACATACGGAGCGGGAAGCGTCACTGTAACGTTGACACCCGGAAATTTCGACAACGGCATAATATACTGGTCGGTCACCGGCGGAGACGATCCGGATGATTACTCTCAGTTCAAAGGAGAGATAACGTTCATGATCGGCGCCGAGATACACATATTGGCGGTACCTGACCAAGATCACGAATTCCTGCGCTGGACAGGCATCTCCGCCGGGCTGCCGGCGCAGACACAGATACATCCGACCGCGGACACATCCATCGGAGCGGTGTTCTGGAAAGACAAGTACACGCTGACACCTGTCATCGATGTTCTGTATACGCTTTACATAACGATCGGCGATGAAAGCGAATCTGAATTCACGGAATCCCTGAGACTTCCGGAAGGGACGCAGATAACCGTGAGAGCCGAATTCAACGCTGCAGGATACAGCTTCTCATATTGGACGGGGATCGGAGGGATCGGGAATCCGTATGTGTTCGATCTCGACAGCGATCACACGATAGGTGTTGCATTCTACAAAGATACGGACAGCGTGCACACGCTTACGCCGGGATCACACGACAACGGCAAAATACTGATCACGCTCGATGGGATCGAAAGGGAATTCGACAGACCGGTAACACTGCTCGCAGACACGGTTGTACCGATAACGGCAACGGGCAACAGCGGTTTCGGATTCTCATACTGGACAGGATACCTGAAAGGCACGATCGTCCGGACGTCCGTTGTCATGAACGCAGACAAGACGGTCGGCGCCGTATTCTATGATCACAATGAATATTTCGAACTCATCCGTGACGACACGTACGGAACGGCGGAAGCCGTTATAAGATGGTCAGCGGACGGCGTAAATTTCGCAGATCTGACGGGAGTGATAAAATTCCCCGCGGGAACGGCACTTGTGATAACCGCAGACGATGATCTGTCGTATTGGACCGGAGATATAGGAGGAAACGAGAATCCGAAAAAACTTGTGATGGACAGCGACTACAAGATAGGCGCCGTACTGTACAGGGTGTCCGGATATACGATAACGATAACGCAGCATAACCATGGCGGGATATACTGGAACGTATTCATGATAAGCGATGATGAACAGATACCGCTGAACACACCATCGCTGCTGACGCAAAATACGATAACGGTACCGGTCAACACACGGATATCATTTGAAGCGGTCGGCATAGGTTCATGGGAGTTCGAAAACTGGTTCGGCGGTTTTGTCAACATAACCGATGAAACCGCGGAGAATTACTATCTGAATTCTGTTATAAACATTCATGCTTCCGCGGCCGTCAGCATCTCCAACCGTACGCTCGGAGCGGCATTCCACACATCGGCGGAACACACACTGACGCCGGGAACAGCATCCGGCGGGAAAATAACGATACAGATCCCGGAAATGGGAATCAATGAAGAGTTTACAAGACCTATTGTTGTCAAAGAAGGATATACGGTGACGATAATCGCCGCAGGAAACACGTTCTCCCATTGGACCGGAATAGGCGCTCTCGAAAACCCGCACACATTCCCCGTGACAGGAAACATCACGATAGGTGCTGTATTCTACGGCAGTTCGGATGAGGTGTTCACGCTCACACCGGGAACCGCCGAGAAAGGCAGCGTATTCATATCGATAGAAGGAAATGAAGAAGTACGGTTCACGGCGCCCGTGACACTGAAGGTTGGAACAGAGGTTACGCTAAGCGCGGAAGGCGGAAACGGTTATGATTTTCTGCATTGGACCGGACTCGCCGCATTATGTGAAAGACACACTTTCCGGATATCAGAAAATCTGAAGGTCGGTGCGGTGTTCTGCGGTGTCGATTGCAGCGTCATGATCCTGACGCCGTATGACGGGAACGAAGGAGGCGAAACATATTTCGCATACGGCGAAACCGGACAATGGATACTGTTCGACCGCCCCGTTGCGGTGATAGACGGTACGGAAGTATCATTCAAAGCGGTAGCAACGGACGGTAACGTGTTCTCGCATTGGATCGGAACGATCACGCTTGATGGTGTATTCACATTCCGCGCGCATGACGACAAGGCGATAGGCGCAGTATTCTATGATCCGAATGATCCGGATACATATTTCACCATTACCGGGAAAGTAACAGGAGGCGGAGAGATATGGTGGGCGGTCGCGGATGTTCACGAACTGTATGAACCGCTCAGCGAACCGATAACATTCGCAAAGGGCATCACGATATACCTGAAAGCGCATGCGGACGAAGGATGGACACTAATAGAATGGCCTGCCGGAAACGGAGTTTATGCGCACAGCGGCAGTTCCGATCTGATAATCGGTGCAGAGTTCAAGATACTCATTGACATCGACGGCATTGAGATCATTGTAACGGAATCACATGTGTACACGGGAAAAGACATCAAACCGGAAATAACGGTGATCTTAGTATCAACGGGGCAGCCGCTGGTTCAGGGAAAGGATCACATTGCGGAATATGAGAACAACAAGAACGCCGGAACCGCCAAAGTGACAATAACCTTCATAGGCGATTATCACGGAACCGCAGCAGTAACATTCGAGATAACCAAAGCGGTTCTTACGGTGACTGTCGATAAAGACCAAAACAAGATCTACGGAACCGCCGATCCGGTATTCACGTATACGGTGACAGGATGGAAAGGACAGGATGAAGAAAACGCACCGTCAACACTTACTGTGGTCCTTATAAGAGAGAACGGAGAGGATGCGGGAGTTTATTCAATATCATACGAGCTTCTATTCGAATCCGGCGGTAATTACACGATACGATTCGTTGAATCCGTTTTCACAATAACGCCTGCAATGCTGACGGTAACCGCCGATCCAGGTCACAAGACATACGGCGATGCTGATCCCGCGCTCACATACACGGTCACAGGATGGCAATTCGCCGATGAAGCAAACAAAGACGTGATACTGAGCGGCTCGTTGACAAGGGAAAACGGAGAGAATGCCGACTCGTACAGCATAAACCAAGGAACGCTGATCGACACAAGCGGTAATTACACAATACAATTCCTTGGATCCGCTTTCACGATAACGCCTGCAGTACTGACGATAACCGCTGACGATCTCGCAAATGTATATGGCGCTACCGATCCGGTATTCACGTACACGGTCACAGGTTGGCAGTTTGCCGATGAAGCAAACAAAGATGCAATACTTACAGGTTCATTGGAAAGAGACGCAGGGATCAGCGTTGGATCATATACGATACATCAAGGAACATTGGTCGACACAAGCGGCAATTACACGATAGAATTCATCGAAGCCGTTCTGACGATAACGCCTGCAACGCTGACCGTAACTGCCGATGACCTCACCGAGATTTACGGTACAAACGATCCGGTATTCACGTACACGGTCATGGGATGGGAACACGGAGATGACAACTCCTTATTGAGCGGATCGTTGGCGAGAGATACAGGAATTAACGTTGGTTCATATACTATACACCAGGGAACATTGACAGATACAAGCGGCAATTACACGATACGATTCGTTGAATCCGTTTTTACCATAACGCATGCAGTATTGACGATAACTGCCGACGATATTACAAAGGTGTACGGTACAAATGATCCGGTGTTCACATACAAAGTTACAGGATGGGAACACGGAGACAATAATTCTTTGCTTAGCGGATCGTTGGCGAGAGATACAGGAATTAACGTTGGTTCATATACTATACACCAGGGAACATTGACAGATACAAGCGGTAATTATACAATACGGTTTGTTGAATCCGTTTTCACGATAACGCATGCAGTATTGACGGTGACCGCCGACGATATTACAAAGGTGTACGGTACAAATGATCCGGTGTTCACATACAAAGTCACAGGGTGGGAACACGGAGACAATAACTCCTTGCTTAGCGGATCGTTGGCAAGAGAACAGGGAGAGAACGCGGGTTCATACAGCATAAACCAAGGAACGTTAATCGAGACAAGCGGCAATTATACAATAGAATTTATCGAAGCCGTTTTTACCATAACGCCTGCAGTATTGACGGTGACCGCCGACGATATTACCAAAACGTATGGTGCCGCCGATCCTGTATTCACATACACGGTCATGGGATGGCAGTTTGCCGATGAGGCAAATAAAGATAACATAATAACAGGTGCGCCGGCGAGGGAGCAGGGAGAGAACGTAGGTTCATACAATATAAACCAAGGAACACTGGCAGACATCAGCGGCAATTATGTTCTATACTTCATTCCCGCCGGCCTGAATATAACGGCCTTGGTCGTTGATGCAGCATCGATCGATGTCACGGTCGAAACAAATCATGAGTACACCGGTAATCCGATAGAACCGGTTCCCGTGGTAATGCTCGGAAACATGATCCTGACGGAAGGCATAGATTACACGGTCTCATATACGGACAACATCTCCGCCGGGACGTCTGCGGTGATGACAATAACGTTCAAGGGCAACTACTCCGGCTGCGTTGAAATAAAATTCGGGATACACTCGGAAATGTTCTTCATCACCGGCACCGTGTTTGATAATAAACACGGAACAGAGCTCGCAGCCGAGATCAAGTATGAGATAAACGGCGTTGTACAGCCTGTTATCGTCACGGGACCGAGCGGCTCATACATGATATCCGGAATACCGTGGGGCGCAGAGGTCAGCATGATAAACGTGCATGTGCACGGTTACCTTCACTTAAGCTCCCTGCCATCATTCGGCGTTACCGCATCCGTACATGATGCGGACATATCAATGGAATACGACGGAATTTCCACGTTCGCAATAACAGTGAAGGCCGATGAAGGAACGATATTCGAATTCACCCTCGACAACTGGAAGACTGCCGGATCGTTCGTCATCGGGCCGTCGGGCGAGTACACGATGGACGGCGTACCGTATGAAACGATCATCGAGAAAAGAGTCTCGGGGAATTTCACGGTAAAATGGGAAAATGATCAGGGAGACGTAACGGAAGGGGACTTTATTCTATTGGCGATACAGAATTCCGGCGTATCGGTAACGCTTTTCCCTGCGAAACAAAACAATGAGGGAGGTCTGTCATGTCTGCTGGTAATATTGTTACTAGCTTTGCTGTTCAAGGCCGTGTGGTTGAAAAGAAGAGGAAAACATAACCTCAAGTTGTACGGACATCGCAGGAGGGCAGAAGAGGACGAACACGAAAAATAAGATCCTGTTCGGAAAATTTCATAATATTCGGAGATGCAACAATCAATTTACCTTGCGGACAAAGTAAAATATATGCGTTCCTTTTTCATTGCTCAATGAGAAGCGACGCTGTGAAGAAGGGGATTGAGAAGGCTCCCGCAAGAAGCCTTCTGCGTGCCGACGGCCTGAACGATGATGATATGAAAAAACCGTTCATAGGCATCGCAAATTCATGGAACGACATCGTTCCTGGACACATTCATCTCAACAAGTTAGCGGATGCCGTTAGAGAAGGGATAAGGGAAGCGGGAGGAGTACCGTTCACATACGGCATTCCCGCTGTCTGCGACGGCATCGCGATGGGTCACAACGGAATGAGATTCTCACTCGTTTCAAGGGAGACGATCTCCGATTCATGTGAGATAATGGCGGAATCCCACGCAATGGACGGATGGGTGGGCATAACGAACTGCGATAAGGTAACGCCCGGAATGCTTATGGCGGTGGGCAGGATGAACATTCCCGCGATACTGGTCACCGGCGGCGCCATGGAAACCGGAAAAGTGGAAGGAAAGGAAACGGACCTTCAGACGGTGTTCGAAGCGATAGGCGCATACAAGGCGGGCAAGGTCGATGAGGAGTATGTCAAAAAGATGGAATGCGCGGCATGCCCGGGAGAGGGAAGCTGTTCCGGTCTGTTCACCGCTAACACAATGGCCTGTCTGACAGAAGTACTAGGACTGAGTCTGATCGGATGCGCGTCGTCTCTTGCGATCGATGAAAAGAAGTTACAGATATCCAGGGAGTCAGGCAGGAGAATAGTCGAACTCGTCAGGAAGGACATAAAGCCGAAAGACATCGTGGACGAGCGTTCATTCCGCAACGCGATACGGATAGACATGGCGATAGGCGGTTCGACGAACACTGTGCTTCATCTTCCTGCGATAGCGAAAGAATTCGGGATACCGCTGAAGATAGACGAATTCGACAGAATCTCAAAAGAGGTTCCTCACATAACGAACATGAGGCCCGGAGGTCCGTACAGCATGCGCGACCTCGACAACGCGGGCGGAATACCCGCGGTGCTCAGTATCTTCGCCGATATCATAGAGGACACGGACACCGTTTCCGGAAAAAGGCTGAAAGAGATAGCGAAAGAGCACAAGGTACTGAACGATGAGGTCCTCAGACCTCTGGACAGACCATTCCACAAAGAGGGAGGGATCGCAATCCTCAAAGGGAACCTGGCGCCGAACGGCTCGGTCGTCAAACAATCCGCGGTCTCCGAAAAGATGATGAGGTTCACAGGACCGGCGAAGGTCTACGATTCGGAGAAGGATGCTATGGATGCGATCATGAACAAAAAGGTTGTTTCCGGTGATGTTGTCGTGATAAGGTACGAAGGCCCTAAAGGCGCGCCCGGGATGCCCGAGATGCTGTCGCCGACGAGTCTGATCGCAGGCATGGGACTGGGCGAATCGGTCGCTCTGATAACGGACGGCAGGTTCTCCGGCGCCACGAGGGGAGGAAGCATAGGACACGTGTCTCCGGAGGCGTATGACAAAGGGCCGATCGCCGCTGTCAGGAACGGAGACGTGATAGAGATAGACATACCCGCAAGACGTCTCAATGTCAACATATCAGATAAAGAATTGAAAGAACGCCTTACGGGTGCGAAAGCACCGGAAAGGCAATTGACAGGCGTATTAAGGAAATACAGGTCGCTGGTGAGCGACAGTTCCGAGGGAGCGCATCATTACAAATAATGACGTTCCGTCATTCCTCAAAATATTTCTTTCCGAGTTCCATAAGTTCAGTGAAACGTTCGGGATCATTCGAGAGGGACGCATCCTTCACTTCTCCGAAGGCTTTCTCAAAGACCGTCCACATTTTTTCAGTGCTGACATTCAGCCGCTGTATGTCATGGTAAAGGGAAGCATTCTCGCCCGATACAGGGATGCAGGTTCCCAGCATTTTATCGAATGTTGTTGATCCCGCGGATTTCAGCTCATTGAACGGTATGCCCGACGATCTCAGTGCGGTGAAGAACACAATGTTGGATGCGTGCGCAAGCGCCAGCACATATGACATAAGTTCATCGTGTCTCTCAACGCCGGTGATGATGATGTCCATCCCTTCATCTGAAAATATTTCCGCCGCTTCGGACACCGCTTCATTGTTCCCGCAGTCGCAGATGATCATCCTTCTGTCAACCGCGGATCTCGATGAAGGGCCGAACATCGGATGCACGGAGCAGACCTTCCTGCGTTCCGCAGCGTCTTTAAGGACGGACGAGAATGATGTTTTCACCGAAGAGATGTCAAAGATCAAAGCGTCCTTTCTGCAGACGCGTTCCGCTTCCTTTAAGACCGATGCGGCGGAAGGGATCGGAACGGATATCACAACGATGTCGGAGTTTTCGGCATCATTCATGCTTCCGGCGGAAACATCAACCACATTGACAACCGAACCGCGGTCTTCGAAGTATCCGGAGATCCATTGCCCCATCTTTCCTTTGCCGCCTATGACCGTCACGTTTTTTTCGATCCTCTTTCGCGGAAGGGAATACTGAAGGTCCACGGAAGCTGAGATAAGCGCTTTTCCAACGAATTCGGCAACATCCGCCGGCAGTGATGAATTCTCTGACAGCTTCAGGTACCGTTCTATTACTTCTTTCTCAACGTCTTTGTTCCTTAAAGGAATATCATTTCTGATCTTCACTTCACCGATGATCCCGGCAACGTCATTCCTTTTTATCATCAGTCTGATTATCTCGGAGTCGATGTCACCGATCATTTTTCTCAGCGTATCGAGATCGTTCATATCAATCCCTCACATATTGCGGTATCCGCCGTTACTATTGCAGTCACGGCCTCAACGACGGCGACCGCTCTCGGAACTATGCACGGATCATGTCTTCCTTCTGTTGATATCGTTACGTCTTTCATGACGGACAGATCAACACTCCTTTGTTCCTTTGATATAGAAGGCGTCGGTTTGAACGCCGTCCGGAACACAAGCGGCATTCCGTCGCTCATCCCTCCGACGACGCCGCCCATGTTGTTCGTCAATGCTTTGATGCCGTTCTCGATTTGATATTGGTCATTGCTCTCCGAACCTTTCATTTTCGTGAGTCCGAATCCTCCGCCGAACTCTATGCCTTTGACGGCAGGAATGCCGAATACGGCCTTTGCGAGAACCGCATCAAGTGAATTGAACCAGATGCCTCCGAAACCGATCGGCAGCCCGGAGACCACGCACTCAACGATGCCGCCGATGCTGTCCCCTTCTTTCGATGCGCTCATTATCTCATTTCTCATGAGATCGTCAAGACCGGCGGAGCAGGCGCGTGTTGCATACTCTCTGGAAACGAACGCGTCGTTGATGTTACGCGCGTCATCATCGCCGACAGAGCCGACGGATCGTGTGAACGCCGCTATTCTGACGCCGGCAGGCAGGAGCATCTGTTTTGCTATGCTCCCTGCGGCCACGATCGGTGCGGTCAGGCGGCCGGAGAACTGACCTCCTCCGCGTACGTCATGATCCTTCCATTTGATCATCGCCGGAAGGTCGGCGTGCCCGGGGCGCGGTATTGACGTATATTTTGAACTGTCGACGTTCTTGTTCCTTATGAGCATGAGTATCGGCGTTCCGTCGGTCACATTATCTTTGACGCCTGAAATGAACTCCACGTCATCATCCTCTTTCCTGGGAGTTCCTATGCCGTCCTTAGGTTTTCTGAGATCCATATCCTTTTTCAATTCGTCCATTGATATATTCATTCCCAAAGGAACATTTTCGAGTATGCATCCCACATGGGGACCATGACTCTTTCCGAACAGATGGAATCTCATTCTGCTTCCCAACGAATACATTCTCAGACCTCCGCGTTCATTCCCAATTTTCTTAAATGATCGGGAAACAGCGGATACGAGACATCGTAGCAGCCGCTGTTCGTCATTGTAACCTCGTTATCGCAAAGCAGTGAGGCAACGGCCGCGGACATGAGTATGCGGTGATCCTCGTGATGTTCAGCCTTTCCTCCTTTAAGACGGTTCACGCCGCTGATGACACAGCCGTCATCCGTTTCCTTTACATCGGCGCCCAATGCGGAAAGCATATCCGCGGTCGCCTTTATCCTGTCACTCTCTTTGAATCTCAGTTGCGGTGCACCGTATAGAACACTTTTACCGGGTGCGGTGCACAGAAGGACCGCAACTATAGGAAAAAGATCGGGAATGTCGCCCATGTCGATGTTCATTGCTTTAAGCTCGTTCGCCGAGACCGTTACTTCATTCCCTCTTATTGAAACATCCGCACCGGCTTCTTTCAGAATGTCAACGATCCTTTTGTCTCCCTGAGGTCCGTCCATATCCATGTTCCTCACGGTGACGGAACCGCCGAGCGCCCCCGCGACCAAGGGAAATGATGCGGACGACATATCCGACGGTATTGTGATATCATGTCCTTTGTATCCGGTGCCGCCTTTTATTCGTATCACGCTGTCATTCGTGACAATGTCCGAGCCGAAATGTTTCATCATGTTCTCAGTGATATTCAAATAAGGTCCGGATGAAAGCACACCGTCGATATGTATTGCAGTGTCGGCAGCAAGCATCGGAGCGGTCATCATAAGCGATGATACAAACTGTGAGCTCACATTCCCTTTTATGCGCACATCGCCTCCTTTGTTGGGTCCGCATACGGTAACAGGCGCTTTCCCGTTGTCCGATGAACATTTGACGTTCATTTCCGAAAGAGCATCCAGGAGCGGACCCATAGGTCTCGATCGCAAGGATGCGTCGCCCGTGATGGTAACCGGAGAACCGAACATTGACGCTATTCCCGTGAACAGTCTCATCGTTGTTCCTGAATTATCTGCGTCCACAACACGATCGGGAGCGTGCAGTCCGTTGCTGATAATCTCAATACCGTCGGAACGAATTCTGACCTCTGCGCCCATCGCTTCAATTGCGTTAAGAGTCGCCCCGGTGTCCCGGGAATCGAGAGCGTTTGATACTTTACAGCTTCCGGGCGATAGCGCCGAGAGGAAGAACGCCCTGTGCGTATAACTTTTCGAAGGAGGCGGCGTTATCACACCTTTTACCGTTTTTCCTGAGAATCTCATCATCTGTTCACCTTGTTCTTGTGACGATCGCACTGTATCCGGCTGCTTCAAGATCCCTGAGGAATGAAGCGCCGTCGCCTTTCCCTACGATCACGGATATCGCCGGCCCTGTTCCGGAGACTCCCGCGGCCAAAGCTCCCATTTTGATCGCTTTCTTTGCGATGCGGTCGTCGATGTTCATGACACCGGCTACAAGTTCTCCGTTCTTTGTAAGCGCATCATACCAGTCTTTCTCCGCGATCCTTACCAACTCTCGGGATGCACCGGAGACCGCATAAAATTTTTCTTTGTCTATGGAAGGTTTGCGGATCTTCTCATCAGTGAAAAGCAGTATGACGTCGTTCTCCTCCGCTTTTTTTCGGATCATTAGAGCGTTATGTTCGTTGTCCGTCATCACAAACCCTCCGAGATGGCAGCCGCACGCATCATCGAACGCTCCGGTTAACGTGACATCCGCTTCCACGGCGCATCTGACGCCCAGACGTATGATATCGAGAGCGTCTAACGTATGATCACGTGATATCGCATCCGCAACGGAGGAGATCACGGCGTTGCACGCGGAACTCGAACTCTTCAACCCTTTGGATATCGGTATCTGCGAATCGACGGACAGTTCCCAGCCGTCCGGTTCTTCCGTTCGGAAATGAAGAAAAGTGTTTTTTACGCAGATCCTTGCCATCTCGGTGCTTTCATTCGCATCGTTAATTATATTCACCCGTCTGCCGGATCCGCCTGCATTGAACTCGGCCTTCGTTCTCAGATCGATACCGACGGCTGCGCCTATTCCGCACGGTATTGCGTTTATCACGGTCACTGCGCCGTAAGACATCATATCGCAGCCCTCATCACTTCATACGGCACACGTACGGACGTGAAAAGTTCGAACGCTTTGATACCCTGATACGCCAGCATATCCTCTCCCCTCACTATCCTGCATCTTTTACTCTCTGCCGTATCGGTAAGACGGGTCCTTCCGTAGACCATGTCGAATATTGTCTGCCTGCTGTTTATCTGCTCTATTTTAACAGGATATTCCGAAGTTCCGTCCATATTCAGAGGAGTGCAGTTCACGATCAGATCGTATTCTTTGATGTCAACATATTCCTTCTCCTGCGGTCTAAGCGAGAACTCCGATGCTATCTTTCTGACCGCATCCTTATTACGGCCGGTTATTGTAACGCAGGATCCATTTTCCGAAAGGAAGTATGCACATGACCTTGCGGCACCGCCGGACCCCACTATCAATGCTTTCTCCGCGGTATCCGGCAAGACGGCCTTCAACGCTTCCTCAATACCGTGAACGTCCGTGTTGTATCCCTTAAGTTTTCCGCGGTCGTTCACCACGGTGTTCACCGCACCGACCGCCTCGGACATTTTATCGCATTTGACATATTCCAGGATATCGGTCTTGTAGGGTTTCGTGACGTTTATCCCCTTTATATCGTAACCGATGATGAACTCGTCTATACCATCAAGCGAAGGCGTATCGAACGGCAGATATTTTCCGTTGATCCCGGAATGTTCAAACGCCGCGTCATGCATCGCCGGCGATCGCGTGTATCCGATATCGGATCCCGCTATTCCGGTTATGATACAATCATCTCCCAGACGCTTCATCTCTCTGACGCTAAGTTGACCGGGCGCCGTTGGTTTTCCGGCGTGTGCGAACGTGAACTCATTTTTCATCATTCTCTGCCTTATCCTTGTAACGGTTCCGATATCTCCCATGCCCAATATCACATGCTTTTTCCTGACCGATACGGAGGCGTTCAGCAGCGTAACCGCATCTTTCACGGAATTCACTTTGAACGCGGTTTTCACGATATCGCCGTCCATCGATCCGATCATTTTGATTATTTCGTCAAGGTCAGGCGTACCGTCAAAGTTGTGATAGGATGTCATTATCTTATTCGCGAGATCCGGCCGGCAGGCATCCTCAATATCAATTATCCAGTCATCCGGCACCACAGACATTGTGATACCGTTCTTGAATGATACGAGGCCCGTCTGCCCCTTTCTGAGAATGTTCTTAGGAATTGCGTCAAATACGTCTGCGCGTATCTCTATCATATCCGCTGACGGCAGTTCATCCGAACGGATGTCATCGACCGAACCCAATGATGCGCATACCTTCATTACAATTCCTTTATCTTTTCGTTTACCGGCATTCCGAAGTGTCTGCCGCCGGAAGTAAGGAGTACGAACACCTCATCCCCTTTCTTCAGTTCGCTGACCGATACGGAACCGCCCGGGGTCACAAGTTTCACAGTCTCGGCGTTCTGCAGTATCGTTGTGTACTCGTTTCCGTCATGGATCACGGAAACGATGAGCATCGGTCTTATCTCGGTCTTGCATCTTCCGATCGTTGCGACCTTGGTATCGCCGTTCCTGTCAACGAGCATAACATCGTCACCGGCCCGCAGTTCCGAAAGATATCTTGTTCTGCCGTCCGGCATCATTATGTATGCGTGAACCGCACCCGCATTCACTCTGAACGGCCTTGAGGCGACATACCCGTTCTCCTCGCTTTCCGATTGCACAAGGAAAAGACATGACGACTGCGACCCTATGAGCATACCTTCGCCCGGCACCATTGATGAACAAGTATCGATGCACACACGGTCTCCGGTCTGCACGTTCCTTACGTCCGTGACCTTTACGATCGTAAGTCCGACTCCCGGAACCCTGTCCGCATCGATCAACACGTTCTTCACGTGTTCGGGAGAGTTCACGCATATCACAATGCCGTCCGTACCTTTCTCAAGTATGTTCCGGCATAATTCCGCATCATCGGCGGATGAGACGCATGCCATTATCTTCGTCTTTCCGGATGATGCGGCTATGAGATTCTCGAACGGTATGACGGACCAGTCGCCGGTCGACACTATCATAACGTCCTCTTTTCCGCAAAGGTCCATGGCCGCCGTCTGATCCTTCGGAGAATGTATATTCAAAATCCTTCCGGAGACCTTACCGGAAAGTCTTCCGTTCTCGTTTATGATGAATTCAGCTTTACCAAGCGATGACATACTCTCATCGCCCGGACGTATGATGAATGTTCTCACTCCCGCTTCCAGTCCCGATATCAGCAATTCTCTCCTTTCGCCGGCGTCATCGGGAATGTCCGTTCTCATCCATATTTCCGTCATGGTATCACTTAATGAACTTCGCCGCCTCTTTGACGCTCAATCCGCCGATCACGATCCCGGAGATCGCTTCGGTCATTGCTTTCGGACATCTGTGCTGGAATATGTTCCTGCCTATGGAAACGCCTTTTCCTCCGGCTTCAATGGAATCATGCACCATGTTCAATATGTCCATATCGGAATCCATCTTCGGACCTCCGGCGATGAGCACCGGGGCCAATGCGCCTTTTACAACGTCTTTGAAGGCATCTATGTTACCGGTGTAACTCACTTTGATCAGATCGGCACCGAGTTCCGTTGCCACTCTCGCGCAGTGCGCCACGGTCGCGGCGTCAAACGGATCCTTCACGGAAGGACCGCGCGCGTACGACATCACGAAAAGCGGCATCCCCCATTCCGAACAGTCGCGGGATATCTTCCCGAGATCGGAGAGCATCCGGGATTCGCTCTCCGCACCAAGGTTGATGTGTATAGATACGGCATCCGCTCCGAGTTTGATGGCTTCCTCGACAGTCGCCACAAGTACTTTGGAATCGGATGCGGAACCGATGTTCGTAGACGCCGAGAGATGAAGTATAAGGCCGACGTCATGACCTTCTGTCCTGTGTCCGTACGGTATAAGTCCTTTCTGCATAAGGACGGCGGTCGCACCGCCTCCCCTGACTGCGTTCACGGTCTCTTTCATATCAATTATGCCGTTGATCGGACCCGCGGATATGCCGTGGTCCATCGGAACTATGACCGCATTCCCGGTCCTCCTGTCGATTATCCTTTCCATTCGTATGTTCTTACCGAACATTTTCTTACCTCTGTGATGCATGCTAACACGTGACATACTATTTATATTCTGTCCGCGAATGCCTATAGAAAGGCGTACGAAAGATATATATCATGTTCTCCGATACTTGGGCACACGGGCTGGTAGATCAGCTGGAAGATCGCATGCTTTGCAAGCATGAAGTCGCGAGTTCAAATCTCGCCCAGTCCACTCCCCAACATCGGGGTAGATGATTTTTCAACACTATTAAAATCAAGCCACGAAATGTCCAAAAAATCGGCCATTTTGAATCCGGAACACGACCGCGGGAAACATGTGGAGGGTTCCGCTTGAATCTCGAAGAGCGATTAGAGAGGAGCGTAGAGTTATCTTACAATCTGCATCTAAATCTCTGTAAGGTCCTTGATGGATTCCTTGAAGAAAATAAAGAAGGGCTTGAAACTCCGGATCTTATATTCATCTTGTCAAGAGCCACCATGATGGCATTTATGTCTCATTCAGGCGCCCCCACTATCCTGGAAAATAAAATGCTAGGCCATCAACTTCTGGATGTGCTGTCAGAAGAAATAGAAGTTGTTAGTACGAGAAGAATACAAACAAAAAGCACCAACGCAGATACGTCGGAGGAATCCTTATGCTGAATGCGAGGAATCTAGCCAATTCTCTTACAGCAGATCACGGCCCTAAAGCTGCTAAAAAGATGGCAAGAGTTTTCAGAGATCACGCTATTGAAAAAGAATCCCATGCAACGGCGGCTGCATGGAAAGAAGTCTGCGCAATACTGAATGTTCCCGAAAGTAAACTCTCAGAGGGTAGACGGACTCCAACATCCAAACTCCACTGCCCTCTCAAACCGTGCGAACCTTGTAAGGCTACAGAGGATTTAGCACTGGAAAGCAATTGCATCTGCCCGCGACAGAACCGATCACGCGGTCGCAACCGCCGAGATGATGCGCCGCTTCTTCTCGTCAACGAGAAAATGGAGGCCACGGCATGAACGCTATTATACGCGCACATGTATGTACGAAAGAAACCAACGAACGGGCGCAATTAAATGTTTTTGAGTTAGACCTTCAAAAATTTTGCGCCCGTTCACTCCATTCTTTGTATCGGAGTACTGACAACTCAACTCCGTGTGATAAAGAAGAAAACTCGCGCGATTCGACTTTCTTCTGCAAAAATGCCATTACATCATCAGATAAAGATACTGTCAGAGATTGCCTTTTACGGTTTACCATGCAAGGGTATCCCTTACACAAACCTTTAAGTATTCTCGCTGACAATACTTACATTGTAAGGAATGCCCTTACAGAAGGTCTAACAGATGAGAAACAACACACAGATAGCGGACACGCTGAACAAACAATCAATTCGTACGCTCATGAAGGTAAATTGGGGCAACGCAAACATAGAGATCACACGAACACAAACTCGCTCCGATCTCACAAAAGCTCAACAATTGCGAATGTCCGAAATAATGACCGAACCCCTGAATGCCACACAAGAAACTTGAGGGGAGTGATCGCATGAATTTACTTCACGAAATAACGCTGCCTCAAAGACGCAGAGTCATAGAAAGAGACACCCTTAACCTTCCTCCGTTTGAAGAGTATCTGAGAAACGCATTATTAGGAGACCTTACAGGTTGGACTCTTGACTATGAGTTGAGCGGCGGATTGAGACGCCACACTCTGATAGACCACAATAAAGACATTGGGTTTGACGCTTACGAGGATGGCAAACTTATGAGAATATATGGTCCATATGATCGCGTCCACAGTATGACATTGGAGGCCTCCGCATGAGAGGAGTTCCATCCAAAGGAATCACTGATCAGAGCATCAAAAACATTTTTGAAAAAGTCGCAAAAAGATATAAAATCAAGATAAAACGCATCTCAATAACCGCCGTTCCTCCGGCCGTTTATTACCGCTCATTCGAAGGATGCGAGCTAAACATCATACTGTCAAGATTCTGGATATCCACCAAGCGCGACGCTCTAAGGGTCGCGGAAGAAATAATGTCTTCCGCTCATGAAAGTCTGGAGGCGATGTAATGGAAGTAAAATTCCTAAGAAAGGCCGAATGCGATAGGTGCGAATCTGATGTCATTACAAAGACTCCGCACCAAACAAGTCCACAATTCGAGCTCGAAAACAAGGGATGGCATTACAGATACATTCCCTTCAGATCGAAGACTTTGTGCCCTACACATAATCCGTGGTTCAAACTCACGGCTCATGACATTCAATATATGTCAGATATGACACCGGTACAATGCCTCGACTGCGTCCATATGGCAGATCTATGCATAGCGACACGATTTCATAGATTCAAAAGAGCAGAGCATTACACCTTCTGTAGACATACAGGAACACGTGCTTTCCACAATAAAAGATGTGTTGATTACAAACAGGAGGATTCTATATGAGGCCGCTTTGTTCTTACGGATTTCCGTGTCGCCATAAATTCTACGATGGAGAGCTTGACTTCTTCTGCGCGTATCCATTAGGGCATGAAGACTCTCCAAAAATGAAGGATTTCGTCAACTTACCGTCACGTCCGCTGATCTGCGACATGACATTTTATTGTTGCCCGATAATCGACCATCTATCAATTTTCAATCACATCGAAAAAATGCTAGATGACTTATGCTTATCCTGCGGAGGGGAAATAGACGCGGAGCGCCCATGCCCAGATTGTAACAGTACAGGCCTTAAGACAGAGCATCAGCGACAATGGGAAAAGGACATTGAAGAGCGAATACTGCAAAGATGTGCTGACAAAAAACTACTCCAAGACAATAAGGAGAAGTGGCCGGAATGAAATTCGATCTGACACAATTCGATGGAGAATCATTCGCCGCCCCGAAGAAAAAGTATCCTACAAAAGAGGATTTCTTAATCGCGCTCAAAGAGCAGTATTGCAAATGCGCCGACATAACAGAAGTATATGGCGATTGGCTAGCATTCAGGCATATCGCAGATTCTGATTACGATTGCGTGAGATCTTACACATTCGTTGAAGAAGGTTCGAGTGGAGCATTTCCCGTGTGGGTCGCGTATAATACATTTCCCATTCCACAGGAGGAATTGTAGTGAGATCAGAAGGAACTACTCACATAATAACCTTCAAAGATGGCACAGAGCGCGTATTCAGCGAACTTTCATATGCGAACCTAAGTGGTGCGGACCTCAGTGGTGCGGACCTCAGGCGCGCGAACCTCAGTGATGCGGACCTCAGT
>Ga0136643_10000478_pt1 | contig 44042 bp, 37 predicted proteins | sample TergutLab28metaG_FD_96883 | JGI IMG/M metagenome (GOLD analysis project Ga0136643, IMG submission 96883) | Labiotermes labralis P1 segment gut microbial communities from Petit-Saut dam, French Guiana - Lab288 P1 (version 3) (version 3) | ecosystem: Host-associated > Arthropoda: Insects >... | reverse complement strand
TATCCTGATCGAAATAATAAGAATGAGAAGCATGAAAAATAAAACCATGTAATACATGGCAATCCTATTGCTAAAATTAATACCAAAAATGGAGTTTGGGAATGGAATTCCTCTTAAGCCTATGGGGCCGCCGGTGAGATTATCAAGGTTGTTCAAGAGGAGCCTTACGATTTCACCGAAACCCAACATTACCAGCGCAAAATAGTGCCCTCTTGTGCGCAGGGCAGGGTAGCCGATAAAAAGCGCGAAAACGACGGTGATCAGAATTGAAAGCGGCATACTAAGCCAGAAAGAAATGCCAAGACGCATCGTCAAAAGAGCGGACGAGTACGCACCAATTGCAAGGAAAGCTGCGTGGCCAAAATTCAACTCGCCCAGATAACCGCGCAAAAGTCCCATGCTCAGCGCAAAGATTATCCATATTCCAGTCATGATTGTCACACGCAGGTAATACCTGCCTAGAAAGTGCGGAAGAGCAATCAGGGCAGCTAGCACAATTAACGCAGCTAACCACTGAAGGTACCTGCTTTTGATTATCGCGTTCATCTTTCTGCCCTCCCAAACAACCCGGCAGGCTTCACCAACAATACAATAATCATAATCGCAAATCCAAATACGTCAGCGTAGGCGGCTGAAATATAGCCAATCACCAGCGCTTCCGTCACTCCTAAAATTATGCCGCCTAGCGCTGCACCAAGAGTGCTGCCCATACCGCCAAAAACAACGATAGTAAATGTCTTGAGCTGAGGGGAGGCTCCCATCATAGGCTCAACGCTGAATAAAGTTCCCATAATAGTGCCGGCTGCCGCGGCCAGCGCACAACTTACGATGAAAATGAAACTATTCACACGGTTGGCATCAATGCCTACAACCTGGGCACCGTCTCTATCCTGAGCTAATGCCCGTATCGCCCTCCCAATAGAGGTATGCCGCAGGATGCAGTAAAGAGCAAAAATTAAAACAGCTGTAATACCCAGCGAGACAAGGCGCATATAACTCACGGAAATATTACCAACTACCAGATTTCCAGAAATAGGAGAGCTGATGGCGTGGGTATCTGAACCAAAAATAACAATCGCTGAATTCCGTAAAATGTTCATAAGTCCAATACCAACCAAAAACGTGCTGGTCATTGACCTGCTCAAGATAGGGCGAAAAGCCACGCGCTCAATAATTGCCCCTAATATGCCTATGACACACATACTTAAAAGCAGCGCAAGGAAATAATTTATACGGAATTCGAAGGTCAAAATCAACGCCGTATATGCGCCTAGCATAGCAATGTCGGCATGGGCGAAATTACCAATTCGAGAAACACCGAATATCAGAGTAAACCCCAAGGCTACCAGCGCATATATTCCACCCAAAACAATGCCATTTACAAGCTGTTGAGAAAGCAAGCGTTACTCACCTCTTCTTTTTATTACCTGCAATTTTACGCACAAGCGTACTCGCTAAAATGCGGAGGTTTTTAGCGTGGATTACCCATTGCATAATAAAGCCATGCCGCTTTTCTATCACAAAAATGCTATCATTTAATGACGCTTGGAGTCCAACAAAGATTTTTTTAAATCTAAACAATTGAAATTATGTTAGAGTGTGCTTGCAGCAATTTGCAAAATAAAATCCAAAGATAGATAATATACGCATGAGAGCATAATTTAATAGACATAAAAAACGAATGACGAGTTCTACATTTTCGATGGGAGGGTTAAATATTGAGAGTCATCGCAATTAATGGAGGCCCTAGGAAGGGTTGGAATACCTCAAATTTGTTGAAGCATGCGATTGAGGGAGCTAAATCTGCCGGAGCTGAAACGGAGCCAATTGTTAATTTATACGACTTAAATTTTAAAGGCTGCGTGAGTTGTTTTCGCTGTAAACTGATAGCGGGAGGTCATCCTGGTAAATGTGCCATGCGTGACGATTTGAGCGATGTGTTAGATCGTGTTTTAGCGTCAAACGTGCTGCTGTTGGCCTCGCCAATCTATCTGTGGGACGTAACCGGGATGACTCGTATGTTTCTTGAACGTTTGGTATTCTCAAATCTAGGCTATCGAGCTACAGACAGATCCGACTTTAAAGGGATGCTTAACGTAGGACTTATCTATACCATGGGCGTGACAAACGAAAGAATGGAAGCGTGCGGATACAAATTTATTTATGATAGCCACGTGTACTTCCTCAATTACCTTAATGGCAAAGTAGGTTACATAACAGTGAACGATACATACCAGTTTGACGATCCTTCAAAATACGATGTACCTCTATTTGATCCAATTCACAAAGCGCAAGTACGTGATACGCAATTTCCTGAAGACTGTAAACGTGCATTTACGCTGGGAGCGAGCTTGATCAAGACGTAACCGCAAGTTTTAGAGAAAGATTCGCTAGATAATTGTCAATAAATTACAGGAGAACAACATGACAAACGAAGTTCTTGAATGTATCAAAAAGCGGCGTAGTATACGAAAATTTATGCCAGAGCAAATTAAAGACGAAGAATTGAACGTAATACTGGAAGCTGGAGCATGGGCACCTAGTGGCGGCAATAACCAGACTTGGCTTTTTACCGCTATCCAAAACAGGAACATACTGCGCCAGCTTAATAAGCTGGTAAAGGAAGCGTCGCTGGAGTGGGAACCGGATGACAATTATCCAGGCAAGTTCAGAAATAAAGCGAGAGCCCAAAACGATAATTATGACTTTTACTTTGATGCCCCGACTCTTGTAATACTCTCCAACATGCCGGATTACCAAAATGCTATGGCAGACTGCGCTCTGGCTGTTGAGAACATGTTTCTTGCTGCGGCCTCTCTGGGCATAGGTTCTTGCTATATTAATACGCTTCGTTGGCTGAGAGATATTGCAAGTGTACGCGAATTCCTTTTTGAAAAAGTGGGGCTTGAAAGGGATCAAGTCATATGCATGGCTGCTTCTTTTGGATATGCCGGACACAAACCAGAACCGCCGATGCGCAAGAAAGACACAATAAGAATTATTCGTTAATTAAAAACTCGAGTTTTCGCCAAATTTTTATATAACTTTCCTATAATATCTTCTCTAAATTATGTAAATGACAGCTCTGGATTTGCTGAAGCTGCTGTCATTTAGTTTGTTGTGTAGTGCCATAAACGCACTCTGCAGTGTTAAGTGTGTCCATTTATAGCTACTAAATTTAAAAACCCCTGTCATGAATAATTAAATAATTTAAGAGAGAAAATGCACATGAGTGCTTGCTAACATAAATTAGGTTGTTTGAGTTTAAAAAAGACTTTGTTTGACTACAAATATATCTAAATGATAGTATTCGTTAAATTTACAAGCATTTGATGTTGCGTTGAGCTGGTGTCAAGTTATTTGTCATAGGGCTTGATGTGGTAACCTGATTCTTCTGTGAGTTTTTGAATTGTGCTTTCTGTTTTTATGATCTAAAAATATGGAGGGGTTCAAATGGAATTGAAAAAAACTAGCAAGAGCATTTGGATTTTGGTTTTGTCTACGATTCTGGCAATAGCAATAACAAGTTTAGCTGTTTTTAGTGCAGTGCCAGCGGCGGCTTCCACGACTTGGCCAACCAGGCCGGTTAACCTAGTAATAGGTTTTGCGGCCGGGGGAACTTCTGACATTCTAGGAAGAGTGTTGGCAAGGGAGATGGAGGAATACTTAGGTGTGAACGTTATTGCGGTCAATGTCACTGGCGCCTCGGCCGCAATAGCTGGAAGAACAGTGCTGGAGTCACCTGCTGATGGTTATACACTGCTCAGTGCGGTGGTACACAATCCATCTGGGTGGGGCGTTATGGGATTCGCTGATATTTTTTGGACTGATTTTTATGGTTTAACCACTGGCACATCGCCTTTTTGTGTGGTAGTAGCCAGAGATGCCAGATGGCAGACTATAGAAGAATTAGTTGACGAAGCCAGAGCAAACCCTAACACTATTAGATGGAGCAGTGCCGGGTTCGGGTCTATCGGACATTTGGCAGGAGAACTCTTCGTGCAGGCTTTAGGCATGGAAACACAGCATATAGGATATGACGGCGGAAGAGAAGCTGTGCTCAGAGTAATGGGCGGAGACGTTGATTTTAACTTGGCGGGCCATTCAGATATCGCTGACCTGATTGAAGCTGGAGAAGTGCGTGTGCTGGGCTTCATGACTCAAGAGGATGTAAAAGTACACGCTGTAGAGCCTTATATTGCGCCAGCCTTGCTTGTAAGATATCCCGAACTACAGGTTGCATCTGAATTGCGTTCTGTGTGGGGAGTGTTCATTCCCAGGCAGACTCCGCCGGAAGTAGTCGCGAGGATAACCGAAGCAGTTGAACACGCCATGCGACAGCCGCGCTTTATTGAGGCGTTTGAATCAAGACATCTTGACCTTATAGCGCTTAAAGGCGAAGAAAGCGATGTGCTGAGTGCAAGATTAGAGTCTCTGTTTGCCTGGGGGCTTTATGACAAGGGTGTGGCATCGACATCGCCGGCTGAGTTCCAGATTCCGAGAATTGAAGATTTCCAATGGCCGCCGCACGACAGAGCAAGGGATGCCAATCCTTGGCCCAATAACTAGAATCTATTACGCAATAACATTTATTGAAAATCGATAATCTGCAAGACCTGACGGTGTGGGAGAAAAATAGGTCGAGAGTGGCATATTTTTCTCCTGCAAATATTTTAGAGAATCGGTAGGCGACAATATCATGCTGAAGATTAAAGAGCAGTGCCTGGAAGGGGTTATTGTTTCTCTTGTGGGGCTTTTTATTTTTATATTCGCGCTCCAGATACCCAATAACCCAATGAGGCTGCCAGCAGGAACCATGTATGTAGTAAGGGTGCTGTCAGAAGCCAGAAGTATACCTGCTGCACTTGGTTTAATCCTTATTTTTTTCGGAGTTAAAATCGCGCTTTCTAAAGTGGAAGAGCCTAAGTATATTGAATTTGGGAAAATGTTTTCTTTTATCAAAGACAATACTCGTATAATAGTTACCATCGGAACGACGTCGGCATATATATTCTTCCTGGGCAGGATACATTTTTATATCGCGACATTCTTATATTTATTTACCCTCTACATCTACTTCCAGTTCAAAAAAATCAATTCAGTTTTTCAATTTATGAAAATCCTTGCTATCGCAGTCATTGCTACTTTCTTTTCAGCGGGCGTTATTCCCTTTGCGCTTAACATGATGAGACTGCCTTAGAGAGACAGGTAATAACTATGCTGGGACCTTTATTAAGAGAGTGGTCGCATTTCCCGGAGCTGCTTGCAACCATACCTACCTCAGGAACAATTTGGGCAGTGCTTCTTATAGCGGTGTTGTTGGGTTATATAATCGGAGTTTTGCCAGGCTTGGGAGCGACCATGGGGATGGCTCTTATGCTTGGATTTATCCCAAGAATACCTCCAGAGCATGGGATTGCCCTAATGATGGGAGTTCTTATTTCTTGCATGTCTTCTAGCGGAATCACCTCAATATTAATTAATATTCCAGGAACAGCGGCGTCAGCGGCAACTGTCCTGGATGGATATCCGTTGTTTAAACAAGGCAAAGGGAAGGAAGTGATAGGAGCTTCCGTCGTCTGTTCTGCAATCGGTACTATATCGGCTATTTTGGCAATACTAGTGATTCAACCTTATATTTTTACCATTGCCCTAATGCTCGGAGATTGGGAAGTTTTCCTTTTCTGCGTATTCGGAGTGTTAATTTGCGGAGCTTTGGCCGGTAATAATTTATGGAAGGGCTTGGCTTCAGCAGTGCTTGGTTTAACGTTTGCCATGGTTGGATTGGAAACAGTACAGGCCGTAAGGCGCTTTACTTTTGGAGTGCCTACCCTGCTGATTGGTATTCCCGAAGTTGCAGCTTTGCTGGGTTTGTTTGGTTTAAGTGAGGTTTTTTATGTATTACGGAAGGAATCAAAAATTAATAATGAGGCTATTAGAGGCGTCGGATGGTTTGTTATCCCCTTCAAAACATTGAAAGATAATATCTGGAATATGGTACGCTCCGTGTTTGCCGGTTTATGGGTGGGCTTTCTACCGGGAATCGGAGAGTCGGCAGCATGCTGGGTTTGTTACGACGTTGCCAAACGCAACTCAAAAGACAAAGAGAAGTTTGGGAAAGGCAGTTTTGAAGGCGTAATAGCGGCCGAAACTGGCAACAGCGTCTCGTCTGTCGGCTCTCTTATCCCATCACTATCTCTCGGTATTCCTGGAAGCGCTACAACAGCTGTGTTTATCGCGGCTCTATTTCTAATGGACTACAGGCCTGGCCCAACTTTGCTTCAAATGGCGCCTGGGCTTGTCGTAAAAATAGCTATAATTACCGTCATGGCGGCTCTTGCCAGTGTTGTAGTAGCATTTGCAATGTCTAAAGCTGTAACTAAATTCTTCACCATTCCTCATGAATATTTAATGCCCATTGTTGTTGTATTGTGCGTAGTTGGGGCGTGGGGAACAGGCTTTACAAAACATCATATTATCGTTCTTTTCGTATTTGGGTTAATAGGCTACGTGATGAAAGTTCGTGATTTCGCGGTCGCTCCGATGGTTCTCGGTCTGTTGATCGGTAGTATATTGGATGTTTCCTTCCGCAGGGCTTTAATCTTGTATGCACAAGAACCCCTTACTATGTTCACGCGTCCGTTCGGAATGTTTTTCACAGTTGTATTAGTAGCTTTGTTTGTCATGGGGGTAAAATCTAGCAAGACCAAAAAAACATGATGCTGTGCTGGTATTGCCAAGATTTCCAAATCAAAATGAGGTGGTCGTATTGAAACAGGCACTTGAGGGTTTAAAGGTGATAGAAGTTGGCCATATGCTGGCTGGGCCGTTCTGCGGCACTATGCTGGCCGACTTCGGCGCGGACGTTATTAAGGTAGAACCTCCTGAAACCGGTGAAATGCTCCGTGGCATGGGAGCATTTAAAGATATGTGGTTCGCCGTGGAAGGCAGAAACAAAAGAAATATCACTTTGAACTTAAAAGAACCAAGAGGAAAAGAGCTTCTCAAGGAATTGCTTAAAGACGCTGACGTTCTGATTGAGAATTATCGGCCAGGCGTGTTCAAAAAGCTTGGGTTTTCATGGGAAGTGTTGCATGAATTGAACCCACGGTTAATTTACCTATGCGCGTCAGGTTATGGACAGACTGGCCCATACAGTCCTCGGCCAGGCTTTGATCGCATGGGTTTGGCGATGGGCGGCCTTACATATGTTACAGGTTTTCCCGACAACGCTCCAATAAAGCCCGGCATATCGGTTGGCGATTTTTTCACGGCATTGTTCGGATGCATCGGGGTTTTTACCGCGATTTATAACCGTGACATCGTAGGGTCTGGAAAAGGGCAGATGATCGACTCTTGCCTAAGTGAATCGGTACTCAGGTTGCAAGAATCCATTATTGCGGAATATAGTTACGATGGCAGGATCCGCGAGAGAGTAGGCAATGAAGTCAAGCTTTCCTCCCCTGCCAGCCATTTTAAAACGAAGGATGGGCAATGGTTTGCGCTCTCAATTGGAGGAGTATCGCTTTTCGAAGATTTTGCTCGTTTAACCGGACTAACCTATCTGCTCGAGGACGAACGCTTTAACACTGGGCAAAAACGAGTGGAAAACGGGCCTCTGGTAAACCAGATAGCAGCTGATTGGTTCAAGGAGCACACCATGGACGAATGTTTGGAGCTGATGAGCGAAACCCTTCCGTGTAGCCGTATCTACAACGCGGCTGATATTGTGAATGACGAGCATTTCAAGGCAAGAGAAGCTCTTATTGAAGTTGAAACGGAGCAGTTTGGCAAGATCACCATGCAGAACGTTGTGCCGAAGCTGTCTAGTACACCTGGCAAGGTAAAGTGGGCCGGGGCATCTCTCGCCAAGTTCAATCAAGAGATCTACGGAGGGATATTGGGCTTGTCGGAGGATGAAATCAAACAGCTTGAAGCTGATGGCGTCATATGATAGCAAGGTTTGAAATGAAAACTCAATTAGATTTCGTTTCTGTATGTATTGGAACTGTAGAAAGGGGAAGTGCAAAAAATGCCTGAGCAGGCAATAGAAACTGCGGCTTCAACTCCGAAACGCCCATTACCCAAATCCAGGGTTATGGTGAACGAGCAGATCGAAAAAGTATATGCCGACGCATGGGAAGCTAAACGGCAAGGAAAGCCTGTTGGCTGGTCAACGAGCATCTTTCCTCAGGAAATATGCGAGACCTTCGGAGTTCCAGTGTTGTACCCAGAAAACAACGCGGCCGCCAACGGCGCAAAGCGCTATGGAGACCCGTTGATTGAGCATGCAGAAGGTAAAATGCGCTTTCCGGCTAATATTTGCTCATACGCGCGTCTTAATTTAGGCATGGCGGATCTCTTTGATCAAGATTTCCCGCTTGACCCCGCAATGCCGAGGCCCGATTTTTTACTGTTGGCGAACAATAGCTGTACGCAGCTCATTAAGTGGTATGAAAACTTGGCGCGTAACCTGAATATCCCCATTTTCTTCCTCGATTGTCTGTTCAATTACAACGAAGAGGAACCAGCCCCTTACAAAATTAAATACGTGCGCCGCCAATTGGACGACCACATAAAAAATATGGAAGCATTTCTGGGTAGGAAGCTCGATTGGGATAAATTTGTTGAAATACAGAAAATTTCCCGCAAAAACTGCGAGTTATTTGTTAAAGTGGGGTCGCTTAACTCGCACGTCCCAGCGCCGCTCAGTGGGTTTGACCTGTTCAATTACATGGCTCCGCTGGTGATGTGCCGTGGCAAAGAAGCGACGACCGCATCTTTGCTGCAGCTGGAAGTCGAAATGAAAGAGCATATCGCTAACAATACCTCCACGTTCCCTACCAAGGAAGAATTTCGCGTCCAATGGGAAGGTATCGCCTGCTGGGCTAATTTGAGCGCCAGTTTGAAAACGCTCAAGAAATATGGCGTAAACGCGGTAATGAACGGATATGTCACAGCTTGGAACGTAAAATACGAGCCAGGTGACCTCGACAGTTTCGCAAGGGCGTATATGTTTTCTTCCAGCGGCAGCTTCAATACCTCCGCAATTATGAAAAAACGCATGGACAATATAAAGCAATTCTCATGCGAGGGAATGCTCTGCCACCTGAATAAAAGCTGCAAAGTGGCTTGCTTTAACATTTTAATTGGCCGTGAGATAGTTGAGCGCGAGCTAGGCGTTCCATGCGTATCCTTTGACGGGGATCAGACGGATTCTACCATCTTCAATGAGGCTCAGTATGAAACCCGCATTCAGGGAATGGTCGAAATCATGAAGGAGAGAAAAAACGCCAAATGATGTCTAATTTAGAAAAAATACTGCAAGAATTTAAAACTGCTGCGACAACCCCCAGGGAAATTTTGGATAGATATTTGAGTCAAGGGAAAAAAGTGGTTGGCTGTTTCCCTATATATACCCCTGAAGAATTGGTTCATGCCGGCAGCATGATTCCCATGGGACTGTGGGGAGGGCAAATCTCCCCTGCAATCGCTGGGAAATACAGCCCCATATTTATCTGCTCAATCATGCGCTCCTGTCTTGAATATGGCATGTCTGGCGTTTACGATGGGGTATGCTGTACCATCATGCCCATGCTCTGCGACACTTATCGCGGTATGAATTCTGCCTGGAAAGCAGGCTCCAATATTCCACTAATCTCAATGATCCATCCGCAAAACAGAGACTCTGCCGCCGCCCACGATTTTATGGTAGCGGAATACCAGGCCGTCAGAGAACAATTGGAAGAAATAACCGGCTGCAAGATCACCGATGAAGCACTGGAAAAATCCATCGAAATTTATAACGATCATTCCCGTGCAATTCTTGAATTCTCAGAAGAAGCTAATAACCATCTTGATGTGATTACACCTGTTGTGCGGCACGCAGTCATGAAAAGTGCTACTTTCCTGGAAAAATCTGAGCACACAAAAATGCTCCGAGCGTTACTGGATGAGCTGAAAGCACGGCCTAAGCACACCTGGATGGGTAAAAAGGTTATTTTGACCGGCATTACAGCTGAACCGGACGAATTTCTTGAGATATTCTCGGAAAACAATATTGCAGTAGTAGGAGACGATTTGGCACAGGAATCCCGTCTATACCGTACCCTCATACCGAATGGAAAAACACCGATGGATCGGCTTGCTGCCCAGTGGTTAAACCGGTACGGCTGCTGTGTGGTTCACGAGACGGATCTGACACGAGGGAAAATGCTGGTGGAAATGGCAAAGAAAACCGGTGCCGACGCAGTGGCGGTGTGCTTGATGCGCTTTTGCGACATGGAAGAATATGACTATCCGTATATTTCAAACGAAATTGAACTTACAGGGATATATTGCCTGTGCCTTGAAGTCGACCAGAGTACGCAAAACAACGAACAATCACGCACTAAAATTCAAAGTTTTGCGGAGAAATACCGGCACTGAAATAAACCGGCTGAAATTAGCCTTGTGAAGGCGCAACTTAGCAGGAAATATCAGGCGCCCATGTGGTACAGCAGATATTTCTATTAAGGAGGGTAATCAATAATATGCCGATTACTTATAAACAAGTTAGAGAAATTCCTGTGCGTTACAACACAGAAGTGCTGGTGGTTGGAGGCGGGCTGACTGGTGTTTGCGCGGCCGTTGCCGCTGCTGAAATGGGAGAAGAAGTTATTCTTGTTGAACGAAACGGGAGGTGCGGCGGAAATTTTACCAGCAGCCTTGTGAGTACCTTCTGCGCTTACCACGTGATTGAAGACGGCGAGGACAAACCGGTAAGCGGCGGACTTGCTGAACGCATTTTCACTCACCTTCAAAACAAAGATTCGGTCGGTCAGTTTATTTACCATTCAAGTGCGCCAGTTGTTCCTGTTGACGGGCCGGTGCTGATCCGCTTTCTTGATGAAATGCTGATGAATGCTGGTGTCAAAGTACTGTTTCACCAGACAGCAAGCGATGTTGTTATGGAAAATAACCGAGTTAAGGCGGTACTATTTACAGAAAAAGGTGGAGAATATGCCATTCAATGCAAAACAGTCATTGATTGCACCGGTGATGGAGATGTAGCATCTATGACCGGAATCCCCGTCTTGACCGACAATCCTGTCACTCAATTCCCCAGTCTGGTATTCCATATTGGCGGAGTTGATTTTGAAAAAGCGTCAAAACTTAAAAAACCTGATTTGGAGAAGCTGCAAAAACAGGTTGTGGAGTCAGGTGAATTTGATTTACCGCGAACTGACGGCACTCTTTCGCTTATGCCGCGCCAAGGGATAGTGCAGGCTAATCTTGGACTGATTAAAATCGGCAGCAGACCGATAAGCGCTCTAAACAGCGAGGATATGTCTTATGGGCAAATTGAAGGGCGCAGGCAGGCATTTATGTACCTGGATTTCGTACGCAAACACATTCCCGGTTATGAAAATGCTTTCATATGCAAATTCCCGATCACTGTCGGCATCCGAGAAACCAGAAGGATGAGAGGCAGTTATATACTAACAAAGGATGATTTCCTAGCGGCGCGTAAGTTCAACGATGGAATCGCGTGCAGTTCTTGGCCAATAGAACTCCACAGAGAGAAGGATCTTGTGTGGGTGCATCTTCCTCCTGGTGAGTATCTTGAGGTTCCTTTCCGATGCCTAGTTCCAGAAGACGTGGAGAACTTGCTCTTTGCTGGGCGCTGTTTATCTGCTGATCAAAACGCGCATGCGGCAGTACGGTGCGGCCCAACCTGTATGTCGATGGGGGAGGCGGCAGGTATTGGCGCGGCCACACTTAGTAAAAATGCTGGCAAAGCAGCAAAAGATTTAGATGGCTCAGCTATTAGAAAGATCATGCGTGAGCGCGGTGCGCATTTTCCAAAAGACGTCTGAAAATCTGTACTGCCAAACACTCATAAAAATACCTTCTTAAACTACCTAAAGCGCCCGGCTATGTTAATATACCATCGCCGGGCGTTTACTATTCTTTCATCTTATTAGCGATTTGCATAATCATGAACATATAGCAATTTGCACAAACGTTTAGTCTGAATCAAGGTGAAACACCAGTAATCATCGGCAAGAAGTTTATACATAAAATAGCCAACGGCTCTAAACAAATTATCTTCTTACCGCTATCCTATCGGCAGGAATATCAATTCCTCTGCTGATATAAAACTGGGCTGCTCCAGGGTGAAACCATGCAACAGCGCTGGTGATGTCTTCTATTCTCGCATCGTTGGCAGCAATGGCAGCGCGGACTTCTTCAATATTATCCCAGTAAATTCGGACGATATCATAAACAACATCATCCGGCACGCTCAACGCTATGTTAGTTCCGCTAAAGTCTCTTATCACGTAAACTGGTTCGCCAAGAGGTATGGCTGGCCAATCGTCATGAGTCAACATACCAGGCCCAACTTGATGATTCATGAATTCAACAGCTCTCGCCTGCCCTTCTTCGGTGAGGCTAAGGAATCTGACGTCAGCATTAGTGGTAACATTTAGAAGAAGTGCGTTACCCCTGGGATTGGTTGTTATCATAGCGTCAATCTGTCTGTCGATAAACATTTCTCCTACCTCAGCGGTGCTCAAGTAAGAAAATTGAACGTTTTGAACACCAAGAGCTTCAAGAACGGCTATCGCCATATCAGCTCCAGGGCTTCCTGCCGAACCGATGCCGACTCTTCTACCAGCAAGGTCTTGCACCGTATGAATATCGCTGTTGGCATGCACAATGATGCTCTGAAAATTCAACTGTATGACTAAAGCCGTTCCAAAATAGTCGCGCACACTTTCAGGGTACAGCATGTGCCCGCCGTTAAATGCGAAGAAATCCGCAAAGCCGGAGCAGGTTCCCATGCTGATATCCCCGTTCACCATCATTCGCGGGTGGGCGGTTGAACCTGCAGTTTCTTGAACATTAAGCCTTATATTGCCGCCAGAATGCCGAGCAACAACGTCAGCCAGCGCCACATGACCAGCAAATACGTTGGTGCCGGCGGCGGCTCCTCCAACCTCAAGAGTAACCGGAGCTCTCTCTGCTAAAACCGGGCTAGCAAAAAATACAACCATGCATAAAATTACAAAACAGGATATCAGTTTTTTTTTCATGTACAAACCACCCTTTCTTAAATGTATTTCCGATTTAAATCACGCAATACTCTGAAGCGCACTTCTCGCGGCGATTTTCGCCGATTTACATTGATTTTTCTTACAATATACAAAACATGACTGCGGAAATTGCCTTCGTCCAGCGAAAAAAACACCTCCTATCGTCATTTTTTGCTCTCAAAAGTAAGTTGCGAAAATTACCAAAACACAGCACAAAATCCTCTTAAACTTACAATTCAACAATCGTTTTGTCAAGTCCTGTTACTATAGCTACTATGCGTTATTAACTAAAACCTGCTTGGGTCGTAGCTGCCACTTCTCTCATACCCGCCTCAGCCCCCTGCTGATAAAATACGTGCTAGAAAAAGGCTTTTGCGAGTGAATTATCCTCGCGTACTTTTTGAACAAAGAAAAGAGAGGAATAGATAAAATGACGGCTACCCAAGATGTACTGCGTCTGCCGGCGGAGAAATTATATGCGAAGGAAATAGGGGCGCTGATTGAATCAGACAAGGACGAAAAGCCGGCCGGCTGGCAAATGTCGCCCCGTAGCGTGCTGAAATTTATTGTGGGTGGCAAGGCTGGTAAAATGGACATCACGCCCAAATATGTCGGGCATAACCGACTGGTGGAGGTGGCTATTGCCACCCTGCTAACGGATCGTTCCCTGCTGTTGATTGGCGAGCCTGGCACAGCAAAATCCTGGCTGTCGGAAAATCTGGCCGCTGCCGTCTGCAACGATTCAGGACGAGTGGTTCAGGGCACGGCTGGTACAAGCGAGGAACACATACGCTATTCCTGGAACTACGCCATGCTGCTGGCTAATGGCCCGTCAAATGAGGCCCTGATTAAAAGCCCGATTTGCCGTTGCATGGAAGACGGCTCCATTGCTAGGTTCGAAGAAATCACTCGCTGCGCTTCCGAGGTGCAAGACGCTCTTATTTCTATCATGTCAGAAAAAAGCCTGTCAATTCCTGAGCTTTCTTGTGAATTGGCGGCTAGGCGCGGCTTTTCGATCATCGCCACAGCCAATACACGGGATCGGGGTGTAAACGACATGTCAGCGGCGCTGAAGCGCCGGTTTAATATTGTCGTGCTTCCCGCCCCGGCTGATCTGGAAACGGAAACCCTGATCGTAAACAAGCGTGTGGCTGAAATTTCCACAAGCTACAAACTTAAAGCCGCTCTGCCGACAGACCAGGCCGTGAACAAGGTGGTTACGATTTTTCGAGAACTGCGGAAAGGGGTCACTCTGGATGACAAAAATAAGCTAAAATCCCCAAGCGGCGCTATTTCCACGGCTGAAGCCATCTCCTTGCTGACTAACGCAATGGCTCTGGCCGCCAGCTTCGGCAGCGGAAATATCACCGATGGCGACGTAGCTGCTGGTCTGCAAGGGGCAATCGTCAAGGACGAGGAAAAAGACAAAATCGCCTGGACGGAATATCTAGAAAATGTGATGAAAAAACGGGGAGCACAGTGGAGAAGCCTGTACAACGCATGCAGGGAATTGAACGGGTAGAGCATATAGAAAGTGTAAACATATTTGGGGTGCGGCATCTTTCGCCGGCGGCGTCCTGGCATTTGCTCAGGCTTTTGGAGCGGGTCAAGCCAAAACTTGTGCTCATCGAAGGCCCCAGCGACGCGAATTGGCTGATTAAACACCTGCTGCACTCGCGCGTCCGAACTCCGGTCGCCATGCTGGCCTATACTCAAGAATTGCCCGTTGACACCGTGCTCTATCCTCTGGCGGAGTACGCGCCGGAATATCAGGCGATTCGCTTCGCAGGGGAGCGCGCGAGATTCATGGACTTGCCCTCAGACGTACTGACTGCTGGGGCTAAATCAGTGGAAGAAAACAGGCGAGCTTTCTGAAAGCACGGATAAAAAATCGGAAGAAGATACGGAGGCTGGCCCTGATAGCTCCGAAAATTACTATTCCCGCGCCCACGACATTTATGAGGAAATAGCGCGGCGCGACCACGCTCAGAGCTACGATGATTATTTTGAAAAAAATTTCGAACACAATCTGAACATAGACGCCTTTCAAAAAACTCCGCGACTGGAATCTTCAGAACTTCGGCAAATTTTGGAGCCAATGGAAGCCGAAGCCGCCCCAAAAGCCAACGCCAATAATTTAATTCGAGAAGCTTATATGGCTATGCAAATTCAAGCGGTTCTGCGGGAAGGCTTCAAGCCGGAGGAAATAGTGGTTGTCACCGGTGCGTACCACGCAGAGCGCCTGCTGCACACAGTGCCCATGACAGAAGTGGAATTCAAGAGCTTGCCTAAACGCTCATCGCAACTGACTTTGATGCCGTATTCCTACTATCGATTGTCCAGTCGGACGGGTTACGGCGCGGGGAATAAAGCTCCGGCCTATTATCAGCTGATGTGGGAGTGTATGAAGGCCGGTCGGCTGACTGATTTGCCATCGGAATATATGGCGCGCCTTGGCCGAGTGATGCGAGAGGGCGGCGGTTACGCCGGAACTTCCAACGTTATTGAGGCGGTGCGGCTTGCTCGCGGCCTGGCATACGTAAGAGGAGGCAGCCTGCCCACTCTGGCCGATCTGCACGAAGGAGCCATCGCCTGCCTGGGGCACGGGAACGCTACTGAAACGGCGACCGCCTTCGCCTATGTTGACGTTGGCACGGCCTTCGGTGAATTGCCTGAAGGTATCAGTCAAACGCCCATACAGGACGATTTCAACCGAGAGATCAGGCGGCTGAAAATGGAGCGCTTTAAATCCACAGTGACCGCGAGGCTGGAATTGGATCTGCGCGAGAATATTCGTGCGAAGTCGGAAGATGCGGCTTTTTTGGATCTGAACCGATCTACCTTTTTACACCGACTGGCCTTTTTGGGTATAAATTTTGCGACTCTGGACAAAAGGGCGCAAAAGCGGCAGGATGGAGCCACCTGGCGCGAGGAATGGGATTTGCAGTGGACTCCCGAAGCGGAAATTCAATTGGTGGAGGCTGTACTCAAAGGCGAAACTGTGGAATTGGCCGCTGCTTACGCTATGCAGGAGCAACTGGACGACTGCGTGGACGTATTTGAAGCATCCGCGCTTATTACCTCCGCCTGTGTGTGCAAGCTGACTACGGTCATAGGCTCCGCACTGTCAACTTTGCAGCGCCTGACGACTCAGGCCGGCGATTTTGTGAAAGCTGCCGACGCTTGCCACACCCTGTCGCAGTTAATTCAATACGGCGACCTGCGCCATTTTGATATAGAACCCCTTAAACCACTACTCAAACAGCTTTTCTTGCGCGGAGCGCTTTTATTGACTGATTACGCAGGCTGTGACGACAAAGCAGCAATTGGGGCAGCTTCCGCGATGGAGGCCATGCACAGAGTATCTCAGGAAAACGCTTTTCTGGTTGATGACAACGTATGGGTTAAAGAGTTGTTCTCGCTTGCTGCACGTGACGATAAAAATCCAAAACTCTCCGGGCTGGCGTTTGCCGTCCTGCTGGAAAGGAATTTAGTGGATGAAAATTTCTGCGCCAAAGAAGTGGCTCGCAGGCTCTCGCCGGGGAATCCGGCGGATTTGGGCGCGGGCTGGTTTGAAGGCATGAGCCTACGTAACCGATACGCCCTGCTATCACGAGTCGGCCTGTGGAAAGAATTGGACGGCTATATTCAAAGCCTCGACGACGAAGAATTCAAACGCGGCTTGGTGTACTTGCGAAGGGCTTTTGCCAGCTTCGAGCCGAGGGAGAAAAACAGCGCGGCGGAACTTTTGGGAGAACTGTGGCAAACTGACAAGATCGGCTCTCAGGAAGTGGCGATTTTACTGCAAGCCCCCCTGAATGAAGCCGAAGAAGAAGCTCTGTCCGCGCTGGACGATTTTGATTTTGACGCGTAAGACAGCGGGCAGATTGCAATCCGCCCGCCAATTCTCATCTTAAAGAAAATTCCTCAAACCGGCTTCACGCGCCCAGAGCATTGCCTGGGCGTACTCCGCCTGTGTCAATCGCCGGTCGAGTGGCGGGAATTCGCTTGCCATAAACGCGGGCCAATACTGCCCCATGATGTTGACGTACGTATCGGGGCCAAGTTCGTCAACAACCCAGCGGACGAAAACGTCGGCTCCGCCCAGATTCTCAGGCAAAACTAGATGCCGGACTACCATTCCTCGGTACGCGAGGCCGTCAGCGATCTGTAACGTTCCGACCTGCCGGTGCATTTCTTTTATAGCCGCCGCGGCATGGAGAGTATAGTCAGGTGCGCCCTTTGTGAAGCGGGCGGCAATGTTTGAATCCTGAAATTTGAAATCCGGCTGGTAGATGTCGATAACACCGTCGAGTAGTTTCATCACCTCTAGTGATTCGTAACCGCCGGTGTTGTAGCACAGCGGCACGTGCAATCCTCCGGCGATGGCGATTCGCAGCCCTTTTATAAGGTGAGGTACAAGGTGCGTTGGCGTGATAAAGCTGACATTGTGGCAGCCCCTGCGCTGCATGTCCAGCAACATGTTGGCGAGTTCCTCGTGTGTGGTCTCCCTTCCGTCGCCTCGGTGGTTAGTTTGCCAGTTTTGGCAGAAGATGCACAATAAATTGCAATTGGATAAGAAGACCGAACCTGAACCGCGTGTGCCGCGAATCGGTTGCTCGTTGCCGAAGTCGGGGCCGAAAGATGCGACCCTGAAGTATCCGGCGACAGAACAGGCGCCAGCTTCTCCCGCCGCGCGGTTGGCTCCGCACAAACGCGGGCAGAGGCGGCAGGGAGAGTACAAGGCCCATAGTGCTTCTTCGCGCCGTGCGAGTTCGCCGCTACGTTCCAGGTCAGTATATCTTGTAAACCTCTTAGTATCTACGGCCACGGCATTTTGGGCTGTATTGCTGTCAGAAACACCCTCTGCGAACAGTTCTCGCGCTAAGCCTAGGCCGCCCAGTGTTGCCGTTCCTGCAACTATGACGCCTTTTTTAATAAACTCTCTTCGGGATAGTACCATTTGCGTTCTACCTCCTGCAACGGATAGAATATATATGTTTTATCGTATATCAACCGGCAAGTGGTTGTCAATTTTTTCGCGCGGCTGCCGCGAGCTTCATTATTTAAAGAATTAAAGATTGGAATTGGCTGACTATGGACAACAAGCAAACCAGGCGCTGGCGTTTGATTTTAGGGCAGGAGGCGGAGAAACTTCTGGGTTCGCCGAGGCTGGAAAACGAAGAATTCATCATGGACGCGGCCCTGGCTGCCATTTATGACGCCGCCGACACGGATAGCGTGGCCCGTGGGGGGCGTTCCGCAGGGCTGAAGCGTGGAGTCCCAAACCTGGCCAAATGGCTGGGTGATGTGCGAAGTTTTTTCCCTCCTGATATTGTCAGCGTCATACAGTCCGACGCCATTGAGCGCAGGGGGCTGACGCAGCTGCTCTTTGAGCCGGAGACCCTTTCCGCAGTCAAGCCGGATATATCCATGGTCAGGGCAAACGCATCAAATCTAGTAAAGCGTTGTTATGACTTAATTGATGAATTTTACGCGCGAAATAGCCAATTTAGTATTTGCAATGGTTTATTTCTTTTGGTGCGTTTGCCCTGTATCCATGGTTGGGGTGCTGATGTCCTTGAAGGGGCAAATCCCTGAAAAATCCAAGGAAGCAGCACGTGCGCTGGTGCGAGCGGTAGTGGATGAAATTATGAAGCGGCTGGAAACAGACCTACGACGGGCTGTCACAGGCGCGTTGAATAAAAAAGAACATTCCCCTTTGCCAAGTTTATCCGGCACGGACTGGAAACGCACAATCGCCAAAAACTTAAAAAATTACGACACAGCCAGTCGGCGCATTATCCCCGAACGATTCTATTTTTTCGAGCGGCGCAAAAAAATAAAGACTGGACGGTCATTCTTGATATCGACCAAAGCGGCAGTATGGCGGAATCTATCATTTACGCCTCTGTGATGGGGGCAATTTTCGCGTCAATGCCAGCCCTCGACACGCGAGTGGTGGCGTTCGATACCGAGGTGGTTGATTTAACTGAGAGCGTCCGGCAAGACCCTGTGGACATGTTATTCGGCGTGCAGCTTGGCGGCGGCACGGATATAAACAAGTCCGTGCAATATTGTGCCTCTCTGATCGAAAAACCCAGGAAAACAATGTTTATTCTAATCTCCAACCTGTACGAGGGAGGCGTAGCTGCCGGACTTTTACGCAAGTTGCAGGAAATGAAGGAATCTGGCGTGAAATGCATGGTACTTCTGGCTTTGAGCGACAGCGGCGCACCAGCGCATGACCGAGAACTGGGGCAAAAAATAGCAAATCTCGGTATTCCAAGTTTCGCCTGTTCGCCAGGCTGCCTGCCCATGCTCATGGAAGGCGCGCTGAAAGGCCGCGATTTGATGGAACTGGCCGGGAAGGTGAAAGCTAGTTTATAACAAATCAGGAGTCCTGATTTTAGGCTCCCGATTTGTTAGTTGTATAGTTATTCAGATCGCACGGGCGTTTTGTATTCGTTCGGGATGGAGTGGAAATCTTTATCCCCTCTGCCGGACAGGTTGACCAATACTATTTTATCTTTGGCAAGCGTTGGGAGTATTTTAAGCGCGTAGGCAAGCGCGTGAGAGCTTTCCAGCGCGGGAATTATCCCTTCCTTACGGCTGAGAGTGCGGAAAGCTTCCAGCGCTTCTTTGTCTGATGCAAGTTCATATCTGACCCTGCCGGAGTCTTTGAGGTACGCATGCTCCGGCCCTACCGACGGATAATCCAGCCCCGCCGAAATTGAATAAACCTGCGCGGCTTCGCCATCATCGTCTGTAAGAACATAACTCTTGAAGCCGTGTAAAACTCCGGGTTTTCCGAAAGTCAGAGTCGCGGCGTGTTCTCCATACGCAAAACCTTTTCCTGAAGGCTCAATTCCGACCAAGGCAACACCTTCATCGTCAAGAAAGCCGGAAAACAGCCCCACCGCGTTACTTCCCCCGCCAACGCATGCTACGGCATAGTCTGGCAATTTCCCTTCGCGCTTGAGCATTTGAGTCCTTGCCTCTTTGCCTATCACACTCTGAAATTCTCGAACTATCGACGGATAAGGATGGGGCCCGACAACGGAACCTAACAGGTAAAAAGCGTCTGGCTGACCTATATACGCTTCGAGTGCCGCGTCAACAGCCTCTTTTAAGGTTTTTTGCCCAGCCGTGACACTTACGACATTGGCTCCCAGAGTTCGCATACGCTCAACATTAGGCCCCTGCCTTGCAATATCAGTTTCGCCCATATAAACGGTACATTCCATGCCGAACATAGCTGAAGCCATGGCACTTGCCGTACCGTGCATGCCAGCGCCTGTTTCTGCTATGATACGCTTTGCTCCCATGCGTTTCGCCAATAGAATTTGCCCCACGCAATTGTTGATTTTATGCGCTCCTCCGTGGTTCAAATCCTCTCTTTTAAGGAAGAGCCGTGCGCCTCCAAGCTCTTTGCTTATATTGGAACATTCGGTTATCGCGGTTGGGCGTCCAACGTACTCCTCCAATATTCGGACGTACTCCTTATGAAAATTTTCGTCAGCTATAGTGGACTTAAAAGCCTCTGTCAGTACGTCAAGGCGATCTTTCAATTTCAAAGTATCCGGTATGAATTGCCCGCCATACGGACCAAAAAAACCCGTACGCTGCGCTTCCTTAATAACACTACTAACCTTGGACATAATTAGCCTCTCCTTATCAAATATTTTTGATCATAGCCGTGCTTCTAAACATTGCGGCAGGTACATTATCTTTGGCCTATTTTACCTCTGCCATACTTTATCATTTCTGAGCTATCGTAGATTTGAATTACTATAATATACAACATCAGAGCAGCCTCATGGCTGCTCTGATACAAATTTTATATAGCTTGCTTTGAGGCTACTTGTAAAAATCTTCAACGACTCGTGACGCCATATCGCACCAGTTCCATAAACGCCAAGGTTCGCCATTTAAAGTAATCAGAGTTTTCGTATTGAATACTAGGTTTACCTTATATTTTTGGGTTAACTCGCATGCGTGGAGCAATTCTTTTTCCAGATATTCCATGTCTGGAGTATCTCCAGCAAGATAATTGGCATTTGGCTTAAAGCTGATTACATAGTCGCTGCCAAGCTGTTCCATTGTGGATTCGAGCTTGCTGAAAGGAGAGCAGCTTACCTTGCGCAGGCGCGGAAAAGAATTTTTTAAGAGATCCAGTTTGTGATCCAGGCGCTCGCAACAGCCGTAACTGTGCAATCCAAACATATCAGCCCACTTTTTTTCGTGCTCAAAAGCGAATTCCTGTGTCATTTCCGGTGAAACGCCGGTCATAATTTGGTCGGAATTTTCTCCCCATAGATGGGAAATCTTCGCACCGATACCGCTTTCGGTGGCAGGGGGCAAGTCGCTGGTGTAACCGATACAGTTATTGCCAACGTTTTCGAAGCCGTTGTTGGAGGAGAGAATTCCCAGTTTTTCATACTGCTTTATGCGGCTGATCTGGGCGTCGATATACAAACTCACTGCCTGGTGCATTAGCTCTGGTTCTAAAGCCAAGTTCATCATACCGAGGTCTATACCCATCCAAGTCATGATGTCATCAAGAGGATGGCAACGGAAATGACAGCGCCCAAACAGCTTGACGTCTAAAATACCATCGAAAATTTCGCGCAGCATATCCCGCCGGCGCATGGTGGCTTGCTCATCGTATTCGACAACCGGCACTTTGATTTTCTGAAGATCAGCTTCCGTTTCAATCTGGCTTTCAAAGTGCAAGGATCTATTGTATTCGCTACCCTCAATAAAGCTTTTTGGAGAAGGGTTTCCAGCTTTGATTCCAAATTCGGTGTCGGTGTACACCACTGGGCATTTGATAATAGGTTCGACTACTCGGTCGCAACGCAGATGCTTCCATTCGTATATCCTAAGCAATAGGTTGCGTTCGATGTCTTTTAAAAAGTCATCCTCAATTGTTGTGGCTAATTCTTGTTCGAACGCGATTAAGTAAAGAGGGTAATCTCGCACATGAATAACCGGTCTGATCATCTGCAGGTCGTTAACGGCAGTCCATAGTTTTTTATTGTGCTGCTGAATAGGCATATCAGCGATGTCCCGTAATTGCTTGCCCAATTCTTGCAATCTAGCTATATCCTGTTTTTTCACCACGCAACACTCCTCTTTTTTATAAATGCCGGGGCCGGATAGATTTACGCCGTTTTACCCAGCATCGCCTGCTTGGCGGACTCGGCAGCGGAGGCTGCATCGGGAGCATAAATGTCTGCGCCGATGCTCTTACAAAAACTATCTGTTACAGGAGCTCCGCCAACCATGACGACAACATCTTTCCGAACGCCAGCCTCTTTAAGAGCGTCGATGACGTTCTTCATTTCGCTCATAGTTGTGGTGAGCAGGGCCGACATGGCAACGATATCCGGTTTCTCTGTTTTGCAGACCTCAATAAATTTTTCTGCAGGAACGTCGATGCCGATATCAACAACTTCTATACCCTTGCCTTCAAACATCATGCGAACCAGGTTTTTGCCAATGTCATGCATATCGCCCTTCACTGTACCAAGGACAGCTTTTCCCAAGGGTTTAGCCTCGCTATCAGACAAGTGTTCCTTGAGCATGACAGTTCCTGCGCTCATCGCTCGTGCTGCGAGTAAAACCTCTGGAACATATACTTCGTTATTCTTAAACTTAATCGCAATAATGTCCATACCGGCCATTAGTCCATCGCGCAAAATATCTTGGGCGCCAACACCTTCTCCAAGAGCTTTTTCGATTAATTCTTTTACGTTTTTGCCCTTTCCTTTTTGTAGCGCCAGAGAAATATCAGTCAATAATGGATTCATAGTAAGTAACCTCCTTAAGATTAGTGAGCAAGTAACAGAAGCTATTGAATTATTGAGGAGTGTCAAAAATAAAGCCTGCAAATTTTATCCCCAATACATAATGCTAATTCATGATTTATAGAATTCAATTTGCCCGATCTTATTATCTTGCTATTATATAGTAGCATTAATTAGTGACATTTCACTTTTCAATCCTTTTTTTGTAAAATTCCACTGAGAAAGTTAATATGACGTTGGTTTTTTAAAACAGCTATGCTACGATTCGCCTCATGAAAGAATTACACATTATTTTCGAGCATTTCTCCTACGCTACAGGGGTTGGCGTACAAATAATGAGTGTATCAGGGGAGATTCGCTATGCCTCCTCTCTTTTATGCGAGCTTAAAGGGATACTCAATCGGCTGCTGGATATCGTGGACTGCGCTGCTGCGGAGCGCATGTCTTTGATTTGCGGTTGTTACCAATCACGGCGTTTTGGAGGACGATACATTTTTTTCGGTCCATCGGGGCTGGCTTACTGCGCGTCTCCGATGTTAAACAGCAGAGGCGTTCTGGAATCAGGTGTCGTGGCCGGTCCATTTTTGATGACTGACCACGATGAATACTTATCAATTGATATTTTAGACCGCCTTAAGGTACCTCGGAAAGCGGCAGCTCTCATAGAATCCGACATTGCTGAGTTGCCGTATAAATCGCCTATTGCATCTCGATCACTTAGTGAGCACCTGTTTTTATGCGCCTTTAATTCAGATGCTCCGCCCCCGCCGGCTTACCCTATACAAATAGACGGTTTTGCCTACCCCTTTGACAAAGAAGATGCTCTTTTGAAAGCTATTAGTCAGGGTGATACTCGAAAAGCTGGGGCCTTATTGAACGATATTCTGGGACAGGTTTTATTCCATTCGGGCAGCAGCTTTGAGACTTTACGCTCCCGCGTGTTTGAATTAACGGTATTGCTGTCCAGAGCCGCGTTAAAAGGCAGCGCTAACGTTGATGCCATATTCGGTTTAAATTATGCTTATTTACGCGAACTTGACGAGCTTTCTTCAGTGGAAGACATCGTACGATGGCTCCACGGAGTCACTAGGCGTTTCGGGCAACATGTTTTTGATTTTGCCGGATCAAGACATGCAGGAGTCATCTACAAAGCAACCAGTTACATCAAAGCAAATTATATGCACAAAATCACATTGCAAGATATGGCAAATCATGTCTTTCTTAGCCCTACCTATTTTTCTAAATTATTCAAAGAAGAGACCGGCCAGACCCCAGGCAATTTTCTAACTGCTGTCCGCATTGATGAAAGTAAGCGACTGTTGAGGAGTCAGGCTCTAAATATCGTGGATATCCCAGCGAGGGTAGGTTTTGATAATCAAAGCTACTTTGCTCGTGTGTTTAAGAAATTCGAAGGGCAAACGCCTGGCAAGTATCGAAGAGACAACTGTTGAATACTAAATGGAGGTGGAAAATATTGGTTGCCACGTAGCTTATCGGCTGCATACAAATCGTTAAGATGCATAATTCTAGTGCATAAATTAAGGCTTCATTCAGTGATTGTAAAGCATGTATTGCTAAATTTTTTCAGGAGGCTCATAAAATGAATATGACTAGATGGTTTGAGGATATGAAAAAAGCCCGAATCAAAAAAGCGATGCCGATATTATCTTTCCCGTCGGTTCAATTACTTGATATAGGAGTGAAGAAATTGATTTCCGACAGCGAATTGCAGGCAAAGGGCATGAAAGCAATCGCTGATCGCACTGACGCGGCTGCTGCTTTAAGTATGATGGATCTGTCTGTCGAAGCTGAAGCGTTTGGTTCTGTTATACGTGTTTCGGACGATGAAGTTCCCACGGTTGTCGGGCATATAATCGAAACAGGCGAACAAGCAGACGCACTGGCGATTCCAGAGGTTGGCGCCGGGCGTACAGGGCATTACATTAAAGCCATCGAAAAAGCTTGTGAGTTCATCACGGATAGACCAGTGTTTGCGGGAGTCATCGGGCCATTTTCGCTTGCTGGGCGTTTGTTGGACGTTTCTGAAGCCATGATCTATTGCTACGACGACCCGGATATGGTGCATACAATACTCTCAAAGATTACGCCATTTACCATAAATTATATCAATGAGTACAAGTCTGTGGGCGCAAACGGAGTAATTATCGCCGAACCGCTGGCGGGATTGCTTTCTCCCGAGCTTAATCGTGAGTTTTCTGTAGCGTACATAAAACAAATCGTCCAAGCGGTTCAGACTGATGATTTTGCCGTAATTTACCATAATTGCGGTAACGGCACGCCTAAAATGATAGATGATATTTTATCCGTTGGCGCAAAGGCGTACCACTTCGGCAATGCTATTGACATGGCGGAAATGATGTCTCTTGTGCCGTCCGATACTCTGGTCATGGGCAATATAGACCCTGCCGGGCAGTTTAGAAATGGCACGCCTGAATCTATACGTGAAGCTACGCTGAGTTTGCTTGAAAAATGCAAGGCGTACCCGAATTTTGTAATATCATCTGGCTGCGACATTCCGCCAATGTCAGATTGGAATAACATCGACGCCTTCTTTAAGGCAGTTTCGGATTTCTATAGCAAGTGATGCCAACTGTACGACATGGCATTTGTATCGTTGTGACGAAAAAGATTTTAGGTAGGTTCTTACAATGCTTAAGTTGTCTGGATTCAAGAAAAGCTTTGTTGGATTCCAAGTATGTGCTAATGATAACATAAATCAGTTAAGCTTAAAAAGTTCAACGACTAGCCTGCGGTCTGGATTCTGCATGTGATTTTGAAAAATGCTTGTAGAAAGAGAAAGGAATTAAAAATCATGCCGAATATTATTGTACATGTTATGGAAGGTCTGGCATCAGAGCGACGGAAGAATATGGTCAAGCGTATTACAGAATCAGCCTCAAAAGATGTGGGTGTGCCTCTTGATGATGTAAGAATCATTATCACAGAACACGCAGCACATAATATGGCCATTGGCGGTGAATTTCTTGATGAAGGCTCGAAAACATTTTATCCTATCGCTGTTGTCAACACAAAAGCCGGTAAAACTGACGAGCTTCTTAAAAATATAAGTCTGCATATTGCTGAAGCCATAGCTGGAGCATTTGAATACCCTGTGGATAAAATAAGAGTTTACTTTATTGAACGCAAGCTTTTATGATTACTTATAGCCGTTGGCTATTTTATGTATAAACTTCTCGCCGATGACTACTGGTGTTTCACCTTGATTCAGACTAAACGTTTGTGCAAATTGCTATATATTATGTAAGGTAATTATTTTTGTGCTGGTAAATTATCAGGGAGAGGATAACCTTGGAAACTGGAATTGAAACTGGAATTATAGAGGCTAGGATTCGTTTGTTTGTAGATATTTTGGCAGCATTCTCTTCGCTATTGGTTATTGCTTGGCTCCTTGGTTTATTTTTCATAGACCCCATAGCAATGTATTGTATTATATTGTGCCTTTTTTTCATATTGGAATACCTGCCTGATGTTGCTAAACCTGGCCTTGGCGTGTTTCAGAAAATATTTTCTATGGCGCGCATGTTACTCGGCATTGCCCCTCACGTTTATCTCTTTTTGAATTTAGAACGACTGCGCCTGTTTTACGGCGTGTTTTTTACGAATGCAGATGTAATATTTGGCTCAATGGCTATGTTTTCAGCAATTGCGTGGGCGAAGCGCAGATTTGGATGGGCAATGCCGATTATAGCAATTGCATTTAGTTTATTTGTGTTGCTGGGACACTTGATACCTCCGCCATGGGGGCATCGCTTCTTCAGCTTCGGGCGTTACGTCAGCTTCACTTTCGGTGAGGCTGGCATGTACGGTTCATTGATGGCGATTTCAGTTCGCGTTATATTCCTTTATATGTTATTTGGAGCTTTTCTTAACAAATCCGGGGCAGGGGATTATTTGTTCAACGCATCAATGTTTTTAGCAGGCAAGTATCGCGGAGGCCCTGCTAAAGTAGTGGTTATTTCCAGCGCCTTGCTTGGTACTGTCAACGGCAGTGCCGTGGCTAATGTTGTAACTACGGGCGGCATAACCATACCTTTGATGACGAAAACAGGTTATAAGCCGCATTTTGCCGCTGCTATTGAGGCTGTCGCCTCGACCGGAGGACAGATTTTGCCTCCCGTAATGGGCGCTGGCGCGTTTATAATGGCAGAATTTTTAGGGGTAACTTATTCTACAGTAGTCTTGGCCGCAACAATCCCTGCGATACTGTACTATGTGGCCGTTTTCCTTCAGGTTGACTTGCTTGCAGTTAAAACCGGCTTGAAAGGGGCCGCGCCCGAAACTCTTCCAGATAAAAAGTTTATATTTAAAAAAATGTACATGACTTTGCCGATAGTGGTGCTGGTTTATCTTCTTATGATTGCGCGTTTCACCGTTACAAGAGCAGGGCTTTTTGCGATATTGACCGCCATTCTCATTTCTTTGACCACAGATATGAAAGCAAATATACACAGGATTTATAGGGCTTTAGTTGATGGTGCCAGAGAAAGTGTAGGTATCATCTCTATTATGATGGTGGCGGGCATTATTGTTGGTGCTGTGACAGCCACCGGGCTTGGCCCCAAATTCAGTTCAATGGTACTAACCTTTGCTGGCGGAAATATGATTTTGACGGCAATAGTTACTTCTATCATTTGCATCATACTCGGATTAGGGCTTCCTACCGTGGCGGCTTACATTATTACCTCTGCCATTGCTCTTCCCGCGCTGATCAGGACAGGAATAGACCCTCTTGCAGCGCATATGTTCGTCTTCTATTTCGCCATACTTGCCAACATTACTCCGCCGATTGCTCCTGCTGTTTACGCGGCTTCAGCCATTGCTAATGTTTCGCCCATGAGGACATCGCTTGAAGGTATGAAGCTAGCTATACTGGCATATCTGATGCCCTTTATCTTCATCACCAACATTAACCTTCTTGGGCAAGGCGACTTTGTAGAAACAATACAGGCTTTTTCCGCCTCTGTGTTTGGATGTTTTATTCTGGCTATGATAATTCAGGGAGTTACATTTAAAGCTAACCATATCTCTCCGCTTGTACGGCTTATGTGGGCAGGGGCAGTTATAGGATTATTCATTCCTGGCGTTTTTGGCGATAGCATCAATAATAACATCGTAGCATTTGTTTTATTCGCGGCAGGCTTGGTTCTGCATAATTTCACGAAGAAGAAAATAGAATTGAGACCAATTTAAAGGGGTGATGCAAAGCACTATTTAGCGAACGTAAGGCGGTAAAAAGAGGCTCTTTGTTTACAAATTGAGAAGAACAGGAAAGGGTGTAGTAACTTGAAGAAAAAGCATATCTCTCTTCTATTAGCTGTTTGTATGGTCTTTACGAGTTTTAGCCTTGTCAGCGTAGCGTCTGCCAGAGAATCTGTTTTTCTTGAGATGGGCGGCTCAGCTACTGGTACGTTTGTCTTCAGCTCTATGGCGGCCTTGTCCGAAGCTGTTAACAGCAACTCTGATTACATTCACATAAATGTTCAGACAACCGCTGGAACTTCAGTGCATTACCATATGCTAAATGAAGGCCTAGTTGATATTGCCAGCGGTTCTGCCTTTATAGATATCGAAGCATGGCGTGGTGGAAGCGTTCTTTATCCTGACCCAATACAGATTCATCGGACTATTTTGATGTTTGCCCGTAATTATCAAACGGTATTGGTTCCAGTTGGTAGCGGTATTTATACCATGAGCGATCTTAACGGAAGAAGGATTTCCGTTGGCCCCTCTGGAATCCCCAGCACAGGTATAGCTATGGCAACTCTTGAAGCTCTGGGAATTGAAGCCGAACTCGTTTTTTCTACCATAGGCGAACAAGTTGAGTTATATCAGGAAGGCCGCGTTGATGCTTACTTCGTTACCAGTGCCGGCGGCAATGCTAATGTGGTTAATGCGGCTCACGTAGTCGAATCAAGGCTTCTCTCTCTTTCCGAAGAGGAAGTGGAGAGAATCATGCAGGGCGGTCTTCAGGGCAGAAGTTTCCCTGGCGTTCTGACTCATGAAACATATGCTTTTATTCCTCCTGGCGAAGAAATTACAGTAATGACCGATCACAGCTCCGTCAACGTAATTGCAGACATGGACGAGCAAGTGGTGTTCGATATTCTTTATCATTTCTGGAATCAGCATAGTTACCTCAGGGCGACTCTCAGGGGGCTGAATACCACACCGGAGCATATCATGATGGCCGCTATTTACATCCATCCCGGGGCCGCAAGGTACTACAGGGAAGTTTGGGGTATTGATATTCCAAGTGAAAGAGTTAAGCCATAATCTTATAGCAATTTGCACAAACGTTTAGTCTGAATCAAGGTGAAACACCAGTAGTCATCGGCAAGAAGTTTATACATAAAATAGCCAACGGCTATAAATATCATCTCTGAAAAAATAATTCAGATTGATTTTCAGCGACTAACAAAAACAGGAGAGTGAAAAAGTATGGTGAAGTGTAATTTTGTACGGACTTGCGTGTTTGTTTTTACCCTGCTTTTGGTGGGCGGTTTTTCTTCCGTTGCGATAGCGGACGATACAGCTTGGACTTCTCATTTGCCGAGTAATATAATCTGGACTTCCTACGACGTTACAGCGTCGGGTTATATACACGCGGCAGCAATGGCCGACGCCATCCACAGAACATTTGGAGCCAACATTCGCATCATCCCTTCCGGAAACGGTATGGGGAGAATTATTCCCCTGGCTCAGGGAAGGGCTTCCTATGCCTTTTTAGGCGATGAGGCTATGTTCTCGTTCGATGGTACGTTTGACTTTGCGGACATGACCTGGGGGCCTCAAAACATCCGCACTGTATTGGCCAATCCGTCAGTCATCTCTTTCTTTACCTCGAGAGAAAACTTTGAAAGAGGCATGGTAACACCGGCAGATTTCAGAGGCGCCAGACTGGCGTACAGGCCGGGCGACCCCACTCACAACGTCAAGCTGGATGCCTTCCTGGCTTTTGCGAACCTTACTCGCGATGACGTAGAAATTGTGAATTTCCCGAGCTTCACGGCAACCAATAGAGCAGTTATTGAGAGAACCAACGACCTTGGCATTGGAGTTCCCACAGGGCCAATTTTCTTTGAAATAGACGCTTCTCCGGTTGGTTTGTATCGTGTAGAATTCCCTGCCTCGGAAACAGAAGCATGGGCAAGATTTAACGAAATTTACCCCACCTTCTTCCCCACGGTAACCAATGTTGGCCCCGCTATTCACAGAGAAGGCGGAATTGAGGAAGTTGGTTTCCGCTTCCCACACATCGTCACTCTCGCCTATACCTGCGAAGATGAAGTTTATGCCATGACGAGGGCGTTGGTCGAAACATTTGAGCTTTACAGAGACATCGACCAGCTTTCTCCCAACTGGCACGTATCTGGTTCGTCCATGACTCCCGTAAGCGCGCCTTTCCACCCTGGTGCAGTACGCTTTTTTAAAGAAATAGGCGAGTGGAACGACGAAAAAGAAGCATGGAACAATGCGGCTATTGCCAGAGGAGCGCGCCTCCAGGCAGCATGGGAAGTTGCGGTTCAGTACGCTACCGAAAACAGGCTCTCTACCGGCGAATTTGCCGCACATTGGGAAAGCGTCAGAGTTGAAGCCAACAGAACACCGGAGTAATTTGAAAATAGCAAGGCTTATTAAACTTTAAAGCCAAGAAACGAAGAGGGCCTTGATTTTCAAAATCCAAGGCTCTCTTTTTACTTTTCTTATAGCAGTTTGCATAATCGTGAATATGAAATTTAAGGCTAAAACCATGATAGTAACGCGCAAAAATTTGTTCATAAAAGAGCCAGCGGCTCTAAGCAAAAAATCGATGTAACGCCATGCAATAGCAATAAAGAACGGAGGAAAGAAATGAACATCAAACAATTTTTAGGCCAATTTTTAAGCAATAATTCCATGCCTGAACGAGATTTAAAAAATATCAGCTTTACCTGGTACGTCATTTCGGTTTTACTATTTTCAGCGTCGCTGCTTCTTGCGATAAACCAAATTTTCTCTTTAAGGGTTGGGGGATTTTTCCCCATCGGCAACGCTTATAATTTTTACCTGGTTGGAATACTGCTGGCGCCTATTTTTATAATATTTCCGGCAACAGAAAACGGGCGTAATAAAATTTCATGGATTGACATAGTTTTATGCGTTCTGTCTTTGGTGTCATGCTTTTATTTCGCGCACCACGCGATGGATATGATTCGATTCGGCTGGGAATTTACCGCCCCGCCTATACCGGTGGCTTTTAGCGTTGTTCTGTGGATTTTGGTTCTTGAGGGCGCCCGCCGCACATCAGGAATTGTTTTGACCGCAGTGTGCCTGTTTTTCTCGTTGTACCCTACTTTTACTCATCATTTTCCCGGTATGCTCAGCGGTATCAATTTTTCCTTCGCGGAAACCGCTTCGCATCACGCAATGAGTGTGGATGCAATATTTGGCGTGGCGATAACATCTCTTGGCACAACGCTAATCGGCTTTCTGTTGTTTGGCGTAGTGTTAAACAGCACGGGCGGAGGAACGTTTTTTCTGAACCTCGCCCAAAGTCTCATGGGGCATAAACCTGGCGGCCCAGCAAAAGTTGCGGTACTGTCCAGTGCTTTGTTTGGCTCCATCAGCGGTAGCGCTGTCGCTAACGTTATGACGACCGGCCCTATCACTATCCCTCTTATGAAAAAGACTGGCATGGATTCGGAATATTCCGCCGCGGTGGAAGCGTGCGCCTCTACTGGAGGAGTTCTCGCCCCTCCGATTATGGGAGCGGCGGCCTTCCTGATGGCGTCTTTCTTAGGTATTTCGTACGCAAACATCGTCAGAGCGGCGATTATACCTTCTTTGTTGTTTTTCACCGGGATGTTTTTTCAAATAGACTTCTACGCGAATAAGTCTGGCTTGAAGGGGTTACCGAAGGAAGAAATGCCTTCCCTAAAAGAAACGTTTAAGGAAGGCTGGTACTACCTTCTTGGCATTGGCGTACTGGTGTACTATTTGTTTGTGCAGATGGTGGATTCCTGGGCGCCGTTCTACGCTTCCGCCGCATTGATTGCCCTCTCCATGATATCGAAAAAAAGTCGGCTTAATTTTAGTAAATTCATCCACATGATTTATTCGTATGGGCTGACTGTATCCAGAATAGTGGCGTTGCTGGCTGCTGTAGGGTTGATTATAGGAGCCTTGTCCAGGACAGGAGTGGCGCTTTCTTTTTCGAGAGAATTAGTGGTCGCCACTGACAACATCTTCATAATCCTGATTACAGGTGCCATTACCAGTTTCATTTTGGGCTTGGGGATGGTGAGCGTGGCCGTTTATATTTTCCTTGCCATTGTAATGGCTCCGGCGCTGGTCGGTCTCGGCGTCAACCCACTGTCGGCCCACTTTTTTGTTCTGTATTGGGGAACCGTGTCTTTTATCACGCCGCCTGTGGCTTTAGCGAGCTTCACTGCTGCCGGGCTGGCTAAGGCCAATCCGTTAAAAACAACCTTTTACAGCGTTCGCTTGGGAACGATGCTGTACATCATTCCGTTTTTCTTCGTATACAACCCAGCCATACTCGCACAGGGGCCTTGGTATGAAGTCCTCAAGGTGCTTATCATGGGAATTATTGGAGTGTATTTTATAGCAGCCGGAGACAGAGGTTACCTGACGTGTCTGGGTTCTGTCGCAATACCTCAGAGAATCGCGTTTTTCGTGGGCGGCTGCTTATTGCTCATGCCGGAGATAGTGACGGGAATAATTGGCGCTCTGCTGGTCGCCGTTACGATCATTATTACCCATTTACTTAAAAAGAGAGGGAATGCCGCATGTTAAAGATAGGTCAAGGCGTTGAAAAAATACTCGCCCCAAAATCTATTGCGCTGGTTGGGGTTTCAGGAGACACCGGAAAGGCCAGCTTTACGGGAGCGACTGGGATTCTGGCCAATCTCCATAAATCGGGATACAAGGGCAAAATCTACCCTATCAACCCAAAATACCCAGAAATTTTCGGCCTGCAGACTTACGCAAATCTTTCAAGTTTGCCGGAAGTCCCGGACTTGCTTGTCGTCGGCATCGCCAGTCAGAACGTTTTGCCCCTGCTGCAAGAGGCGGCGGCCCTGGGTGTCGGCGGCTGCATAATTATCAGCTCAGGGTTTGCGGAGGATGAAAGCGAAGAAAACAAACAACTCCAGGTGCAAATGGTGGAGCTATGCCAGAAAAGCGGAATGAGGGTGTGCGGCCCGAACTGCCTGGGAATAGGTAACGTTCACGACAACGTAACGGCAATAACGTCAGTAGGGCTGAACGCAGGCCCATTGAACCCTGGAGGCATAGCGTTGGTTTCTCAGAGCGGTGCCCTCGTGAGTTCCATGATCGCCAAGGCGAAAGACAAGGGAATTGGCTTCAGCTACGTCATATCGTCCGGCAACGACGCGGATTTGGATCTGGCGGACTACATATACTACTTAGTCGAGGATCGTAACACCAAGGTAATCGCCGCGTATATCGAAGGTATAAAAAGCCCCGATAAATTTAAAAAAGCAGCCGCTCTTTGCAAAGAAAGAGGAGTACCTCTGTTTGTTTTTAAAGTGGGGCGATCCGCGAAAGGGGCTAAAGCGGTTCAGGCGCACACGGGTTCCATCGCGGGAGAAGACGTGACCGTCAATTCCATGTTTGAAAAATACGGCGTGACGCGGATGGATTCCCTTGATGAACTGCTGGAAATCTCGCAGGCTTTTTCCGTTCCGCAAAGAGACTGCTCTGGCACAAGGCTGGGTGTTATCACAGTTTCGGGAGGAACGGGCAGCATTCTTTCGGATTTAAGCGAAGAATACAATATGCAGATGCCTGAATTGTCTGCGGAGACAGCCAGGCAGCTTCGAGAAATATTACCCAGCTACACCTCCATTTCCAACCCTGTGGACACCACCGCGGGAATTATCAGAGAGCCGGAAAATCTTATCAAAACCGCGCGGGTAATGGCAAAAGACGATGGAATCGACGTCATATACGTATCGTTGACAGGCGCTCCTCCTGATTTTGAAGTTCAGGTCGTGGACGTAATTCTCCGCCTTAATGCAGAATGCCCTAAGCCCGTTGTCGTTGGCTGGTACTCCGGCAGCATGAACCAGGAAGGAATGAAACGCTTACAGCTAAACAACGTTCCCTGTTTTAATGAATTGGACACCTCGCTGCAGTACATCAGGCTGCTGGCTCAGAGAACAACCTCAAAAAAACGTCCGCTTAAAGTTCTGTTCGATTCGCCTTCTAACGCATCGGGCTTAGAGTTTCTGAAGGGTAAAAAGGGTGTACTAAACGAATTCGAGAGCAAGAACCTTTTGAGAAAATACGGAATTCCCGTGGTGGAGGAAATCAACGCTCAAAGCCTCGAAGAAGCTAAAGGCTTTGCAGAACGAAATGGATACCCGGTGGTAATGAAGGTGAACTCTGACGACATTCCGCATAAAACTGAGGCAGGATGCGTCATCTTGGGAGTCAAAAACGCCGGCGAACTGGAAAAAGCGTATTTAACCATTATGAGCAACGCCAAAGCCTATAAAGAAGGCGCGAAAATTCAGGGCATTCTGGTACAGGAAATGGTGCTGAACGCAAAAGAGTGCATCATCGGCGTAAAATCTGACCCACATTTCGGGGCAGTGCTTATGTTCGGTCTGGGCGGCATTTTTGTGGAATTACTGAAAGACGTGACCTTCAGGATGGCTCCTGTTTCCGAAGAAGAAGCCGCTGAAATGGTGAAAAACATCAAAGGCTTTCAAATGCTGGACGGCTACAGGCAGCAGCCGAAATTCGACGTTGCGGCTATAGTCGATACTGTGCAGAAGGTCGGCAGGCTGGCTTACGATTTAAGGGACCAATTGAGCGAGTTGGATATCAACCCTCTGATGGTGCTTGAAGCCGCTAAAGGCGCCAAAGTTGCGGATGCGCTGATAGTTTTAAATTGACGCTTACCGAAGGAGAAAATCGAAAATAAAAGGAGAAAACAACATGAAAAATATCCTGATGAAAAAAGAAGACGGCATCGGCTTTATTTACATCAACCGCCCAGAAGTGCATAACGTTCTCAACCAGGAGGTTTGGCGAGAAGTCAGGGATGCTTTTGTAATTCATGACAACGATGATGAAGTTCAAGTTATTATCATAACTGGCAGCGGAGACAAGGCTTTTGTGGCAGGCTCCGACCTAAATTACCTGAAAGCCAGAACCAAGCTGCAAACCCTGGATCGGGAAACGCCTCTGATCATTGATCAGATCGAGTCCGTTAAAAAGCCCACCATAGCGGCAATCAACGGCTTTGCTCTGGGCGGAGGCTGCGAGCTGACCTTAGCCTGCGATATCCGCATAGCCAGCGAGCGCGCCAAAATGGGGCAGACGGAAATCAACGTCGGTATCATCCCCGGAGCCGGTGGGACACAGCGTCTGCCGCGCATGGTAGGTCTGGGAAAAGGCTTGGAATTAGTGCTCACCGGCGCGGTAGTCGACGCCTACGAGGCGGAGAAAATCGGCATGGTCAATAAAGTGGTTCCGCATGAGAAGCTCATGGAAGAGGCGATTGCCCTTGCCAATGTCATCAAAAGCAAAAGCCCCATCATCGTGAGGCTGGCCAAGGCCGCAGTAAAGGCAGGATATGGCACAAACATGAACACGGCTGTCCTGCTGGAAAGCTTGTACCAGACCATAGCCTTCAGCACCTCCGACCACGATGAGGGAATAGACGCCTTCTTAGAGAAACGCAAACCTAATTTCACGGGGCAATAGGAGAAATATTTCCCCTCGTGAAACATAGCTTATGACGTATTGACCAGCGGCTCGCCATCGTACTGGCGAGCCGCTGGTTTTTTATATCGAAATAACAGGTGTTTTGGGTCGCTCGGTCACTTCGAGTCGGTTTGAAAGACTAATTTCAGGATACGCACAAGCTCTTTGCGTAACGCGTCGCCTCGGTCGTCTTCACGTATGGCGGCAGCGATGTTCCATGTCAGGCCATCAGGCGGAAGGCGCAGGATTTCTATGTTTTCCGCGTCCTTGCAAACTTCGAGCGTGATTTTGGGCACAATGGCAATTCCTTCGCCAGCAGCAGCCATACGCAGGGCAGTGATGGTGTTTTCAGTCTCCATTAATACCTGCAGTCGCATGTTATTCTGTGCAAAGTACGTATCCAGCACACGGCGAATGGCTTGTTTCTGCCGCATTAAAATGAACGGGTAACGTTGCGCTTTTTCGATATCAACGACGTCATGCGTTAGATGATCTTCTTTTTGCAGATAGCCCTGCTTTGCGACCAGGAAAAGCTCTTCTTTGCAAATCGTTTCAAAGTGCAGTCCGGGCTGTTCGTAAAATTGAGGAATAATCGCGAAATCCACTGTGCGTTTTCGCACTAATTCCAGTAAATCCTGAGCCATTGCCTCAACAATTTCAAGTTCAACGTAAGGGTGCTTTTCCCGAAACGCAGGGTACATCAGCGGCAATATATGAGGCCCCCTGGCGGCCGCTATTCCAATTTTTATACGTCCAATCTTGATTTGAGAAATTGCCATGATTTGCTTTTTCATACATTCGTGAATCAAAAAAATTTTTTCGCCAGCTTCTATGAATAACTCACCGGCTGGGGTTAGCTCCAGCGGCGTTTTTTTTCGGTCAAAAATCTGTGCGCCGAGTTCTTCTTCTGTTTTAGTAATAAATGTGCTCAGAGACGGCTGCGAAACGTACAGGGCGTTCGCCGCCTTTGTGATGTTCTTCAATTCGGCGACTTTCGATATATATTGGTATTGCCTGAAGCCCACAGTCATCTCTCCTTTCGTGAAAATACTACGAGGATACTTTATACGGCACCATACGATTTTTGTTATAGATAGTATACAACAATATATATTTTACTTAGAACTCCCCAAATTGTTACTATAATTTGAGGTCTTTTGTTCGGTTCTGCTGATCGTTTGCGTGAAGTGGATTTGTTTTTGTTGAATCAATCATCAAAATCAATGATTCGGGAGGAAAAGCAGTGAAATCACTAAATAAAATAAGAGTTTTAGACTTGTCAACTATGCTGTCCGGGCCATTCGGCGCCCAGATGCTGGGCGATCTGGGGATGGAAGTCATTAAAATAGAGACCCCGGAAGGCGATGGAACCAGATTCTACCCCCCCCACGTCCACAAAGGAACAAGTATGTACTTCATGTCTTATAACCGCAACAAAAAAAGCATCGTTCTCAATTTAAAAACCGAAGAAGCCAAGAAAATCTTTTATGATCTGGTCAAAGAATCAGATGTCGTGTGGGATAATTTCCGGCCAGGAATTAAAGAAAAACTCGGCCTCGACTACGCCACTCTGAAAAAATATAACCCCAAAATCATAAGCGCCTCCATAACGGGGTTTGGAAACAATAACCCTCATGGTAACCGCCCGTCATACGATCTGTGCGTGCAGGCGATCAGCGGCGTTTTAAGCATGACGGGAGAGGCTGACAGGCCGCCGTCCAAACTTGGAGTTCCAATGGGCGACCTGGGAGGAGGCTGGTACTGCGTTGTAGGAGTATTGGCCGCTTTGCTGCAAAGGGAACTTACGGGAGAAGGTCAGGAAGTGGATATTTCCATGCTTGACGGCCTGGTTTCCCTGCATGGTTACGAAGGAGTTTACTACCTTTATTCCGGCATCGTTCCAGAGCGCTTGGGAACCGCCCATAGAAACAACGTTCCATATCAGATATTTAAAACGAAAGACATATACATTTCCATCGTAGTTCCCTCTGACAAATTCTGGGAAGCCCTTTGTAAAGCACTGGATATTGCGCCTGATATACAGCAAAAATACGCGACAGTCCGATTGAGATACGACCACCGCGAAGAAGTGGTTGCGCTTCTGGAGAAGATTTTCACCGGAAAAACAGCTGATGAATGGCTGACCAGGCTGGACGAAGAAGGTGTTCCGTGCGGAGCGGTCAACCCTATGGATCGCGCTTTCTCCGAGCCTGCCCTTATGCATCGCGACATGATAGTAACGGTCGAGCACCAGGGAGACCCTATCCGCCTTTTGGGAAACCCTATAAAAATGAGCGGCAGCGAAGCAAAATATACATGCCCGCCAGAGCTGGGGCAAGATACGGACGCCGTGCTGAAAGGCATATTGCAATACAGCGACGAAAATCTGGCGGAACTGCGAAAGAAAGGGGCTATCAATTAATTAATTGAGGCACGCGTTTTGCAGTGTGCCTGGCCGATTTACACTTGATTTTTATTATTTAGGGAGGGGTCTAAGTGAGTATAGTAAAACTGGGCGAAAACCAAAAATTACTGAAGGACGGAGTCATTATTTTCCCTGAAAATGGGGAGCCGTACATAGCGGGTAGCCGATGCAAAAAGTGCAAAAAACTGCACTTCCCTTCAAGGCCGCTTTGCACCGTATGCTACAGCGAAGAACTGGAATCGACGCCTCTGGCCCAAGAGGGCAGCATTTACAGCATGACCCTAGTCAACCTTGGAGTGAAGGGTTTTAAGACCCCTTATATCCTGGCGTGGGTAGATTTGGATGAATCCCGCCTCGCGGCACAGATCGACTGGGATCCTGAAAAAATCGGCGAATTACGCCATGGTCAAAAAGTCCGTGTCGTTATATCTGTTTTGCGTGTTGATAACGACGGAAAAGAAGTTGTAGGCTATAAATTCCGTCCAGTCTTTTAAGGAAAGAGGGGGAAGAGCGATGCGTGATGTTGTTGTTATCGGCGTAGGAATGACTAAATTTGGCAAGCATATGAATCTGAGCCTTAAAGATCTGAGTCGCGCGGCTTGCTGGGACGCATTCAAGGATTCAGGCGGGGTAAGCCCTAAAGATATTCAGATGGCCTACGTGGCAAACGCCATCGGCGGTATTATCACAGGGCAAACCCTGGTCGGCGGACAAGTTTTCCTGCGCGAAGTAGGTATCCACACAATTCCTATTATAAATGTGGAAAACGCCTGCGCCAGCGGTTCGGTCGCGTTGATGGAGGCTTATCACGCAGTGCGTTCCGGGCGTTGCGATATTGCTTTGGCTCTTGGGGTTGAAAAAATGTTCGCGGGTGACACCACGCTTACAACCACTGCATTGGCCGGAGGCGGAGACGTTGAACTTGAATTGGGCAACGGAGTCAACTTCCCTGCTCACTGGGCTTTGAGAGCGGCAAAGCGCATGGAACTGTGCGGAACTACAAAAGAACATTTCGCAATGGTTTCCGTGAAGAACCACAAAAACGGCTGCTACAATCCGAACGCGCAATATCAAAAAGAATGCACCATCGAAGAGGTTATTAATTCCAGAACTATCGCCGAGCCTATGACGCAGCTTTCCTGCTCACCCATAGGGGACGGGGCGGCGGCGGTCATCATCTGTACAAAAGAAAAAGCCCAAAAATACACCTCAAAGCATATCTCCATTGCAGGTTTTGGCGTGGCAACAGGCTCGTACGACGAGCGGCGGGATATTACCTTTAACGACATCGAAAGGCTGTGCGGAGAAGACCTTTACAAGAACGCCTCCATTGGCCCCGAAGACCTGGATTTCGCCGAAGTTCACGATTGCTTCACAATCGCTGAATTTATGCGCGTCGAGGGGCTGGGGCTCTATAAGCACGGCGAATACGACCGCGCCTTGGAGAAGGGCGAGTCCAATTTAGGCGGCAAATTCCCAATCAACCCCAGCGGCGGGCTTCTCTCCAAAGGGCATCCTATTTCAGCCACGGGAGTCGCTCAGGTTTGCGAACTGGTATGGCAGTTAAGGGGCCAGGCAGGCCAGCGCCAGGTGGAAGGCGCACGCGTCGCTCTTGCCCATTGTTCGGGCGGCGGTATCGTTGGAGATGGAGCGGTATCAGTTGCCACCATTCTCAAAAAAGATTATTAAGCTAAAGCACTATAAACTTAAATGAAAGCGAAGGTGTTCTACATGAAATTTAGAAACATACTGTTGACTGTGTTGGTTTTTGCGCTGTTATTTGCTGCGGCTACCACGGCTGACGCTGTCATCCGGATGCGTTACGGTCATGAAGCGTCGGAGGGGCACCCCTATGATTACGCCGCGCACGTATTCGCAAGAGAGCTCTATCGGCTTACCAACGGAGAGATCGTTGTGGAAATTTTCGCAAACGGGACATTGGGCAACCAGGCGCAGATGGTAGAAAGCCTCACCATGGGTCTCATTGATTTCGCTTCGACCAACACGGTTGTCTATGAGCAATTAGACCCAAGATTCGGTGTGCTTACAACGCCGATGCTTTTCAGGGATTATGATACCGCCCTTCGAGTCCTGAGAGGCCCAATCGGCGAAGAATTCAAGGCTATGGTATTACCTCATGGCGTAAAAATACTTGAGTGGCTCTACATGGGCTCCAATTTTTGGAACGGCAATTTCCCTATCTCGCATCCAGATGATATGGTAGGGAGAAGGATACGTATTCAGCCCGGCCGCTCCCATACGGCCTTGGGGCACGTGCTGAATATTATCATTACCCCGACGTCCTTCGGTGAAGTCTACGCCGCGATGCAATTGGGAACGATAGAAAGCAACCTGCAAACCAAAATGAACGTCTTCGGCATGAGATTCTACGAAGTAGCTCCATATCTCTCGACTTTTGAAATTGCTCATTTTGTCCAGCCGATGTCCATGAGCCTTACCACCTGGAACAGGCTTTCACCCGCGCACCAGGAGGCTGTGCTTGAGGCGGCCAGAATAACACGGGACGCGCAATATGTTTTCAGCAAGGAATACAACGAACGAAACATGAGGTACATGGTGGAAGAGGGCGGGCTGATCCTGGTGGATGGCGATATAGAAGTTTGGAGAACCGCGCTTCAGCCGATGTTCGAAGCTCTTTCAGACTGGGCGTACTACTACGATAAAATCAAAGCTTACCAAGATGCTCTTTAAGTTAAGCCATTAATAGCATACGAATATTGTAATGTTAGGGGCTACTGCCAATTTACAGGTGTAGCCCTATTTAAAAATGGGGGACGGCAATATGTTTGTAGCTATAAACAAAAAAATAGACGCAGTCTTGACCGTGGCCACCATCATTTTGATGGCGGCCTTGGTCATTGTTGTTTTTTTCCAAGTCGTAAATCGATTGTATTTCGGGCTGATTTTACCATGGACCGAGGAGCTTTCCCGTTTCCTATTCGTTTGGGTGTCGCTGGCTGCTACTGCCAAGTGTACCTATAATCGCAACCACGTCATTGTGGATTTGATCCCGGAGTTATGGCCTGGCAGAAAATCCAGCATGATGCTTTTTGTATCCAGCTTCTTTACTCTGGTTTTTTACGTGTTGGTCGCATATTACGGATTTTTCTGGGCGGTCGGGACCTTCGGAAGGTTCCCAAGCACAATGAATATCAATATTTTCTATATCAACCTTATCGTTCCTCTCAGCTTTGCTCTGATGGCGCTGTTCCATGTGCAGTATATGATAAGTGATTTCAGAGAGCTTTTCCCTAGCAAAACTAACAAAGAAGCTGAGAATGGAGGAACAGAGGAATGAATATGGGGCTTTGGCTTCTGATCTGCTTTGTAGTACTGACATTTATGGGTATGCCGATTGGTGCGTCAATTGGCCTTACGGCTTTCTCATACTTCATGATCAACAACGAAATGTTTTTTATGCTTGCCATGCCGCAGCGTATATTTGCGGGACTCAATTCATTTGAATTGCTTGCTGTTCCGATGTTTATTTTAGCAGGTGACTTGCTTTACGCGGGGAAAGTCTCCAAAACCCTTGTGGATCTGGCTAATGCCCTGATCGGACACGTCAAAGGGGGGATGGGCATGGTGGCTACTGTAGCGTGTATGTTTTTCGGCGCCGTGTCCGGCTCCGGCCCGGCGACCTCCGCTGCGGTCGGAGCTGTGGTTGCCCCTGAAATGGAAGAATTAGGTTACCCCAACAGCTTCACGGCGGCCGTAATCGCGTCGGCTGGGCCGATTGGAGTGTTGATCCCCCCCAGCATAATGATGGTCGTCTATGGCGTTGTGGCTAATCTTTCCATCGCCACACTGCTTCTGGCCGGTGTTGGCCCTGGGTTGCTTTATACGTTATTCTTATGCCTGTATATATACTATGCCTCGGTAAAGAATAACTACGGGGTAGTCAGTAAATTCTCCCCGAAAGCCGCATTGATCGCGTTTAAAAACGCACTTTGGGCCCTGCTTACCCCGATAATCATTCTGGGAGGTATTTACAGCGGCTTTTTTACTCCTACCGAAGCAGCCGTCGTCACGGTGTTTTACGCGCTTATCGTAGGCATGTTTGTATACAAGGCTGTTACTCCGAAAACCCTGCCCACAATATTACTCAACAGCGCGGTCACGTCCGCCAGCATAATGTTTATCGTCGCAGCTATTGCCTGCCTCAGTTGGGTTATGACGCGCGAATTGATCCACGCGCAAGTGGCGACGCTTGTCCGCAATAATGTATCGACTCAGGTCGGCTTCCTGCTTTTAACCAACGTTGTCTTGATATTCGCTGGAATGGTCGCGAACGGTTCTTCGATTATCCTTTTGATGGCTCCGCTGCTGCATCCCGTTGCCATGGAGTTCGGAATCGATCCGATTTTCTACGGCACAATGTTCGTGGCCAATTTGGCAATTGGTATGGTTACGCCACCCGTTGCCGTTACGCTCTACGTAGCCGCGCGAGTATGTAAAGTGCCGATTGTGGCAATTACCCGCGCGGTCGTCCCATTTTTCTTTGTGCTGATGGCGGCGTTGTTTACGCTTATGATGTTCCCGGAAATTGCCCTGTTCCTCCCACGGGTGTTGCTTGGGTATGGAGGATAGTACAAGCGTATTACGAGAGGGTTTCGACTCTTAATTATTTTGCCGCTGATTGGCGGACAGGAGGTTTCTTATGAAAGACCACTCTTTGACAGAGCGCTGCGCGGATTATGTGTTATCGGTGCGGTATGAGAATTTGCCTGATGACGTAATCCGCATGGCAAAACTATGCGTAATAGACCTGTTCGGCTGTATAGTCGGAGCCGCCAAAACGCCCGAGGCCGACATAATCAATAACCTTGTGAGAGAGGAAGGCTCCGGCAAGCAGGCCACAATGCTTGGGTTGTGGGAAAAAACCTCCATGCTCAACGCTTCGCTGGCAAACGGTTTTACCGGTCACATTTACGAAATGGACGACGTGTACACCGCCGCATCTATGCACCCCGGCCTTCCGGTTATTCCGACCGCCGTTGCTGTAGCCGAATACCTCAATAAAAGCGGAAAAGAGCTTATCGAAGCAATCGTAGCAGGTTACGAAATAGTTACCCGCGTCGGAGAATGCGTTTTTCCATCTCATTACGAAAAATGGCACACCACCGCAACTTGCGGAACTTTTGGAGCAACCGCCGCCGCCGGTAAGCTGCTGGGGTTGTCTCGTGAGCAGCTGGTGTGGGCGTTTGGGAGCGCTGGTTCTCAGGCGTCAGGCGTGTGGCAGTTTTCCGATGACGATGCGATGACCAAATATCTGCATTGCGGCAAAGCCAACTACAACGGCTTATTGAGCGCGTTGCTGGCGGCCAAGGGGCTGACCGGCGCGCGGAGAATTCTTGAGGGAGATCGCGGGTTCGTAAAAGCCGCCAGCCGGGAAACCAATCCAGAAAAAGCTTTTGTCGGACTGGGCGATGGAACCTATCGCATCATGAAAACCGGTTTCAAGCCCTATCCTTCATGCGGCCATTCTCACACTTCAGTGAGTGCGGCGCTGAATTTGTACCAGGCGCACAAGTTTAAGCCGGAAGCGATAGACCGCGTTGTGGTGAAAACTAACGCGACCTCCCTTCGGATTGCCAGCAAAAATAACGAAACAGTCAGCGGCTCGCGTGAGGCAAAGTTCAGCCTTCGCTTTTGCGTGGCCGCCGCCCTGTATCACGGCGCCGTTGACAATCGCACCATCGGCGACGAGTGTATCTTTGCCCCGGATTTCCTCAAGTTTGTCAAAAAAATTGAAGTCGGGGAAGACCCCGCATTAACGGCCAAATACCCGGAGCTTCTTACCGGTGTCGTGACTGTTACCAGCGGCGGCTCGGAGTACACCGAACAGGTGAATTATTCCAAAGGTGACCCAAGATCCCCCTTCACCGACCAGGAATTTTATGACAAATACCTCAGCCAGGCGCG
>Ga0136643_10000474_pt1 | contig 44192 bp, 22 predicted proteins | sample TergutLab28metaG_FD_96883 | JGI IMG/M metagenome (GOLD analysis project Ga0136643, IMG submission 96883) | Labiotermes labralis P1 segment gut microbial communities from Petit-Saut dam, French Guiana - Lab288 P1 (version 3) (version 3) | ecosystem: Host-associated > Arthropoda: Insects >... | reverse complement strand
GTTTTTTTTTTTTTTTTGTTTTTTTTTTTTTTTGAGGGGTAAATTTAGGGGTTTTTTGTTTTTGGGGTGTATCTGTGATGGTTTTTTTTTTTTTTTTGTGATGCCTAAAGGGCATGTTGTGCCATTTCTCCCAGGAGTTTCAAGGATGTCATGGCAGGATTTTGGGCTGCTGTGACAATACTTGATGCCATTTATTGTGGATTGTTGGAGAGAGTGCTTTGCAGTGCAAACACCCTTTCTGACTACAAGACTTCCATGGTTTAATAATTTGATACCTTGTGTTATTTGACTGTATTATATCTCGAAAACTAAACATCACAGTTATTGTTGTGTAAGATTTTTGGCTATTGTTACCAAGGAGTCACACTGTGAGCTGGTGTACAGGTTTTGTTTTGTCCCACATAATACAGGGTCTGGCAGACAAACGTGACAATTTTTAAGTTACAATAAAATGAAAAGTGTACTATCTTTTTATGTACGTGCATTTATTACTAAAATTATCTTTATCTGAAAGCATTTTAATTACAATATTCACTTCCTGAATATAGTGTCTGTGAGGTGGTGTCCCTTGTTGTCAGCACATTCCCGCAAGCGGAGGACTTCTGACAAAAGCCTGGCACAATGGTTGGATGTTCTCAGTAGTTATAAGTGAAGGCTCTCTTCCTGAACGTTTTCTTTTTGCGGCAGACGCTGTTTCTCTGAAGTTTCTCACCCACAACAGTACAGTACTGCGACTAGGGACACTGTCGTTCTGATGAACATTGAAGTGCCAATGAAATATCCGCTGAGTCACAATGACAGATTCGTTGTTTTAGAAGTATTTATCCACAGTGAAAGCCGACGCTCTACAGACCAGCACTCCATGGCAACTGAAATGCTTTGAGTCTCGCTAGAAGGGCGATCCGTGACAAATTCCCCACTCCAATGATTCCACTCACAGCTGTGTTGCCAAATGGTCAGTTATTTGTGCTGGACCCTGTATAAGTCGCATGTTTATGTCAGATATGCTTGGCACCTAGTAAGCATATTAAACCAAATGCTTGAAGTTCCTGTCTAGAAATTACCAATACTGTGCACTGTATGATTTGTTTAAGGTCATGCTGTTTTATAAATGCTGTCTTTTGAACTTTTCCACAGATAATAGTTACATGGTTTCAGATCAGGTGAATGTGCTGCCCACAAAGGACAACTAATTATTTGGTCTTTAAAAATGGTATGCATGGTGACCATTGAACATTTGAGTGTTTGGGCATTGCACTTTCTTACTGGAAGAGCCCATTGGCTTCTTCTAAAAAACTGAGCAGGAATTTGTCCAATGTACATTTCTGGATTTATTGTGTCTGCAAAGGAGATGGACCTGATTATTCTTACAGCACTGACAGCACACTATGCTTCAACTTTGGTGTTATGTAATGGCACCTCATGCATTAGTCTGGGATTATCTTCTGATCATTATGTGTTATTTTGAGAATTTATATGGTCATTTTTGTTGTCTGATATGTAAAGTAAGGTAGCAATGGATCCACTTCACCACTGTGCACTCCTTCATAGAACTTGGTACAATATTATATTCTTGCCACACATTTGTTGTGACACATTTTAAAACATTTTTTCCTTATATGGGTTTTGACAAACACAGTTTATATTGCACTGCTTTATATTCATGATCATCATCAGTTTATGAAATGACTGTTCTGAAGTCTTTTTGGTCTGTGGAATAGACCATTACTGGAATGTGCAGTGATCATTCTACTGGGCAATGAGTCACACATAGTTGAAAAGCAAAGTGGCATGCATGAGTTCTGCATTGGACTGAATTTCCTGTTTAAATATAAATAGTTCATTGTATGTTGAAGTATGTCCTTAGTTTATTTTCACTGCTTCCTCATACCGCATCCTGAAACTGCTGTGTTTGGTATATTAGAAAGTTTTTCTGCTGTTTATTTTTCTTTCTGTCTGTAGGAAGCCCAATGGCTACCATTGCTTTACAGCGTCAACTCTTTCACCTTTCTCCATTCTGGTAACCATGTCATGCCAAAAGTTGACCACAGTGAATGAGCATCATGTGTTTAAAAACCTGAAATTACCCAAGTCATGCTAATGACATGCAGAATAATAGCAGCCATTTAATTTCTTGTCACTTTAAGATGACCCCTGAGCACATAAATCTGGTGCATAGTGGTTTTACTGTTACTTTATTTTGTACTAGTGGTTTCATTTACAGTTTTTTCTCTCTCTTCAAATGTTTTAAATTTTTTACTGATGGTAAGATTGTAAATTTATGCTTTGGAACTCTTGTTTAGTGCCTCGCTGATCAAACTTTAATGTACTGCCTAACCATTCTCTGGTCTTTATCCGTTTGACGCCAGAATTAAATCCCTCCAAGCAACGCTGCCTGCTGGAATTTTTTACTGGGAATTTTAAATTTTAATGCTTACTCTTAAAAAAAAACATATCTCACAGACTTTTCCTTCAAATTTAATGAAATAAAATTTTGCACTCTGCTTATGAATTGGTTAAACCAGGAAAAAATGTTCATCTATCTTTATAATAAATTTAGGCCTGTGAATCACATGTATTGTATAAAATGTGGCATAAATAGTTCATTCCTTGCATAATTTTGGTTGCTGTATAAGGTCTGTATCACCTTGGATCACTGTTTTATCATGATACACAGTGTTCACAAAGAGGATGATATATTACAAATTTACTTTTGTGTGATATTCTGCGAAACCAGGCACCACGCACAGGCCCATGTCACATCTGGTGCACTGCTTGCCCTTTCTTTGGCCGCGAGAAGCACGCAGACGGCAGCACCGTCGGGTTTGCTGGCCAGCATTTGTTGTGACGACTTCTGCTGAGGCTTGCTGTTGCTGTTTATGTTGTTGTTCCTCTTCTTCTTATTCTTCCTCAAACTTGTCTTCAACATCATTTGCCCCCTCACCTAATTCGAAGGCAGTGTCAGCAACCAGAATTTCACTGATGGCTTCATCTTCAAGTCTTATTTTTTTCCCGACCATGGCTCTGAGACCTACAATCATCTGCCTTATTTACACTATATATGACTGGCCAGAGTTGCAGAAACATTATACCTCTAAAGACACGAACATCTTCTACAGTGACAGCAAAACAGATCTAAAACTATGATGTAACTGTGTATGACATTACAGCTATTCGAGGGTGCCCAAGATGTTTTTAGTAGATTGACGGCTGTGTGTTGCGTGTTACTACCCCACAACCCTTACAGATTACCCCAGCACTAGAAGAGGCAGGTCTGTGGGCCCTTCTGTAGCTGTAAACGTCGATATTTGTGGGTATCTCTGAATTTTGAGCATTACTTTTGTGTGACTTATATGGGTACAGTACACCACTGACAACCTTTCTTGTCAAGAAAGAGTTTTCGCTTCATAGGACAGTGTTGAGATTTCAATCCACAGTGAACTCTAGAGGGAGCGATAATCAAAGCACACAGTGTCACAACCATATTAGTCATCTGGGAAAAATGTGCAGTTACTAAGTGTCTACATGTATATCGGTGTTTGTGGAGGTGGTACAGTCTGGCTCCTGAATGAAAGCCTGACCTTCATGGGTCCTGCAGCATAGCAAGCCACAGCAGTTTACCAAGTAGGAGTGAACAAATTGCCTCCAAACTTCAACACACTGTTTGCTACGTCTTACTAAGTCGTTCGGCAATATAAGAGCTCACTGCATGACATCTTTAGAAGTTCTTCGGCATTAAAGGGTTATACTGCAGTTGAGGATGTCTTCAGGATTCATATGCTGGTTTACTTACACTGTATTGCAGGAAACATAAGAACGCAGCCTTCCTGTTACATACATCTTTGGTGAGATGTTTTATGATTCCAGAAATTTTCATCACACACTGATGGAACATCAAAGCGTGTACTTGGTGTGGTAACCGTCAGAACACTAAATAAAACGGAGTCCTGTATGACACTTCCTACACTGTTTGCCCCGTCTGTTTAGTTGCTCATGCAGTACAAGTGCAAAAGTACACTCTGGAGGATTGACCTGGCCAATAATTGCTGTAGTTTATGTCAGGCCAAGTAATTTGTTTTTCTGAATCAGATTGTCTAGCATGGGTTGCAGTGAGGGAGGTGAACTATCAGATATTGTAATGATTTTCCAACATGAGGACAATTCAGTTATCTTGTGAACACTGGAATTTAAAAATATCAGTTTGGTTTCTTTTACCTTTTAATATTTCATTTTTGATTCTATGCTGATTTCAAAATTTTCATATTTGTTTACATTTAAATGTTAATATTCTTATTCTAGGGGTGTTACAGAATTGCTTCTTCCTTTGCTTTTGTACAGGGTTTTACAGCCATCATAATTGGAGCACACATTTTGTTTGTAACAACTGGTTATTGATTAACTGAAGATCGTGAGCATTGTGCATGGCATATTTCTGCAGACAGTGTGTGTTGACTGTACATTTGGTGATGAGCTGTTTTGTTCAGTTCTTTTTGCATTTACAGCATACATTGTTAAAGTGAGTTTGTACTGGGGAGGTTTATTTTTGTTTTGTATTTCATTGCATCTGCATATTGTATTGCAGGTTTTAGTTTTGAGTTGTATCTGTGCAACATAAAAGAAGTTTTGGAGTGATAAACCCACGGCTGTATGATTTAAACCATACCAATATAGAACATTTTTTTCCATTTTTTTATTTTTGTTGTTTGTTCAAGCACTTGCGATGTGTTGTAATAATGTATTAGGCAATGAATATACAGAGCATGACCATCATCATTTTTCATTTTATCAGTAATATTAAAAGCGAGAAATATTAAATAAGCTTTGCATGATATGTTTGATTTGATGTTGAAGTCACACCAGAGTTAAATGCTGAGAAGACTAAGCATACATTCATGTCCCAGGAACAGTTTGTAGGACAGGATTACAACACAAAGATAGCTAATAAATCATCTGAAAATTTGTCATAGTTCAAAAGTTGGGGGATGACACTACCATCAAAACTGCATTCATGAAAAGCTTAAGAGCAGACTAAATTTGGGGGAGTGCTTGCTTCCCTTCTATGCAGAATCATTTGCATTTCCACCTGCTGTCTGAAAAGAAAGATTAAAATTACAAAACTACTCTTGCCTTTGGTTTAAATGGATGTGAACCATTAAAGAAGGAGCATGGACTGATGGAGTTCAAGAATTGGGTGCTTAGGAAGGTATTTGGCCCTATGAGGGAACAAGTAACAGGAGAATGGAGAAAACGGCATAGTGATAAGCTTGATGGGTTATACTACTCGCTAGTTTTGTTCAGGTGGTTGAATCAAGGAGAATAAGCTATGCAGCAATTGGTGGGGGGGGGAGGTGGGAGGCGAGAGAAGTGCATACATGGTTTTGGCGGTGAAACTGGGCAGATAGGACTTCATGAAAGACTTGCGCATGGGTATGAGCATAAATATGGAATTAATTTTGAGGAAGTAGGATGGGGGGGTGGGGATTATGAATTGGGTTTGTCTCACTTAAGATAGGAACCAGTAGCCAGCTGTTGTGTACAGCCTGTAGTTTCATAAATGTGTGGAATTTCTTTACTTGCTAGCTTCTTGATAAGAACTCTGCACCATAGAGTTAGATGTGGTTTTATGTTGCATCACAGGCAAGAGGAGAGCAGTTACTGACTCGTTATATTCAGCGCTGGGCCAAGGATTTCCTTCGTCACCGTCTGGATTGGACAGTGGATGAGGAAGGTGGCAACCCCATGGATCCTCGACACCTTTCTTCAGCTCTTTGTCCCTGTCAGTACATTCAGGAATACTTGATAAACAAACAACGTACAGATCATCGAGCCTTCTGCCCTTGCTGTTCCACGTGGCTAGCTGAACGTGGCATTGATTAAATATCTTTCAAACATTCCAGCTTTCTTGTTTACATACCACCTGGATAATACATCTTAGTATCATCTTAGAAAGAATTTCTTTTTACCAAGCTTATTTTAGTGGTAAAGTTGTATGGTGTGCCATTACAATACGGTACACTCTATTGTATAATCATTAAACTTGTGTTGAATGCACTTTGACACTGTTGCTAGTCTTCCTGGTTTGTAGGATTCTAGTATTTTTTCAAACTTCTAGCAGTTCTGCAATGCTATTAAGAAGAAGCAGTAAGACAAATGAGTATTTTGTTCATTGTTTATGGGACGTTACATTCTATACATAAGCAGTACTGACAGTAGTGTAAGATTTAATATGTGGTTCATTTTGCTTGTTTGTTTACATGTGGGGCATACAATCAAATACACTAAGTAACTAACAAACCTAACATAACTTGCTTAACATGTGTTTTGTTTTGTGTTAGCAAGGAATGTGTATTTCTTTTGTAGATCTAGTAGTGAATTTTGGTAACTGATTAGTGTGTTATTCTTACTGACACCATCTTCATGTAGGATTGAAGTAATTGCCATAAAATTCTAATAAAGAAGGTGAAATACATTTTAATTTTTTTGGTGGGTATTGGTCAGATGATGGTCTTTTGGAATCTTAAACACCATGTAGGATATTGTGTTTGTTGTGATTTTTGAGAGGAGTGTGCCGTCTCAATCTTCGGCGTCCACCGGAACCAAGTTCACTTACCCGGAATTTAGACATGTTGCATTCCTCCAAAGCATGAAAACAAGCTACTGATTCTACATGCTAATTAAGGTTCCAAATGACCATCATCTGAGTAAGCTAAATTTTGGAGTTGGTAAGAAAGACTGGTTGTCACACAGTGCATTTTAATGTCATTCCAACATCATTTCTATGCTGTAGTAACACATCTTGGCAAGTGCTTGTCTGTATATGCATTTCTCTTATCTTTTTAGGGCTCTAACATCTTTCATACTGTTTGTAGATACTACTGTACCTTTCTTTTGTGAGCGTATGCACATGAAAGAACTGGCTGGGTAGGTGATGACCATTGTAATGTGTTATCTTTTGTCGCAAATGATAATGCGGGGCAGGCATGGTATTTTATCTGAATTTTTATGTGGATAAAATAAATCTCACAAAGTTTAGGCCTGATTTTTCAACACTTTTCATTCTGTTGAATTCTGGGCCAATTTTTTGTAATCATTCTGTAGAAGTGCTATCATAGGTTAGTGTCTGTCATGGGAACTCCATTTTTGAGATGCGAGGGTCATTTTAAGAGGTAAAGCATTCCCATTACAGGCCCACAGGGTTCCAGGAAGTTAAGGTTCCCAGATTTTGTGACAACGGCAGGTTGTCAGCCTTACGCACCAGGCGCCTTTACCCCAAGGAAATACTCCTGGTACTCATTTATGTTAGAGACTGAGTCGACCCCAGGGCCAAAGTGTGATCGGAAGTATTTTATGTCAATGAAAAATGCACTGACATCAGCTGGGATCGAACCAGCGACCTTCCGATTTGTAGCACAGCACCTTAATCACTGTGCTACTGTGGTCCCCAAGGGCCATTTTAGCATTCTTTTTTCATTTGCTAAATCTGTGTCTTGTGTATGATTACATACATTAATAAATGAGTATGCTGTCTGCACAAGACACCCTTATTTACCATATTTCTGAGTGTTGTATTGCTGTATGTTTTGGCCACACTGGGTGACCATTATCAGGCAAGTCTTGGAATTGTAAAATGTAGAAAATACGTGAACATATAATACAGCACTGTATATTTTACTATGAAAGCTGAGGGCTCCCAGTGTTGTATGTGCAGTAATTACCATTTACATATCAAATTGGTTTTTGTGTGAGATGTAGGAGGATATTATTGACGTTTAAATGAAAATGTGTTGTGCACAGAATATGTTAACTTGTTCATTGTAGGCAAGTAGTACCTCGGCTAAATTTATTGCCTTTTATGAAAGCTACAGATTCATTACCATGTTCACGAGCATCCACCACTGGCTCACGTGTTGCACCATTTCAATTCATTCCACATCCTTGTGCCTGTTTTCATCTTTAGAGTGGTAATTACCTTGCTTGTTGACATAGTTCTAGATGTTCCAGCCTGACAGCATCACTTATGAATTTTAGGTGCAGTCTGGTAACAAGTGATTTTCCACTTAATGGTTGAATGAATGTGATGTCTCAAAGAAATCTAACTGACTGTTCAGCATACAGTATTGGTTGTAACATCAGTATATGTTTCTTTTGGCTTGTTGCTTTGTGGGATGCTTGTTACTGCCCACTAAGGTGGTGGGTGTGGTCTGTGTTGCACAGGAGCGTGCCGAGATGGTTTTCCTTCGCTACTCACAGCGCTGGGCTAAAGAGTATGTGCGTAGGCACCTGGAGCTGTCAGTGGATGGTGCGGAGCGTGGAGGCTTCTCCATGGCGCCTCCCCGCCACTGCATCTCTGCCCGCTGCCCCTGTCAATTCATAGAGGAGCATCTGAAGTATAAACCTCGAGGCAAGTGTTCTGTCAAACGGTTCTTCTTGCTGCCCAACTTCAGTTTCAGATGAAGGGGCCTTCCCTCCTTCTGGTGGCTGTGGTTCTTAAGTAATTTCCTGTTTCTGTAGCCCTTAAAATGTAACATTTCGCTGCAGATTTGGGTATGGAGAATTTTCTGTTTTGCATACTCTTTTACTGGCAACTTCATTACACATGGTGGTGGTGAGATTATTGTGTTGGACAAAAAATGCAAATGGTTATTTGTTAGCATGTTTCTTTGTTTTACTCTCCCTCATGATTGTATTTTTTTCACATGTGTCTAGGTTTTTATTGTTTTATAATGTACTATTTATTTTGTAATATATTATCCCTTTAGCAATCTCATGATATCACAGCTAGATTGTCTGCTACCTCTTGGTTTTTAATCCTTCCATTAGACTAACTGTTTACATAATTCCAAGAGGTTTATAGAGTTGTTTTGTTAAAGCTTTCAGCTTATAGTGAATGTATAGTTTTTGATAAAACTGATGTATTTTCATTAAACTTTTGGAGTTATTTTTATTCATGATTTGTTTTCTCATTAACATTTTAATTTTTTTGGTTCGGCAAGGAGTGTAGGAATCATTTCCTAATTTAATTTATTGTTGGAGTTAGTTTTCTTGTCTGTGACTTAAGATGTGAAACTAGACATGGTGTTCCCACCTCATGTAGCAGATACTGTTTCTTGTAATGTGCCTGACTGTTGGAAATGGGCTAATAGTATTTTTTTTTAACAGGTGTTTGTTGAAGAAATATTTACAGCATATGGATTTACATGCTCACTGTGTAACTCTTTAATATGCACAGCAACTGACAAGTGATAACAATTTCTTAGTACCTACAAATGCACATATTATACTAATATTTATTTCACTTTATCTGGCTTCTACATGTTTCAGCTGGTTGCCATGTTTGGGGATCTCACAACCAAATAGCTTAAGCAGTAATTTCGTCTTTATGATGCTATGCACGTGAATGTACATGTTATGTAAAAAAAAATTTATGTTATGTAAATATTAAAATTTACAATATATAGAGTATGATAAATGACAATTGATGAATTGATTATTCATTGTTATACAACATATATTCTTTGTGAATTACAGTATTCTTCCTCCCACTTGTTGCTGGTGTACAAACATCTATTATATTATGATCCTAATAGGTTACTGTCTGTGTGTTATGTCTTGCTAGTTTGAAGTGCACCAGGAGACTACGTGTGGTACTGTGTGTTGCGTGCATACCAACCTCAGTATATTTTCATGTGCGTAGCATCGTAAGTACTAATTTACTGCTGTGAGTTTTAAGCTGTTTGGTTCTGATCTCCCTGAGAATGGTGACCAACTGAAACACGTAGGAGCCAGATAACATTATATATATATATATATATATATACAGGGTGGGCGAGAAGTCACTGTACACCGACCAATACGCTAACATAATTTGATTTGAATCACTTATATATGCCTTGGTTACATGTCCAGCGAATCCCTATGTGCACCTTGATGCTGGACACACATACGGATGTGCCTCCATGTCCTCTGTGACATACGTCGGAGCATTTTGGGAGTAATTGTGCGAAAGGCGTCTTCCACAGCTCCGAGCAAATCTTCATTGTTGTTGTAGCGACGCGCAGCGACTCTTCCCTTGATAATACCCCACAACGAATTATCTGGTGTGGTAAGGTCAGGACTACTTGGTGGTCATGGCATTGGTGCCGGAGATGTCGGTGATCCACGGCCAATCCAGCGGCCTGGAAAAAGTTCGTTCAAAACATTGCGCACACAAAGAGCAAAGTGTGTGATTGCCCCATCATGCTGCAGCCACACGTCAACCAGGAGTCCTCTGTCTCTCAGCTGAGGTATGAGTCACGTCTCAAACATTGCCGAATAAGATGCCGCATTCACCAGTCCATCGAGAAAGTAAGGTCCAATCAGATAATCTGATGTCATACCCGCCCATATCATCACATGCGGTGGATTATGTTCCAGCTCCTGCATGAAATTGGGATTCTCATTTGACCAGAACACCATATTTCTGCGATAGATGGCACATTCGTCACTGAAAAGAACCTTTGAACGGAATACGGCATTTGAGAATGTGTCCAGCAGAGCACAGCATGATTCATAGCGCCGATCCATGTTGCCATCCGACAGTTCATTCACGAAAGTTGGGCGATACAGCCTCACATTCAAGTCTTTCTTCACGTGGTCTCGCATTGTTGACCGTGGCACACCAAGCTCTGATGATCGTTTACGTGTCGACTTCACTGGGGAACGTTCAATGGAAGCGGCAACCGCTGCACTTGTTTCCAAGCGCGCTGCTTTTCTCCCAGTCCTTGGCCTGTCTTTAACACTTCCAAGAGCGAACGCTCTTTTTTCCCAATTCAGCAGTGTCATTCTTCGTGGTGGAGCCTTATTAAACCCTTCCCGGAACGCAGCCATCATTTGGGACATGGTTTGTCCCGTGTGCTGTCTCTTATGCACCCACACATTTGCCATCAAGCACTCCTCGATAGAGTAACAGCTTGTGTCAGCCATACGGAAAACACAACTAAATTCTGTGACTGCGGCAGATCACGTGTGCACTATCTTGCACACTTACCAAACTGCCATTGTACATTGTACTGCATGCTGCGCTGTGCTGTGTAAACTTATATTGAGTCTGAGGTGCGTATTGTCTGGGTGTACGGTGACTTCTCGCCCACCCTGTATATATATATATATATATATATATACACATTAGTATAATATGTGCGTGTGTTGATACTAAGAGACTGTTATCATTCACAATACACGGAGAGAATAATATGAAAATAACTGAGTAAACTGAATTGTCGGTTTTGCATATATGTAGGCTGTTCAAATGTGTACTTAAATGTATGACAGGGTTGTCCTGTTTTTATGTTGTCATTTTGGTTTATGTTTAGACATAGAGGGTTTGGTGGATAGTATTCTGTTGTAATGAGGGGTGTAAGAAATAACTTTGAATGTGATGATTCTGCTCAGCGACATTTGTAGTTAATGTGATCAAATGTCCATAAAATTTGAAATGTGTTAACTTTCATACAGTTATGACATATGATTGAAGCAGTAACATTGAGCTGTACTTAACTTGGTATTGCTGGTGTGGGAGTAACATATTCCGTCCATTGCACCAAGGAGATTTCACTGTAGAGTTGTAGCAATGACCAGCTGTTCATAAAATTTGAAATGTGTTAACTTTCTTACAGTTATGAAGTATGATTGAAAAAGTAACTTTATTTTGTTGCATGTGTGTGTTCGCTTCAAGCATTTACATTGAGCTGTACCTAACTAGGATATTGTTCATGTGGGAATAATGTATTCCGTCCATTGCACCAAGGAGATTTCATTGTCGAGTTGTAGCAGTGTTTAAGGTAGTACTAGAACTGAATTATACTGTCATACTTACATCATAAGACTGGTAAACAAAGTTCATGTTTATACCAGTCACTACTGCCAGTTTTTTGACACAATAATTGAGCAGATTGGCTTGAGTGATTCTGGCCTGTGTCCATGGAGTATCTGTTCCTGATACTGATCAGGAAACCGACTATCCCGCCTGGTATTTGTGGCTTTCCACAGTCTCTCCAGGCAAATGCCAGAGCAGTATCTTAAATTAGACCATGACCACTTCCTGGCACATTTTTCCCAGTTCATTCTTCACTGTTATGCAGTCATTTGATGCTGCATGTTCTGAATTACTGACAGCATCATAAAATAAACAACAAGTGCAAATAAAAAGTAATAGTGTTTACCAGTTTTGTATTGTGCAAATTTGTATATTTTGAGTTTCAAATTGTTGATTTTTCAGTACTGCATTGTGTAGTGATTGAAGTATTATCAGTGTACAAGTGATGAGAATTTGATTGTGGCTTTATATTCTGTACTTTCTTTTTTTAAGGCATGGAATACAATCCTTATGCTGGTAAGATCAACCTCTAGCTTTGAACCCAATGTAGAGTTTGTATGTCCTTTGGGAAGAAGATTAAGGTCTAAAAACGATTATGTATTAAGGCATTACCATAAGTATGTTAAGGGGTACTAGGCTTACATTAAAGCAGTTAAATTAAGGCTTATGCTGGATGCTAGAAACTTAGTGGTGGTGATGAAGTTTAGCTTGAACTGCAGCCGTATTGATGTCGGGTGTTGGGTCACTTTTGATGTGTGCTGGGAGGAGAAAGTGTAATACTGACACTTATGCCGAAGATTCTGCTTGGCAAAGATCCACTAAATATGAATGTGACAGTTACTGCAGACTTAAAAATTTGAAGTCATGTTTCAAGTCTGCTTAATTTTGTATGTTTTTAACAGGTATAAATAATTTCAGAATATGACATTTCATTGTGTTTTGTGTGTCACAACAGTGGTACAGAATGCATGTTAATCACTGTGAACTCAGCTTTATTCCAGTATATATTATGCAACTCTTAACATATTTCAGCCTTCAGTGCTGGCCATCATCAGGTCACTGACATATCAAAACATTCATGATGCTAAACCGACAAAATGCACATACTTGTTCCACAGATATTTATATTGCATATTCACACTGAATATTGCCACATGTTTCGGTCCACAAGGGATCGTAAGCAGGGAATCAAACAAAGTACTACAGCATAAAACCAAATTAGTCACTTTTTTACACAGCTAACGTGGTGTAAAAGAGTCCAATGGGTAAAATGTAGGCATTTCTTTGTAGAGTAGTTGTATGGATATGATATCTCTTGATGCACATTATCTTGGAAGCAGCCTGTTCACTTACCGAAAGTCAGCACAGTATTATACTTATTTGATATTTTGGGTGTGTGGTGCTTTGGCACAGTTTTTGTATGGTGTTGCTGATCGTGGATGCTGTTTTGAAATCTTTGTATATACAGAGGTTTGTAATGTGCCTAGTAACTTTGTGAATGTTTGCAAATTTGACAAATTTCATACTTAAATGTGTGGTACCTCTCTTTTTCTTCAACAGTCGCCCCCATTTCTCCACTTACCTACTGTAGTGTTGATTGTTGCATAGAATATTTTGTATAATATTCTTTTCTTTGGCCACTCATTCTGTGGATGTTGTCGCCATTTTTTTGTTAAAAGCAGGTTGGGCATGTGTGTTCATTGAGGTTGGCAAGAATTGTATGGTACATATAATATTATCAGTGATGGTAGATTACCGCTAGATTGCAAGTTTTAATCTTTTACTGTTTTTGTTGTGGGATATAATATCCACATCTTCTTTTATGATCCAGTTATAATTCCAAGCCAAACATCAGGTCAGTGCAAAGGTTATTGGATTCCTTGTATACAGTTCATGTATTTGTAAATTTAAAATTATGGAAATGTTGTTGACATAGAGGAAGTATCTGGTGATTTGAAATTTTGTCAAAGTATTTACCATTTGTATATATTCAGTATATTGCAAATAATATGCAGAAAAGTTCAAGGAAGTTGCTGCACCCATGACCTAAAACCTCAGTCTTGTATGTTTCATTGGAAGTGTAATAAGTTTGATAGATGACTAATTTGTGTAGTATGTGTTGAGATTATATAATTCAGTATTAAATCCTTCTGCATCTTTTTATATGTCAGTGACATTATTGTAGCCAGCAGGGAAGGCTGAAACATGTACACCGTTTAATGTATATGAAGTAATTATGTTGTGTTTATGGTGATTAATTGTTATTCTGTAGAATTACAGTGGTTTAAATTTTATTTACTGTTATCTAATCACAATTATTTTTATTATTTTTAACATCAATATTAGGGATCAAACAATGAACAGATTATTTTTGTTCATTATGTCTTTGTTATGTACAGTGTTCTCTTCTCCCTCTTTTATAGATTCTCTTCAGTCATTTGTATTTTGGACTCTGTCACTTAACACTCAAAATGCCAACATGGATTTTGCATCAATGCTGAAAACTTGCAACATCCTTAATGCCTGTATGAATCTCATTCCACCTTTTATGCGAATTCACACTAGTCCACTCTACCAAGCCCTTTCATGTGCATCTAGAAGACCAGCTACTGCATTATTTTAATCAACCCTTTCAGACATCAGATGCCATCATTCATTCATTTTATTGTGTCTATTACAGTAGTTTCCTTAAAAGTAGGTGCCAACTACTCTGGAAGGGCAGTTGTTGACAGAAGGAAGTATATTTTTTGAGAAATTATATACACCTGCAGTGATGAAATGAGTAAGTACTGCAATCTGAAGGGCAGAATTCAGATGAGTTGCGGGTTTAAAATTCTTTTGGTGGTGACTACCTTCTTTTTCTGCCTTAAAAACTGGGGGCAGTAGATTATTCAAAAACAGTGCCCTTGAAGAGCACACTTGTGTGATGAGCAACAAAAGCTGAGAACCCCAACATCACATAGTTGGGGAAAGATATTATGCAGCAAAAGGAACTAGTAGATGTTTCCCCAAAAGGTATAGGAGAGCAAGGGCATTAAAAAACATATATTGTATATGGTAAATATAGTTTAATGACTTTACCTGTAGATGGTTGATTTTACCTCTTAAGTATTTATTTCTGTGTTACACAGTAAAGGTAGTCTATGCACTTTGTCTTGCTTTTGGACATTATTGTCTTTATCTCTGCACTTTTATCAGGTTGTTTCTTTCTGTGCATCACGAGATGGTATATGGCAATCTTGAAAGATATTCATTTGCGTAAATTTAATTATCAGGGATTTTCTTTCTGTTAACCCAGTTGGCATTATGTGGACAACAAACCTTCCATGTTTGTTTTATGCCTTCACAATGTGAACGTGTTTAGCCATTCTCCTTGTATTGCATATTAAATGTAGGTAGTTTGATGAGTCATAATAGAATGAGATGTACCTGTATTCATATATTTGAATGATTATGTCTTTTTTGTTTTATGCAATAGAGGGCTTTGTATTTTGTACCATTTAACATTCATCTTTTTCAATATACTTGTTACACATTGATTTTGTGTTTAAGAATTATAAGTGTAGTTTGAAACCTTTTGTTTTCATTGAGTAGCAATATCTTGTTTGGTTGCAGAAGAGGCTTCCTATCATTCATTATTTAGGTGTTTGTAGCCCACAGAATCCACAACATCTCACTGTGGACAGACATGTTCAGGTGATGCCAGTGTACATAATACTAACTGTGTACAGAAACCAAAGTCGAGTTATTTATTCAGTTGTGTTTCACTGTTTTATGAATGTCAGGTCTCAGCCAGTGTAGTGAAAGTAAATTTGCAGTAACGTTTATAATCATCCAGTTTCAGTGTAATAGGTTATTTTATTGTGTATTGTATTGTATTGAATTGTATTTCTGTATACAGTCGTTGATAAAGTGTTATTATTTTAACAACTATCGCTATGTTTGATGCCAAGAACTTTGGTGCTAATCAAGAGCAGCCAGAAACAAGTTGATTAGCTTTGTGGTCTTTGATGTTGAATGAAGTACTTAAAATGTTTAAGTATAAAATCAGACATGATTTACGTGTATACCTTGAATCATAATTCCAGTTTTTCCTCATTTTTCTGGAATGTAGACTTTTTTAAACGACTCTCGTGTTACTCTGTACTTGTAACACATGGATTGCCGCTGTTCTAGTTTACCATGAGTGTTGGTCCACACTTTAGTTTAGTGCATTGCAGTTAGTATTAGGTTTTCACTCACTATATTTAAACTAGGCTCTGGAGGTTACTTCTTTCAGCTCACAGGCATGCATCACACCTAACAAACATGATTGTCATTGGACACTGAAGGTGAAACACAACATTCTGACTACTTCCAGATTGTCTTTGTTACAAGGATTATTACTGTACACTTTAGCCTTTAAATTGCCCCACAATCAAAAATATCAGTTATGTTGGTTTAGATCTGGTGAAGAGTTCACAATTCCCTGCTTATCATTTTTTCACCAAAAACACTTTGTAAATAGGACGTGCCATGGCTCAGACAGTTATTTGCCGCCTCTTGCCATGAAGGCCCGTGTTCAACCCCATTCCAGTCCACGTGGGATTTGTGGTGGACAAAGTGTCGCTGGTTCTGGTTTTTATCCAAGTCCATCTACTTTTCCCTGTCATCATTATTTCACCAGTGCTTCATACTCATTTATTCATCCATCCCTGATGCTTTTTGATCTTAACAGTTGATACCATCATTAAATAATGCCACTGCTCTTCACTTCACTTCACTTCACTCTGTAAACAATGCATAGAATTGTTTAAGGTGTAAAATGTTGCATTGCCTTGCTGAAGAGGTATGTTTTCTGATAACTGGACAGGTTCGAAAAATGGTATCAGTGTGTGTGTTAAATATTGATGTATATGGTGTCAGAGTGTGTGTTACATATCAATGTGAATGTATGGTGTTAGAGAAAAGTGCCCATTAATTCTAGTTGCACTCATAGCACAATACACATCAACCGTAATATTGTGTAATGGCACTTTGTGGATTAACATGGAATTTTCTGCAGACTAGTACCCATTATTCTGAGAGTTCACATGTCTGCTGAGATGAAACCAAGTTGTAGCATGAAACAGTGAGTCGGGTCTGCATCTCCAGCCTGCCTGCTCCATAAAATTACTGGCTTACAAAATTCAATCACATGCCACTTGTTCGTCAGTGATTATATATGTGCTCGCAAAGTATTGTCTGTACCAATAGTTTACCTTGGAGCCTATTCACACACCTTGTAAATATCGTAACATCAGTCGATGCTTTTCTTCAAATGAGGCACATACATTGATGTCCTTGCTTAACAGGTGTGTAGCAGAAATGATTATAATATATGGAATTGAGTGACGAGCCATGTACATACAAGTACAAGGAAACTGTGGAAGACTGAAATTATGACACTGGCTATATGCTTACATCATTACCAGTTTCATATAAATTTTTAGCGCTCAATTGTTGTTACAGAGTATGTACATTATACAACATGCTGGAGTTCATTTAATATTAAAAACCTGAAAGGCATGTGATAACATTCCATGTACTCTTTTGAATTTTACCATGAGAGTACATTTTGTACATTTCTGATCTGTTGAAATATAGGACTTGTATTACTGATTTTAGAGATTTATTTTACAGACTTCAGTACTAAGTATATAGAGTTAAATGTGTTTTCCTGCCTACACAGCCAATGTCATATGTAAATTACACAGTACAACATTAATGTATGAGCAACATATTTAAACCACAGACATCAGTAAACCCATAACTCAGCATAATACAGTGTTAAGAAATATAACAGGAAAACTGAGACTGTATTGACAAGATCAACCATGTACCAAATCAAGATAAGCTACAAAAAAAAATGCAGAAGGAGAAACAAGACAATAACCTGAACATGTTGTGAAGTAACAGAGATTGTAAATATAAAGATGAGTAGAGATAAGAAAAAACATGCCATGACTACTACTATTATCACCACCACCACCACTACTATTACTACCACTACTACTACTACTACTAAGGCTGCTGCTAGTACTACTACTAACTACTAAGATGAGGATATTAGAAAGAATTGTAACCATACAAAATATGACTTTGTGAGAAATGTTTTTATTAAAGAATAACAATAGAAGTGAGGTTGAATATGAAGTAGCATACAGTTTATAACAGAATTGAAACCGGACAGAGTAATTTAATGTGATCAAACAGTTATAACTAACTGTAATTTACTCTGCTTTATTAATCAGTTTTTACATATTATAAGATTTGTTTTAATGTAATATTCATCACATAGAGCAGTAATGCCATAGTACTGTAAACGTGTATATATATATATATATATATATAGAGAGAGAGAGAGAGAGAGTATTTTAACAAGTACACACAGGTAAGTGCATGTTAGCAATGAAAAATGTTGCTGATACAATGAGTTGTTTTGTGGAACTTACATACACTTTTGTGTACATAGATGGATAGAAATATGCAGTATACGAGAGGAAGAACAAGGCTACGTAGGAATACAGTATTTAATATGGAATGTTGCAGACATGTTTCGTATTTTTGCAGCTGCTGTACCTGTTTATTTAAGTGTTTGTGCCATTCCTTTGCCAGTTTTGTACAAATTATAGCGGTATGTTTATTTAAAATGGTACTAGAAAAATGCACAGGATATTCTTTTGCCATTTCAAGACTGTGGGAAGACCAAGGACTGTCATTTTGTCCTTTTAGTGCAGCAAATTTTGAGTCGAGATTGCCAAGATTTCTATTATGTAAGGGTTAAACCTTGAGAGGCAGTAGGTAATACTTGTGCTATAGGATTGTCTATTAATTTAAAATCATGAAATTCAACCTTTCAGAAAGTATCAGGAAATTAATATGTGTTAAGTAGACATTCTTTTGACTGACTGGGTAAAACAAAATGTCTCCGTGTGTCCCTGCTGTGTTTCAGTATAAATGTTTTGATCGTTTGTAGTCATCAATGTATGCAAGTTCATGACTTAAAATTGAATTTTCTAGGGGCCATTTGATCCGTATGGCAGCCAACACAGGATTGTGCACATTGTAGATTTCACACAGCTAGGAGTAGAGGCAGTAATAAAACTCTGTTTTTATTAAATTTGTATATAATGAGTAACACAAGCAACACCTTAGACCAGGAAGGCAGTTTGGAATACTGTCAGAAGTTTGTGGTGATATGATTGTGTGTAACAATATGGTGCTTCTTGTGCATGCAGCTGGTGGGCGCAAGCCATGTGTGGCTATTGTGGGATCCTCATAGTCACTCAGATGCCGTGAGTATTCTTACTGCAGATAAGGGTCCATTTTCACGTTTACTAGTAGTGACTTCTAGCTATGCAAGTTATATTTGTGTGGATATATCATTCCCTTTTTAGTAATAAAACTGTTTTCATTTAATGATGTAACTATGGTTTCCTGTCTGTCCAAATGTTATTTTTACTGATTATGTTGAGGGCATGAAAGGACAAACAAGAAAGCCACAGAAAAGAAAATGTCTTATACAGGGTCCTCATATTATTTGACAACTGTCATTTGTCATTTCCCATTGCTAGTCCACCACACATTTGGGCGGTTGGCTGAGTGGTCTACATTAACATGAAATTGAAGTGGCAACCACTAGTTTTCAGATAAAATAATGACCCTCTATAACAGCAGTGCATCAGTCACATGTACCTCCATGCAACAAGAAAATGATGGATCCCAGTGAGGTAGAATATAGGCCATAATAATTGCATAAACCACTATATATATATATAAAACAAGAGCCAGATAAATTTTGGAGGAACTGAATTTCACTTGTCAAAATTTGAACTCATTAGCAAGTATATCCTCATAATTATAATACGTTGACGCTTGTATTATTTATTATTATTATTTTTTTTAAAGAAATTTTACTTCTTGTATGCAACATTCTTTATTTGTTGTGTAATTATTCTCATAATCTTTTCCAGACAGTTACTTCCTTACTTTTTACCATTGGACTTTGTCAGCACTTCTTTTGAAATTTCAGAGAGACCAAATCACACCAAGTGGCCAAAGTGCAAAGTTGTGAAACTTAGGCAGCATTACAGGCACCCTGTTTATTAAATATTTACATATTATGGCACCGGAAGCATTTTTAATGCACTAATGATGAAATTGTTTGCTGGGAACTTCAGAATAGAAATGTAAATTATATCTATCTCAAGTCCATTTGAGGTAATCATAATCCTACATTCATTGAAACCATAGAAGTAACTTATATTTTTGTAAGGTGTTTCATAACTTGTTACCTGTTCCAGATATTACTTTAGAACATAATGAACCTCATTTGATTGACAATTTGAATTAAAAATGTATTAACAAGTTAGAATTTTACTGCACACTGCTTTTACATTATTTTGTCATATTTTTTTCATATTGACATATTACTTATTGCACCCTGAACTTATACAAGGCCTGTCACATATTTTAATTTAAACATTAAAAAAATAGAAAATTAGAATTCAACCCTATATATTCCAGCTTTTATAATGTACCATCCTTAGAGGGCACAAATATAGGTAAATGTAACAAGTTACACATTACAATATCGAAATACAATAACTCATTCTTTCATTATTATTATTATTATTAGTTAGTTAGTTACATTGTACTACCATTTATGTGCCCATTTCCTTAATTCATAGTGTGTTTTTCCTCCATGTGCATTGTCATCCTCACATACAGATGAGATTTGCTGATTATTTCTTGTTTTGGTTTGTAATTATTACATACCAAAGGTATTTATTTTTTAAACGATTTACTTTTTACACTCATAGTGTCACTAGCGGTTGTTCCTAAATGTTCTGATGTGGTATGGCTTGTGTGATGTCTGATTGCTGTACTATTAAGGAGTTGTGGCTTCACATTAAGTTAGACATTATGCTTGCAACTCTTGTGTCTGTGCAGTATTGGTGTGCAGCAATGTTGCTGTGTAGGGAATATAGTGCTGTTTTAAAAAGACTGTTATAATTTCTTTGCTCCTGAAGGAGTTTGTTTACTTCTTTTTAAACGTTGATGTAACAATTTTCTACTCGTCCTGTGTCTGCATACTCCAATTTGTCCATCCTTTGATATATAGCTCCAACTGCACTGTTAATTATTTAATATATTGATCGCAATTTTTGAGTCATATTTATTGTCTGTAATACTTTTTGTGTGCTTGTTATATGTTATATTCAGTGGTTGTCCAGTCTAATCTGTACATGTATGAAGTTTGCTTCATATACAAGTTTTGTGAAGAAGTGTTCCTCTGCTTTTCATGTTTACTTTTTGAGAGGTTGCAAAACAAAATTTCTGATGATCTGCACATAATATGCACCACAGATGTGGTTGTTGGGTGAGGTAATGCAATAATGCAGCTTGATTTGCTGTCAGACATTGGAAAATTAAGAAATTACACTTTGATTTAACTGTCATGATATGTTCAAGCTGCATTGTACATATATAGTAGGCCATGAATTAGATAACAGTCTTTAGATAATAAAGTTGACTAATTGAATCATTAGTGGCATTGTTAAATTAACATTTTAAACAATTATTTACCTTACTTTACAGATTGAAACAAGAAATAATTAATAAAAAAGGTTAGTCATATGTTTGTTGAGTTTCCTTCATTATGTACAATATTCTGCAACTGCACCAGTCCAACCCACGTTTATCCTAGGTACTTTAGATTCTGTTTTGAAACTTTTTCTTGTTACTGAGTAGTGCATTGATACTTGTTATTGCATTGCTCTAAGGAATGATGCATTTTTTTAAGCCCTGCACTATTATTAACTTACACTAGGTGTTAACCCTGTGCTATTTCATTTAAAGTCACTGTTTCCTTGTTATTTGAGACCAGTTAATATATAGACCTTTAAAATCTTAGTTTTAGTACATTAGGCATGACTAGAGATATTCATCACAATTTTCAGCCATCTTAGGTGTTGGAAAAGGGTAAAATTCCACAATTTTTATACGCTAGGGATATGTGAATCATTGCATCCCAAATGTGTTAAATGTGTTAATGTTAATACTACTGTTATGTTATTGTTATTTCAGTGTTGCTTCCCAAATTTAACTCCTCTGCATATTTGTTGTAGTTGTGTTAATGAAAATTAATTTCTCCTTTTTACTAATATTGGTGTAGGTCCTAATGGATGCCTTATAGTGCCTCATGTCAAACTTGCTCCTAATCAGGTACACCCCTCCAGTTCTTCCAACAGACCAGTGAGTGGGGGAGCAGCAGTTGCTGATGCTGATATTATATCTTGTAACATGAAGAAGATTAATCTGGCTGGTACTGGTGAGAAGCGTTGGGAAACTATTCCCATTTATTTATATTGTCATGTAAAATAACAGGTGTGTAAGTAATTCAGATTCTTACACCATGTCTGACAGAAGTTGTCTTGATCACATGGTTTTTTTTATTAAACTGCTTGGGAATTGCATACTAATTGCTTCAGTTTTTATGACAAAGTTGGTGTGAATTACCTATATACAGTACTGAGATGTGACTAATAATTCATTTTACAGGCACTAGTTGACTCCTAGGGTTTATTTTGTTTTTCACGTAAATAGAGACTACTGTGATTATGACTTAACATGTAGCAGGGGCATTCTGGATGCAGTTCATCTAGTTATGAGCTACAGAATGTAGCTTTGACTTTGAACTATGAAATTCATGTGTTTGGATTTTAATTCATGTTTATTCCTGGGTAATCATAACTTTTCTCTGAATTTATGTCAAAACTATTCACACTTCTTTAAATTCCCTGGAAATTGCATTAGAAATTGGTTCTTAGGGGATTACATGCCCCTCTTTATGACTAGATAAATGAAATTGTTTTCCCCGTAAGGTGATTCACATTGCAACACGAAAACCATAGGTGATATCGCTTGTTATTCCACGTGTAATGCTGGACTTCATCTGTGTAGCCTCACTGTTGGCACAAATTGTGTTCATCTTGTCATGGACAAATCTGGTCTGATATAAGTGTTGAAATCGCTCTGATGTGGTTCTGCTTTCTTTCATAATCTGGTTAAGAGTTTCAGTGTATTGCTAGTGTTATGTCTGCTCTATTCATGTTGTTTGTATCATAATTGTGCATTACTTTTTGGTATGTTATTATACAATGAGCGGTTTTATTTTAAGAGAGGATATACTGTTGTGTTCGTAAATTAAATACCACAAGTGAAGCAGTCAACACAATTATTTATTAAAAGATATAAAATCTGCACATGTTTAAAATAGGAGACATAAATAAACACCATATACATAACTATACTGGGATACAATTCTATGCCAAAAGAGTTACTGACAAATATTTAACATCATTGAATCATAAGTTTATAAACAACTGTGCAAAATCAACATTCGTGTTTTTATAAATAAAAAATTTGAATTAAAATTTTATAACCAAACATAATACAAGAAAAAGAAGAAAAGGAATATTCAAATTTTTACTGTAATAAAAGAGGACAGAATTCTATTGTTTTTATAATCAATTTACAGAAAAACTTGACATCTTCAAATATGGTGTTTGCCACCGACCTGTCCCACATTCTTGCCCATTGGTGACCCTTAGAGGCTGAAACATGTAGCAGTTTTGTATAAAAAGTGATACTGTTTTTATAATAAACAGTTGTGTTGACTGCTTCACTCATGGTACTCCAGTGGTCTTACAGAGTGAATGAAAAATGCACATCCAAATTTACATAAGGTGATTTATTTTATTTATTTACCACACCAGCTAATGCACATACATAAAATTTTTTACGTTAAAACATTTAAAATCGCTCCAACATGTTTCGATCCTAAGATCATCTTCAGGGAGCTACACTGTTCCTTGCTAAAGTCACATTTTTAAAAACAATCACTGATTAATTTCCTTATATTAACAGGGTGCTGTGGCAGCATGTCGTATTGTGTAAGTGTACGCTGCTGAGAATGCGCCTGACCCATAGTCAGGCGTACACTTACACAATACAACATGCTGCCACAGCACCCTGTTAATATAAGGAAATTAATCAGTGATTGTTTTTAAAAATGTGACTTTAGCAAGGAACAGTGTAGCTCCCTGAAGATGATGTTAGGATCGAAACATGTTGGGAGTGATTTTAAGTGTTTTAATGTAAAAAATTTTTATGTATGTTCATTAGTTGGTGTGCTGATTAAATGACTCTACAAAATGCACGGTGCAATGATAAAGATAGTTACATAAGGTGAATTTGTGCCACAATAAAAGGAAATATTGTATATGAACATAAGCTTTCTGTAGCATGGTATCCAAGTTTGGGCCTCCTGAAGATTAAAGAAAATGTTCAAAATGTCCACCTTCAGTTGTAGGAGACAGACTTCTGGAACCCTACTTTCTTCCACCACATCTGATTGGGGCTGTTTGCCACAATTTCCTATGAAAAGTCCTTTCAGAGCTACTGCTGCTGCTGCTGCAAGAGGTTTATCTGCAGACTAGGATACATTTATGATTCATGCATGGTGGTGGTCCACCCCATTTTCTTCTTGCATTTCGGGCATTCTTGTACAATGTGTTTTCAGAACAGTGGGTAGAATGAGGACAACCAAAACCATGGGCTGCTTTTTCTCCTGATTTAAATCCCTTAGATTGTTAAGTCTGGGGCATCTAAAGTCTACTCTTTATGCTGCAGAAGTCAGTGCCATCCATCACTTGCAACAATGAATACAGAACAATATGGAGATGATTCAAATGACCCTGGAATTTTCCAGCGAGTCAGGTGGTGACTTTTCAGACTTGCAACGTCCTGCATTCAGGCTAAAGGTTGAAATGTTTGGCACCTTTTCTCTTTATCTTGAGAGGATGCCATGATTTATAAACCATGCTTCAGAAGGCCTATGTCTGTAAAAGACACTTTTTTCTTGTATTGTGGTGTGGATTCACCTTGTATAGGTTTGGCCATTCATTTTTGTTCATCATGTATATAAGCAGTCATAGCAAATGCTGCACTGTTAAGCATCCAAACTCCTTGGTTACTGATGATGTAAACTGGGCTGTCCCTTATAATGTTACAACAGTCCAAGTGTCCATGTGAGTTGCCTGTTGATACTAAATATTGACTTCATGGAGCACAGCTCTTTAGAAGCTAGTGGTTTCTCATCTAGTGATTACCTGAATTTTATGAAACCCAAAAGTTCATTACTGTAGTAATAGGATCCCCTCACTGGTCCCTGTCCTGAGCAAGATGAATTTAGTCTAAACCTTGCTATCCTGTTTCTGTAAGATCATTTTTAATATTATGAACTTTTCTAGTTCTAGGTCTGAAGTTTGAAATATTACATGAATAAATAAGGGCACGGATTTTGTCATAGTAAATGTAATAGCCCACTTCATGTTTTCAGACATTAACATTCTTGTTAGTTTCATAAAACTGAAAGGTGATTATGACCACTTTGATACAGAACTGCAGATTATTGCAGAAAGTTCTGTTAATTGTTTTAAATCTATTCATGACACATCTGCTGTGACTGTTGTTCCTTCTTTATTCTGTAACATCAGATGTTTTTGCCTGTAGCTCGTGCATTTGCTGGTAGCTATCAAGGCTACAGAATGTCATCAACCATCCAAGGGTGTCATTCATGACGACATTTCATCATTCATAATTGAGGGATATTCACACCCATTTTTTCCGATGTTAACTCATGTTTTTAATTTCAGCATAAGTAAAACCATCCCATAACGATCTGTACGCTGTTCGCTCTTCCTTGTGTAACAAATTGTGAATGGTGAACCACTCTGAGTGCATCCTTCTTCATATCCAACAGGAAGGGGAAAGGGCTATAGATTGGTCATATTCACCAAACACATAGACATTTCTTGTGTTGTGACCCAGCATGTATTTGTATACAGTGTGGTGAATCCCACATATTTAACACATGGACATTTGTTGTGTTCTGACCCAGTATGTATTTGTACAGTGTGGTATACTATTTATATCTAACACATGGACATTTTTGTGTGGTGACCCGGCATGTATTTGTACACAGGGTGGTGAATCCCTTACCATCTAACACAACCTTGTGAAATGCCTACATTATGACATACAACACTTCATGATTCATCTTCGTGGCATGTCGTGTGTCTTTCTTGAAGGTGATTGCTCCACATTCTGGCTCTCCAGAATGACACAAGCTTGCCATGTGTGTTATACATAGTGCTAATGTTGTTTTTATAAATCCTTATGATCTGTCTTGTTGTGTTATAAGACCCCAATTACAGGCCCCTACAAAACCTTACTCAGTAACATTATATTTAAGCAGACCTGTCTTCTTTTTTTTTCAGAAGCTGGCCTCCAGTCTGCCTGTCAGTGCTCATTATAATATGATAACATGTTTCATTTAATTTTAACACAGGTCAACCAATTGACTTCTTGTATGTTGGCACATATGGCCACTGATGCTGACATGCCATACAACATACGCTTTATCTGCGTAAAACTGTAGACTGTATAAGTCTTGTGCATGTGCATGACCTAGGTAGAATTAACAGTAAATGCAGGGGTGAGTTTGATTTTATTGTTACTGATTTTAGTAACAGTGTTACTGTGTAATATGTGAATGGTCATGGCATGGGGTGTAGTCATTGCACTACTGTGAAGGGTGTACTTCATGGTTATTTGAGATTGTAGTTAATATTTGGTGTTACAGAAATTATGTTCGGTGTTTTTCTTCCACATAAAATGGCTAATGGCCTACATACAAAATGCAGTTTTATATTGTGCTAATGTAGGCAGACAAGAGCAATTTTGTAACTGTTCTTATTGTCAGCCATCTCCAAATTGACACTAATTAGACTGCACAAAAAATGAACTTTGATATTACTAAAATGAAAAAAAATTTTAAATGTATTTAAAGGAGCTCTGTCATGCATAACACAGGTATTTTTCTAAGGTGACTGTGTTGTGCATGACAGAACACCTTTAAATATATTTATTAATCTGAGCACAATGGGGATGTGTCACCTCAAGAGTGAAAACATTTCAGTTCTCATATTTCAGATTTTTTATTGCCAATGAAATTAACTCACAATTTGGAACTTGTTTGTCACAGGTTTCAATGTCTGATTGCTCACTTAGTCCTCAATGCATTTGTACCAAAAAAAAAAATGTACATTGAAATTTTTAAATTTTGTTTGGTGATACACCAACACAAAAGCCTTGAGAAACCCCACTCTAAGCAAATGTAGAACTCATTCATGTAAATGTGTAATACATAGGACTGGGGGGTTTTCATGGCAGTGGAGGTTAATACTGTGAAGGTTAATACTGTGATCCTCTGTGTCACAACACCATGTCATCTGGTATGTCGATATCAGTGTTTCAGAGGAACATACTGCCTATACTTTCATGTCATTTCTCTTCAGAAGATAGATGTGCTATTTCCTTTATAATTTAGGTACCCATTTACCAGACATGGCATGGACACAGAAGATAACTGTATGAATAATTATTTAAAAATTGCTGCCTTATGTTCTCAGTTTCCATAATACAGGACAGTCACCTAGGCCCCAGCAAACCCTGCTGTGCAGAGGGGCCCAGAACATACAAAATACTAAAATTTGTTGTGGTTTCTTTTGCACTGCATTCCATTCTTCTGAGAGAAAACAGAAATCTGGGTCCCTGTTATGAGATCTGGGAGTGACGTTACTGATAATTGTAGGTGCCCCCCCCCCCCTGATTATTGGTCACATGGTTGGGTGATCTGTTATGTGCACCACTGATGTAGGGTTCAACACTACTGGCTTTATGTCCATGGACAGCTGGCATTTAATTGTGGGAAAACATCAGAAATTATACCACTATCATGCTGCCCAGTTCAGTTCTGGGAGTCGCCTAACATGTCTGCTGCACGCAAAATTTTCTTTGTTGTTATAAGCAGCCGAAGTATAAAGTTGACCACACACATCTGAGGGGACCGCGGTAGCCCAGTGGTTAAGGTGCTGTGCTACAAATCGGAGGGTCGCTGGTTTGATCCCAGCTGGTGTCAGTGGATTTTTCATTGACATAAAATCCTTCTGATCACACTGTGGCCCTGGGGTTGACTCGGCCTCTATCAGAAATGAGTACCAGGAGTATTTCCGGGGGGTAAAGGAGGCCGGTGCATAAGGCTGACAACCTACCACCATCCTGTGCCGTTGTTACGAAATCTGGGAACCTTAACTTCCTGGAACCCTCTGGGCCTGTCCAGGCCTTTAATGGGATTGCTTTACCTCTTTACACACATCTGATGCTGTCAGACAACTGATGGCCCCTTGCTGAATGTCTCCCTTACCTTCTTTGCTGTATGCCATGTACTACACATTATAGTTTGGCCTTCACTGTAAAATGATGACACAGGTTCATATATATATTCATTCTATATAATACAGAATTGTATTTCAAGATTTAATGTATTTTCTTATTTCGGCAGATCCTTGCACTTGGTGCGGATACATGAGTGACCCGCCTTTCAATATTCAATATTGAACTCGGAAGAAATGGTGGTGAGAGAATGTATGAAATGTGCATTAGTTGGGATGAAGGAAACTGTTAAAAGAATAGGAAGGTAACAAATGCTTACCATGTACTGCACTGTCTTGAATGTAACATAACAATGTATTATGTTAAAGGACATTTTAGGCTCTAAAAACATTCAGATATGTTCAGTCTTTATCACACAAATTTTACCAAAAGAAAACCTGATTCTTGACATTGTTCATTAAAATACATTTGCACCTGGTGAGAAATTTAAAAGCTGAGAATTATACTGTTGCTAGTAAGACTTAGTCAGGCAGTCACAGCACAAATCAAATAATGCTTGTAAGGAATTTGTGATTAGTTTTTGGAGCAGTGAAAATTTTATCTTATTCCTATAATTCAGCAAACATCCATCAGTGTAAATGGAATTTTGTGTTTTCTGATTTGTAGGTGATTAGAAATTTCTCACTTCATAATAAGAGGGGGTTGAAACATACAGTGAAACTCTAGTAAAAGTGTTAGTTACATTCTGAACAATATGGTACTCTACAAGCAGACAGATGCATCGTCAACTGATTCCGTCCTTAATGCACTTACTTAGTAGCAATGTACTGCTGTAGAGTGGGACGTAGAAGTGGAAATAAAAATCATATCTTCTTACAAAGTACACTACTCCCTCGATTTATGCGACAAATGCATTTTAGATTATTTACATTACAAACTAAAACTGGTTTTCTCATAGGATTCATATTATAATGAAGGCAAGTGTGTCAGATGATAGCGAGCTAAACTTTTTATTTTATTATTAATTGGGTAATCAACTATACAAACTCATAAATAAATAGCTGTCACTTAAACCAGAAACATACTCATCAGTTTGAAGCCCATACAGAGTAATAGAGAAATGCCAGTCAACTTGTCAAATGGTATCACAGTGTTGTGAGTTGTGGATTTAATATGGAGGATCTCTTTTCAAACAGTTTTTATAAATCTGGTAAGTAATAAATGTTAAACATATTTTAGTGTACATTTTATGAAGCTGTGAACTGACTTTTGACCACTCTGTACACACCAGTACAATGACATGCATTTAATCGGGTAAAAAGCAATATATATTGATAAATATAGCCATATATTAGGATGTTGATATTGCATTCATGGATGTTACTTGCAGCAACATTAAGAACTGTAGTTTCTACCAGTTTTGAAGAAGGTTTCATTTTTGAGTGGCTGTTTAGATGCTATCTTTTCTGCATACAGTGTCATGTATAGATCATCACCACTCTTGATGCTAGTGGTCAATGCACTGCTGCCATCTCTTCAGCCTCTTCGTTAAAGAAAGTAATGTAATCTGTATTTTACTGGTAAGAACTTTCTCATTTTTCACTGTTTCAGACATCTTAGGTTCAATGAACCTATTGTTTATTCAGTTATGACAGCTTCTTAGCAGTTCTTAACAAGTTCATTGAACTCATGAATGACAAATCACACAAGAGCTTTATACTTTCATGTTGCCATCTGCAAAGGGATGACTACAGACTTACGAATGACAAATCACTAATTTCCTCTAGCCTTTTCCAGTGCCATACCCTAACAGGTGGCTACAGACTGTGAATGAACAATCACACACTTCCTGTAGACTTTTCCAGTGTCCTCTTGTAAGGGATGACAATAGACTGTGGATTACAAATCACACTTCATGTAGACTTTTTCAGTGTCATCTTGTAAGGGATGGCAGTATATTATGGATTACAAATCACTCGCTTCCTTGAGACTTTCTCCCAGTTGTTAAGGGATTGTTCTAGACTGTGGATGATAAATCACACTTCCTGTAGACTTTCAACAGTGTCATCTTGTAAGAGATGGCTATAGACCTTGAATGGCAAGTCATTCACTTCCTTTAGACTTTTTCAGTGCCATCTTGTAAAGGATGGTTACAGACTGCAAATGACAATTTCTTTTAGACCTTTTCAGTATCATCTTGTAGGGGAAGGTCATAGACTGTGACAAGAACTTACAATTTTAAGTTAGACATCCCATTGTGTTGTCATATAGTTAATTAATAACTATAAAGTGTTAGCACAACTTTACTGTAGTAATTTTACTACAAAATGTTTCAACCCTAATGAGTCATTATCAGGCTAAAATACTTTGGTAAAACAAAAGTTATACAACTACTATGCTAAACTAAGATCTCAGTGTTTACAGTTATGTTTGTTTCATTTTTATACATGTTGCTTCTGTGATAAAATTTTGGTTTAAATAAATATAGTTAATTTAATGGATAGTTGGTGTCTAGATGTAGTTATATGAAGAAAGACAGGATGTTCTGTTGTTTATATATCCCAATATGTAGTTGTCCATAAGGTTGTTCAGTTTCTCAGGAGTTGGTTTATAATCTTAACTCAGGCCGATCACATTTGTCGTGCACATCATTTGAATTACGGCTCACTTCCTTTAGACTTTTTAGTGCCATCTTGTAGGGGATGGTTATAGACTGCGAATGACAAATCACAAGGTTGCTGTAGACTTTTTATGTGTGATCGTGTAAGGGATGTATAATAGACTGTGAATGACAAATCACTCACTTGCTTTGAGACATTTTTATTGCCATCTTATAAGGCATGGCTATAGACTGTGAATGACAAATCACACACTTGCTTTGAGACATTTTCAGTGCCATCTTGTAAGGCATGGCTATGGACTGTGAATGACAAGTCATTCACTTGCTTTGAGACATTTTCAGTGCCATCATATAAGGCATGGCTGTAGACTGTGAATGACAAATCACACATACGCTTTAGACTTCATTGTTTCTGCCTGGTAAGGTATGCCTGCAGACTGTACATGACAAATTACACACTTTATATAAACTTTCATCTTGTAAAGGATGGGCAATAGACTGTGAATGACAAATCATTCAGTTCTTTAACCTTTTTCAGTGCCATCCTATAATGGGTGGCTACAGACCATTAATGATAAATCATGCACTTCTTTTAGACTTTTTCAGTGCCATCCTTTAACAGGTGGCTAAAGACTGTGAGTGACAAATTACTTCCTTTCTTTAGACTTTTTTGGTGCAATTTTGTAAGGCATGACTGCAGACTGGATGACAGTTCTGTCACTTGCTTTAGACTCTTTTGTTGCCATCTTCTTAGGGATGGCTAGACTGTGGACAAGAAATCACCCACTCCTGTTAAGACTCTTCCGTAGTCATCTTGTGAAGGATGGCTATAGACTAAATAACAAAATCATTCACATGCACAGACAGTGAAGTTTTAGCAGTGGACTGAGTTTGTGTTACACGTATGACTTGTCTGCGGTAGGGATATGGAAAGTGCACGCTCTGACTACACTGTGTTCCTCTGCAAGGCATTTCATGAACTGCAATGTTTTGTGCATACTGAAACGCATGGTTTAATTTATAATGGTGCCTACAGCATAATCGCATAAACCGTGGGAGTGGCGTATTACAAGAGCAATACTGATGAAGTGAAATCATGTCTACTGATGTCATTTTAGTCTTATCTTACGTCATGAATGTACTGCAGTTGCCATTTGATATTGTTAGTTCAATGGGTGTGTAGATAATGTTGTTATATCCAATTTTTATTGTCTGTTTTATTGAGAGTTTGTTTTTTGGCCGTTTTGTGAGCACTATTGTAATGTAATCTAAATGAGATTTTAGTTGTTAGCTTTTAGGTTTTCTGGGAGCTGGCATAGTATAGTCTGTATGGTGACTAGGCCATGAGCTGGACAGGCCAGGGTTCGAATCTCGGCAGAGGCAAGGTATTTTTCTCTTCTCCAAATTTTCCAGACTGGCTCTTGGACCCATCCAACCTCTTACACAATGGGTAGAGGGTTCTCTCCCATGGGGGGGGGGGTAAATTGCGTGGGGTGTGTTGTATACTAGTGACCTCCATCTAGCACCAAGGTTAATAATGAGTGGAGTTAAACCTCTATTCCCCTTACATGCCTTCATAGCGAGGATAGAGATAACTTTACCTTTTTACCTTTCAAGTTTTCCCTGGATTTTATTTCACTGGAAGGATGCAGTTCCATAAGGTGACTCCAGTTAATGAACATTCCAAAATCCCATTTGTTGTGTTTTCATCACAAAATAAGCAAATCAGGGAGGGTAAGATGGGCATAGAATGTGGCATCCACATAGGGTTCTGGTGGGGAAACCTGAAGGAACCGTTAATTTTGAAAATCTAGGCATACATGGAAGATTAATGCTAAAGTTGATCCTAAAGAAACAGAATTTGTGGACTGGATTCAACTGGCTTAGGGCAAGTAGAAGGCTCTAGTGAACACGGTACTGAACTTTTGGTTGTGTAAAATGTGGGAAATTCCTTGACTAGCCGAGGTATCTAATAGTTTTCTAAGAAGGGCCTTGCTCCATGGAGGTAGTTATTACAGTAAGCGCTCAAAAAGGAAACTCAGTTTGATTCCAGGTTCTAATGAGAGTGATCACAAAGATTACCACTTTCTGGGATGTGGTGCCATGTAAACTGGTACAAATTTACCTACGTTGCGAAGGAACATGCTGCCTCCGTTTTCAGGGTGATACATTGTAGCAGCAGGTTCCCCCGAAACTGTGGATTTATACCAGGTTCATAGTCAACAATGGGGGGTGGGAGGAAGCCAACCATCTGCCCCTCCCCCACCAATTTTGATAAAAATTTAATTAGAATATATTCATATCATTAAATTAAATCTGTATCTTATTATACTTACTTACTTGCTTATTTACTTACTCCATGGAACAGAGTCCTTCTTGAGTAGCTAACCGGTTCTCAGCTAGTCAAGAAATTCCCCGCATTTTAAGGAACTTGAAAGTTCATTACCACATCCACAAGTGGCTGCCACCTGTCCATGTTCTGAGCCAGATCAATCCAGTCGACGCCTCCCATCCTACTTCCTGAAGATCCGTCTTAATATTATCCTCCCATCTACGCCTGGGTCTTCCAAGTGGTCTTTCCCTTAGGTTTCCCCACCAAAACCCTGTATACACCTCTCCTCTCCCCCATACGTGCTAAATGACCCGCCCATCTCATTCTTCTCGATTTGATCACCTGAATAATATAAGGTGAGGAGTTCTGTATCTTATTATATAAACACAAAACTCATGGGCCATCCATAGAAATATTCTTAAACACCTAAAACGTATGTTCTGTCTGCTTTTCTCCCATTAGAATTATTCATACCAGCATCCATGAACACACCACATGGCATCATGTTGCAGAAGAGAGTAAAATTGGTGACTTTGGAATGATCTTGTGAGAACTGAAACATGCAACATATATGGTGCTTAATGAAGTACATGGAAACCTTGAGAAATTAAAAATCATTGTATCAGTCATGCATACATAATTTGTTTTGGCTTAGATGGGGGCATGGACATCTCAGAACTCTTCATTTATGTCTGGGCATAGTGTTAACAGAGGGCAGGCATGCACACAAAGGGTTGGCTGCCAGCATGCAGCTCCCCCCACCCCACCCCTATCAAAATTTAAAAAAACACAGATTTTGTTGGCATGATGATATCAGACATATCAGCCACTGAAATTGGCTTATGACTAGTACATTAGATATTTGAGAAAGAAAATAAAAAATGTAAGAAGTCTTCTAGAGAACTTACGAAAACCAAGTAGTTTAGATCTTGTGTTTTAAATTTTGTGAGTGAATCATGGTACATATAGTTACATTTATATGTATATAAATGCAGTTACAAATTCTGTTATGTTATAGTTGTATTTATTACATTATTTTTATAACACTATTTTTAAAGTCAAGCATAAATGATATATAGCCTCAGGGTCAGCCCCCCTCCCCCTCAACAAAAAATTTGGGGTGCTCTCCTGACTGAGGGAGTGAATGTACTTGAAGTGTGTGGCATATCTGTATCTATCTAATACACTAACCTGCTCATGATGAGACCTGTAAACCTCTGAATAGTTAAACAAATGTTGTTTGTACCTGGATGTTGAGGGCGGTGTAATTTGGAATATTAATTTATAATTGTTAAGTATTTGTGAGTTTACTTTTTAGCATTGTGTAGTATTTCTGTTGAATGTCAAAGATATATTATATATTTTCGAATATTCATGATATTAGGATATTAATGAAGATATCACAATTAGTGTACAGGAGATATTGGTGTAAGGATGTTGTTTGCAGGGTTTATGTTCTTGTGTAATGGATTATTGTCTCAAAAATTATCCCTGCTTAGATGGTGCATCACAAATGTATTTCTTGCAACACCTATAATCACTGAGGTGACAAGTTGGTGGTGAATAAGGTGCATAAAACCTGTCTGGCAATAAATGGCTTTCTCAGTATGTATTCACCTCTTGAAAACAATTTAAAAAATACAAGGATTTTGTGTATGTTTATACTACAAATTTTATAGAAGGAATTAGGATAACAAGGGTAGATATTGTGCAAATAAGTATGGCAAATGCTAAACTTTGTTATTCACCATGAAAAGTTGCTCACTTGTTTGGAAGAAAGTTGGATACTTATGTTGTACAGTCAGGTTTTGCTTAAGTTATGATACAGAAAAAGTTATCACCTTCAGTGGTAGAATATGAAATTAATTTACTGCCAGTTATTTGATCAGGAATGGAGTTATTGATTGATTTATCTGCTTATTCAGCTGTGTTGGTAAATGTTGGTGCCTTGTGCTACAGCAGTCCTTCATTATCTTAACTACTTCGAGGTCTGTGACTGTTACTTAGATCTCAATTACACTAGTCCATATCCTCTTAAAACACACTACTATTACTGTCAGCTATATCTCCTCTATATTTAATATCATCCCACCTTCGGATATAAACCCTACTATTTCTGGTTTGTTCATAGGTATCACCTTCACTTCAGAAGACAATGACCTTGAAGTAGTTGCACTTATGGTTTGCTATATATCATAGACACTAATCAGTAAGCTTGCTTAATAATATATAGGAATATTGATAGACTGATAATTGACAAAAATACCTGTAAGATATTAATACTGATAATTGTAAATCAGTTTAATCTTTTAATAGCCTTAACATCATTCTTGTTACTGAAATATGTTGTTGAATATTGATACTGCAATATTTCTGCTTCATTTGCTGTTTTAAACATGTAGATGATAAAAATGAATGACTCACATTCACAGTAAAGTGAAGAAAGTGATGTGTTCTGATGGTGTTCATATATATTTGGTAAAATGTTAAATGCTGCAAGTGTTGGAATGTGACAGCATCCTACTCTAACACAAGTGTCACTATTTAAATTTACAACACTGAAAGTAGAGGGACAGTTACCTAAGCATCAGACTGCTAGTAGAGAACTGCTACATTATTAGGTATCCCAGTTTTTGAAACCAAAACAGGACACTTAATAATATGTAGATGGGGGTACTCCATCACATAATTTTAAAACGGTAATTTATTAAGGTTAGTAGAATATGATAATTCTACACAGAGATTTAAAAAAAAAAGATACAATGATAAAACTAATCCAACTCAGACATTCAGTTCACTGATTTTTCTTTACATATCTGTTCTTCTTAGTCCAGAGTCTGTAGCTGCTTATCTAAACAATTTCCTCTCCCTCTTCTGTTCCTTTCTTTAAGTGACTAGTTGATGGCGATCCTACTTGTGTAACTGTTTTTCTCCGACCATAGAAAAGTGAAAATGTTTGTACACATTGTCAGAAATGTCATAATTTTATGACTTTCAAAATCCAGGATATTTGGTGTCATGAACCAAATTTTGTGAGATAATGGAACACAGCTCTTTACAACCCATTAAGCCACAACTGGCTGGGAAAATTGGGATGACTGGGATACGTATGTATTACACCATAACCTGTTTCTGGTTTCATTTTCTCTACCTCCAATACAGGGTCCATCACTTCATATTTTCATTACATATCAAATCTGTCAGCCAACTTAATATTGCTGGCACCCATACCGGTGGTGACACAGCTTAGTAAATCGTGGGACGTACACTGACAACCAAAGCATAAAGCAGCTAAATTATCCATAACTAATACTGAAGCCTGGAAGTGAGTGGAACTTGAATTTGATTTAGTCCTCATATCAGTTACTTTCAATAAATGTGTACATAAAAGCCTGTAACTTTCAGTATCATGGTACACATTATGTAAATAATAAGATTACAAACTGTAATATCATATGACTTAGAGATCTCAAAGAACTCTTCCATCCACGACTCAATAATTGGTATTTTCAGTAATATTAGTTGTGCTGTAAATATCTAAATGTAATCCAAATCTTTCTGTTGGCTTCCTGCTGAATATGGAAAATGCTGTTTGTAAAGCCTTTGTACATTATAATTAAGTAACTTATTACAGAAAATGTTTGTAAATTAACTTTCCATACTCACACACCAGCAACAGAATGTGTAACTGACACCTATTTTAAAATTTGCACCCTTGGTAATTAATTGTAACATCCATAGCATAACAATTTCCCCGCAGGTAATAATTAACAAGGACATTAGTTTCAATATCCTTCTGTACATACAATGTCAAATGTTGATTCAATTAATTCTTGTTTATTTGTGTTTGATAAGTTAAGTGTAGTCATATTATACGATATAATTTAATGGGTAATATCAAATGGCAACTCTGTAGATGTTATCTAATAACTGATCCAACAACTTGCACATATAACTGTTAGAAAAATTCTTATACAAACTGCATTCCAACATGTTTTGATGGCGGCCACCACCATCATCAGGGAAGTCCACTGCCATGAACCAAACCACAGCTGTTGTAAGCTGTCTATTTTATCATGCACATAGATTCACCCTCATCAACGCACAGCTTGCTGAACACAGAAGTGCAGCACTCCTCAAGCTGTCAAGCACTGGAAATCAAGAAATAAGGAGTTGGCACTTGCACAACACTTGGCATATATTGGGGTGTGTGCGCGTGCGTGCATGCGCTTGTTTATGTTGTGCCTACCATAATATAAACAAGCGCGTGCACGCATGCACACACACACACACACACACTAATATATGAACATCTATTGTGCAAGTGCAAACTCCTACTTTCTGATTTTCACAGTGCTTGACACATTCAGGAGTGCTGCACATTTTTGTTTAGCAATCTCTGTGTTGATGGGGATGTGAAGTGAATTTGTGTGTATGATAAGACAGACAGCTTAGAATAGCAGTGTTTTGGTATGTGGAGGTAGACTTAAGGTGGTGGTGGGTTCCACCAAAACATGTTGGAATGCAGTCTGACTGTATAAGAATTTTTTGAACTGTTACAGGTGCATATTGTTGAATCATTGTTTCGATAGTAACTTGATAGATATGCATGGTACAAACAATATTGTGAGATTTGTAGATGTTACTTTAAGGTGGCACAAACCCAATGCATTATTAAATAAAAATGAATGTTGTAATTAGTAAACACAAAATTTTATTCAGTAAGAATAAGGCAATCAAGCATGAAGCAAATTCAGATGTGTATTGGGATCTGTAAAAGTGACATATTACACCAAGATCTAAGTAATATTAAACAATTTTCAACAACCTTACTGACATTCTTAAAACAAGTAACAGACACAAAAACATTGCAACACACGATTAAAGAACTGAAGGTTATCCCACTATACGTGCACTTTTCTACACTTGGATGATCCAACTGCAATATACACACATTGCTTCCAAGAATTTTATATCTAACTGCTTACATCAAATTATTCTAGTTAATATTTTTGATGTTTTACAAACTTCAAATTTTATGTTTTAGGCATTCTATATCTTTTACACTGCATGTGTATTTTAAATTGTAAAGGTGGGGACCTCAAACCTGAAATACAGTTGTACAATATACCCTTTTTGTACTCTCATAATTAGAGTAATATGGCTTATAATTTTTAGCCAAAACATGTAGCCTTATTTGTCCTAAATACAATGTGTTAAGTGATTGCAACATTCAATTGTTTTCAGACATTTCAGGCATAGTAACAGTGGTTGTTATTTTTTTCATGCACATCAAATATCCAATGTAGTAAAACTTCTTAAATGTGCCTTGTAATTACTGTCAGTATTACTGCAGAAATCAGACTGTCAGAGCTGATAACTTAATGGGCAATACCAGTTCTTTGATAGAACACTACTCTATAAAATAAGGATAATCAATAAATAAGACAGCAGTCAGCATCAGTGACACAGTCATAATTGAGTCAATGCGTTACAGATGGTAGAAGCATGACTGCATGCGGCTATGTGCCATATCTAAAACCTATATACGTCCCAGCATGTTCTGCACACATTCTCAAGTATATCTGATGAAGGGTGCTGTGTCAAGATGTAACAGCCACTGGTGCCATAATCATTTAGGCAATTGCTTTCTCAGTGGGACAGGAACATTTAGTTCAGTATCAGCAATGAAGCAAGGTAAGGTGATTAATCTTTACATTCAGAAATCAGACCACTCTGTGCAAAGCCGTATTTCACATATTTGCCCCATACTAGGCATCTGTGTTTTTAGTGTATTCACTGGTGATATGAGAAAGCTAGTAATGTTCTCTTGACATTCAGACTTCTCAGTGTACCTGTGAGATTAAAGAAGAGCCATGTTACTTCTGTTATATTCCCTCCTAATGACTGTAATATTTATGTATGTGATTTACGTTTCTCCACTTTTGTGTTGTTACTGGTATGAACAACTGCTTCATGTTTATTTGAATTCTGTTACTGTCTCATTATATTGGTGTCTAAACTTGATAACAGCTAGAAATCCAGTAAATCACTGTTAAATGGGCATAAATAACTCAAACCATTGTCAGTTTTGGGTCCAATAAATAAATGGATTTATTTTATGGCATCACTTAACCCTTTGGGAAGCCTGACGTTTTTGTAAATATTATTCAAAAATTCAGTTCTTTTACATACAGGAAACATACTGCTTGTCCATTATAAAGACAACTCAGTTAATGCTATATTATTCATATTGTATGTGTGTGTGTGTGTATATATATATATATATATATATATATATATATATATATATGCTTACAACAAATACATCTGCCAACAAATGCATTTCAAATATGTCAGTTCATAACAAGTATTAATACTCCCACATTTTTTGTCATCCAGGTGCCATCCTCAGGGTGTTACAGAGCAAAGGAATATGAGCCAAACATGTTAGTCTAGGTATTACAGGCAGTGTAACACCTAGACTAACATGCTGGGCTTACATTCCTGTATTCTGTACACCCCTGAGGATGGCACCCTGATGCTGAAACAAGTAGGAATTTTAATACTTTCATTGTTATGAATTGTATTTTGTTCAGTAAATTTGTTGGCAGATATATTGATTAATCAGTTAATGTTGTTTTTTAAGAGAATAATATGAAAGATGCATTGGAACTAGAATTCCTGGACAGAATGAAGAGGGTTTTAGTGTTCATAGCAGATGGTACATCATTTACAATGGTGCTTTTAAGGGTAAACTACCTCAAGGTTAAACCATTGTGTAACTTTATTCATTCAGTTGTGATATTGAAGATTCTGACAGTGATACTGAAGATCCGAGTTTGATGACTGCCAAATATCTACCTTTGACCAGTTTTAGCATGTCAGTTGGTAAATAGTTACTATTTACCTCTCGACGATGCGTAACATCACAGACAATTGGGATATTCAACTAATTCAATTCATATGTAGACATTTTTTTACCTCTGAGTGAGTTATTGGAAGATGCCTTTATGAATAATTAGTTGCTTTTTGTCGTATTCATTGCTGTGTGTTGGTTGAGCAGTGCTTTGTGTGAAGAATGAATCCTGCTGCCTTCAGTGTGTTACGTAGGATACGTGACTGGCACGAGCTTGCCAAGTCACACCAGCACTCTCAGCTACTTGCAAGCTAAAGGCTTCTTGTCTCCACTGCACCATGCATATTGTCATTAAAGTACTATTTCATTTGGCCCACACTTTTTTATTAACATCAGCACAACTCTGTGTGCTGGCTATAGAATTTTTGGCACTAACTGGGCTTACTTGCAGTGATAATTAATAAAATACCATGTCTACATTACCTTTCTCCTTAATATTTAACAACCAGTAGCAGCAAATCTGTCATCTTAATACATCTGAAACATGTGTCCTCAATAGGCCTCCCCAGCATATCAAATGACTGCTCTGGCAGAACAATAGAACCTTGGCTTGCATTACATCATATGAATAAATATGAAGACAAAAAGGAAAAAATTTTGGGGATAAACCATGTAATAGATCTTATTTTCACTGATACTACAATAAAAATAGAATACCGTTTCATGGTGAATAATGGTACCCATGAATATCCGCATACAGACTGAGGTTCCTGTCACAATCCGTGTAATTCTTGGAACCCACAGGAATTACATACTTTAAACATCACAAAATTTCATCAAAACATAGTCCTAACATTAAATTGTTCCACGTTCTGAACCAGTTGTTAGTAAGTGTGAGAATATGTACACTGTCACATTGTTAACTCATATCTGATCCAATCATAAAGCGAGCAGTAATGCCCCTTGTATTATGAACGATTTCCACATTTGCTTAGTTGATGTGTGGGATAAACATGGTCTGTGATAGGATAGCACCTGATTTTGACCTTGTTGAATGGGACAAATTATTCCTTAGGTTTAAACAAACCAAAACTGAATCTATTACAGACTATGTAAGGCAATTCAAACATTTTTTACTCTTATATTTTCCGATTTATTACAGTCTATAAAAGTAAGGTTGTTACAGGTGACAGCTTTGACCAAATTAATGCATCGTATAGACACTGGTCTATTAACAGAAGATACAGTATTGAAAAACATATGTCCTAGCAGCCTTAATGCAGTGATTTATATGCAGTCGACATTAGGAAAATACAATTTGGCACCACCACCATCATAACCACCAACTCTGCCATTAGAAAACTTGCACTTATGTGAAGCAAAACACACACAATATTAAAGGCATAAAACAATAGGCAGTAGGATGATGCACTGACTGGCTAATGACAGTACCTACAGAATTTTGTGATGAAAGTAATGAACAACTAATCGTTGCCAAAGAGACTTAGTGGAAGCCATGTTGGGCAGAAAATGTCTTTATATAGACTGCACAGTTTTTGCATTACAGATTTCATTGTATATTTGCACAAAGGAAACTAATTTATTATTTATTTCCTGTCATACAACAAACAAGAAGGAATATGTGCATTCTAGATCAACATTTCTCAATTTTCCATAAAACCTGCGCTTTGGGCTCACAGTTAAATTTTGATAATTAATTTGCAATGGGAACTCAATTTTTATCTCATACTACATGCTATGCATTATAAACAAAATCAGTGACTTTCATTTTGAATGAATTTTACAGAAAGCGTTGTACAAAATAACATTGTCTTTGAACAGTATCACACACCCGCTTATGAGGCTCCATGTATCCATGGTTCAGATGTGTCTCCACACATATCACCTCAGGAACAAGTTTCCTTTCTTTACAAAATTTGGCACACGAATATGCTATTAAATAAGTTAAACAGAGTTACTCTAAAGCAGCAAGTGCTTGTCTTCTTATATCTTCTGCCATTTTCTTTAATTCAGAATCACTTGATACAAGCAATTTGTTCTGTTCTCGTAGTTTTTGCATCATAGTTTGTAAGTTACTATTCACTTCCAAAAAACTCTGGACTTTCTGGAACACAGCATCTGGGTTCTTAGTGTCTTCATTTACAGTCTGTGAATAGTTATCACTAAGTGCACCAGCTACAGGTGATTTCAAGTAATCTGTAATAAATGAAAATAAACATACTGAATTAAGAGCTCTATGGCAATAATACAGTTCAGCAGTTTGCATATGGTGAGGGCAGTATGATCAATTTTGAAATGAAATCTTTAGACTCGCAGTTATTTAAAAAGTAATTTGTTTTCATTTAGTGAGCACCTGCATAGTGCCATAAATCATATAAATACAGAGTAAACATAATAACTACATATACAGGCACAGAATTATGATGTTATTTTATAGAACTTAACATGCCTTAGTTATGAGCTTGAAAGGAACAATCAGTTGTACCTGAATGATGTTTTCAGACTGTATTCACATTGGTAATGAATGCTGTTGACCCAGCAACACTGAATATGCCTATGGTCCACATATTACTTTGTTGGAACAAAGGTGGTCAGGTGCAGATATATACATTCAGGAAAAGTGGTTACCTCTTTATCAGATGAGACAATCTAAAATGTATAAGCACCATAGAAAAGCATATATTGTTAAATGTGGGCCAGGATAGTGTAATTGTCAAATCACTCATTGTCAAAGGGAAACTACTTTAAAAATTTTCATCAAAACATAAGAAGCTTTGAAGAAAAACATCGTGAATTGTTGAGTCATTTGTTTCCAAATTTACCGCATGTTTTATGTCTCACTGAGCATCACCTGAAGGCTTTTGAACTTCAGAATATCAACATAGATCATTATATTATGGAAGCCCAATTTTGTAGAACCAATTATGCACAAGGAGGTGTTGTAATTTATGCACATAACAGCTTATGCCCGATAGCTATAAACCTAAGTAAGTATTGTGCAGAAAAGGATATTGAGATCTGTGCCGTTAAACTAGAGGTTCAGTCCACGGTTTTTTGTATAATAACTGTTTACAGATCCCCCTCAGGCAACTTCACTCGCTTCCTGGAAACCCTAGATGCTGTCCTACAATCTTTATATTCCCCAACCTTAGGAATCATTATCTGTGGGGATTTAAATGTTAATTACCTAGTGGTTAATGAGCAGAGGAAGCAGCTTGACAATTTGTTACTCCTATATAACTTAATAGGTATTGTTGACTTTCCTACTAGGCTTACCGATACATCAGCTACGGCTATTGACAATATCTTTTTTGATGTATCAAGGTTTTATGATTATGTGGTTACACCCTTCCCTAATGGCCAATCAGATCATGATGCCCAGATTTTGGCCCTCAGGGCACTGCATCCAGGATGACTGCCTGGCTCAAAATTAATAAGAAAGATGGACTAACAATCAATATTCGACTTTATATTTACTTTAAGCAATGAATCCTGGTCCAATATTTTCATTACTGATGATGTAAATCTTATGTTCAATTCATTTTTAAACACTTATTTAAGAATCTTTTATGCCTCTTTTCCTCTCACAAGAGTCACAAGTCAAAATAAGTGTAACCGATGGATAACACTAGGGATACTGACGTCTTGTAAACATAAAAGGGAACTGTATCTATTAAATAGACCATTAAATAACCTGGCTTTAAAAAGATATTACAAAAAATACTGCAATATTCTGGTGAAAGTTATATGAGAAGCCAAAAGATTGACCTTCAGTACTAGGATTTCTAAATCACATAAAACAAAAACCACCTGGAATGTCATAAATAAAGTACTAGGTAAACAACACCATCGTAATGAAATTCAGCAACTAACAGTTGAGGGTACCCATTACACTTACCAGCAGTGCATAGTTCAAGAGCTCAGTAAGTACTTCACCACTATAGTAGATACTATTAATTCTAACAAACCAGAATCATTGAGCTCTAATACTTCCTCCTCTCACAATTACTTGCAACATGCAGAAAGGAACCATTATTTACCGATGGTATTCAAATCCTTTTCTACTCATGAAATAATCTCAATGATTAACTCACTTAAAACCAAAAACTCTTTCAGTTATGATGAGATAAGTCCAAAAATTCTTAAGATTAGTGCCAATTACATATCATCACCACTTACTTAC
>Ga0136643_10000465_pt1 | contig 44647 bp, 20 predicted proteins | sample TergutLab28metaG_FD_96883 | JGI IMG/M metagenome (GOLD analysis project Ga0136643, IMG submission 96883) | Labiotermes labralis P1 segment gut microbial communities from Petit-Saut dam, French Guiana - Lab288 P1 (version 3) (version 3) | ecosystem: Host-associated > Arthropoda: Insects >... | reverse complement strand
GGGGGCGAAAATCTGATATTTTTTATTTTTTGGAGGAAAAATGAAAGGGAAAAAAAAAAATCACCTCAAATTTCATTTAAAAAAAAAAATAGTACAAAAAAAGAAAAAAAAAAAAAAAAAAAAAAAAAAAAAAAAGAAAGAACTATAACCAGTCCCCTCTTGAATTAGTTATAAAACAGTTTTCTTTCAAGCTCTACCACTTCATAAAAGGTTATTGAATTTCAGGATAACAGATTACTTATTCCATAACGCACACAAAGCAGAAGTTCAATTGCAATTCATAAAGAGGAAAATGACAATTTGGCTAATATTATGGGTTTACTTACATTGTTCTTAGCCTAAGAATATGCTTTTTTTCTAATGAAGATTTGTTGAATTAAATTTAAAATGAAACGTACGGATGATTTGAAATGGCTATTTCATAAACAATGATATTAAAAAAATACAATTTTGTCTCTAAAATGAAATCTACTAATTATATTGGTTTGTAAGGTCTTATAAATTTAAATTAAATTAGGTAAAAACAACTCAAGTCTACAGTGTAAATGGCCAATCGTACAGGTCTATAGGAATAAAACTTACTTTCCGTGGGGACTTATCGCTTCAGGAGGCATAGCAAATTTCATAATTAACCCTTTATAGAAACTACACTCGCTGCATTCCTGGAATTTAATTAATTTTGATATTGACAGTAAAAGAGTTATAGGAATGTCGTCACATATTAAGATTTCTTCAGTCGTTTTGTTTGACTGCATAATTTAAAGTAAAAAGTCACGGAATGCAGCATTTGTTACAGGGTTAAGAGTTGAGTGACCCCCCCCCCCTCGTTCTCTTCAGGATATGTGGGGGATCGTAAATACTTTCACACTAAGTGCCTACAGCTAGCTTAATTTTGTCGTCCACAGTCGCGTGGAGCAATTTGAGGACAAATAAGGAATATTTTAGTTAGGAGCTGAGAAGTCTGTACTTTGGTATAGTTGAGTTATACTTTCGAAAAAGACACTGTTCCTTCTGTAACGCATAAGTAAATGGATCCTTACAGTAGCCATTTTGTTTCTGCAACATCAATGTTTACCCTGTGCTCACATGCCCAATTTTTCAGTTTCAATTTCCTACATAAAATTTCGGTTTACACTTGCGACTCCATCTTGTACGAGAACTGATGTAATTTCAAATTGCGCAGTAAATAAAACTGCATTTAAGTAATAATAATAATAATAATAATTTATCACTTTGATATGTTCCATCTTCCGTGCGACATTCAGATCCGTAATATATAAAAAACCAACAAAATGCACTTGAATGTTTATGATGTGTTTTATTCACTATGTTCTCACTAGCATGTTTCGGCCGCTATTGCGGTCATCTTCAGGGTGATATTATTACAAGACTACAAAGTACAAATACGCTTAACTGTGTCGCCCTCACTCCATTAAGAACTAAAAAGATTTCAATCATTACCCATTTTAACCTATATTTATATTAATTAAATTATGTAATTTTATTTATTTTATATATTGTATAATTTTAACTGAAATTATAATAATTTTATCTGTTATGGAGTGACGGCGGCAGAGGTGAACATATTTGTACCTTCTGATTCTTATAATAATAACAACATCCTGAAGATGGCGGTAAAAGCGGCCGAAGAACATTGGTGAGACTATAGTCAATAAAATACATCATAAATATTAAAGTGCATTTTGTTGGTTATTAATGTATTATTAATAATTTATCACCATTATACAGGAAGTTTACAATTGCGCACCGGCAACAAAACACTTTTCTAGAGAATGTACTGTAGCAGCCCATTCCCAGGGTGGCGTGCGATGTCTGTCTCTGTCTTGCAGTCTGATAACTGTGACTAATGAAACACTGGAGTTAAGGACGCGATTTTTGTAGGCAGATAGCGCCTTAACAAGCCTCATATTATGTAAGTGTGTTGAACACTTTCTTGTGATAACTGCTAAAAGGGTTTTAATTGTGTGTAGCTTCTATATTACATATCACAAATTTAAGGTACACAATATCTGTAGCTGAGTCGCACGTTAAGTCCTTCTTAGGAATTGAATAAAACAGGAATATTTATACTAGTAGGTAAATCAGAATAAAATATGTGCAATTAGCAGCAAGCTTGCAGGATTCTGTTCGAGGCAGTTGTTTTCAAGTAGACGTATTCCTTTTTTTTTCTTTCTTTCTTTCATTCTCTCATCTTTTGTTGTTGTTATTATATGAATGCAAGTTATTATTGCTAGAGGGTTTCGATTTTTTCGGAACGTGAAAGAATTTCAAGCTTCGAAAATGCTTAATTTAGAAAAACCCAAAGTGGCGGTAGATTATTTAGAAAAAATGTTACTTTAACCTTTGGGTGAGGTACCACGTTATGAGATATTAAGTAGTGGCGTCGTAAAGGTGAAAATTGAAATTATAAGCTATACTGTGATGGATTTATGGGGAAATAACTGGAATCAATACATAAAAGCCTTATGCAGGCTGAAGCCTGCATAAGGATACCACACCACCCCAGCCGAACCACATCGTAACACCAACACACATCAAACCAGAGCAATACAACCCATTAAATACCTCAACAAATAAGTCGCCAGCTCCTGAGGATGGATGTATTAACATCCGAAACATGTTGAGCATTAAATAATGAAATAATAAAGCAACTGACATCAAGTTGGTCCCTCTTTATTGAACTGTCAAGATGATGCACGGTCCAATAAACATAAGAAGCTATTAGTTTTCAGGCAGATCGAGTGAAAGACAGGGCTTGATACTTAAGTATTGGCTATGGGTACTCATACAATACGGATGGATTGCCAATTTGTAATTAATCACTTTAACAACGGTAAACAGCTGTCGGAAGTGACAGAAATTATTCAGAGTAGCCATTCTACTGTTCAATATATTGCTGAGAGTTATAAAAGGAAAACAGGCTTACGGGTAAAGCGAGGAAGAGCTCCAAAAAATTTACGGCGTATGTAGAAAAATGGATTCTGAGACATTAAAAATAACCCAACATAAAGCGCTACGGAACTGGCTACAGACATAAAAATCATTTACAAAATCTTAATCCTAAGAAAGATCAAACAGTCTAAAGGAAAAAATATTTTCATGGAAGGGTGGCCAGAAAAAAAAAGCCCTTCATTAGTAATAAAATTCAGACGTTCGAATGGAATTCGCAGAAAACCATTTACAGAAGGGTTCGAAATTCTGGAAAACAGACTTATTTGTTGACGAAAGCATATATAATGTATTTGGTTGAGATGGACATAATTATGTGTGGAGAAAACCCGGGGAAGAATTTCGAGAAAACAATTTTCTTTTACCGGTCAAATACGTTGGTGGTAGCGTCACGGTGTGGAGATGTATGGAGGCATCAGGAGTGGAAAATCTTCATTTACTCGAATGCATCATGAACAAACACGTTTATGTGAACGTTCTTAAAGAATATCTGAAAGCCACTGCTGAAAAACTTGGGATTCAAGAAGAGTTTGCATGTTACCACGACAATTACCCAAAACATTCTCTACATTTGGTAAGGGAGAGGTGCTTGTACAACTGCCCAAAAGTAATTAAAGCTCCACCTCAGTCACCAGACTTAAATGTGATTGAAAATATTTGGGCTAAATTGAAAACAGAAGTAAGAAAAAAAGATCTGAATAAAGATTTAAGAGAGGAATGGGAAAGAATTAGTTTAAAAGTAGTCACTGTGAACAGATGAGTGCAAACACTGAATTTGAAGAATTTGGATGTATGGGAGATTAGTTTTTATTTATAGGTAATGGACTGTACCATTTTTACTATGAGAAACAAATTGTTTCATTTTTTTTATAGTGCCAGCACATTTTTTGAATATATTTCTTTCAATGTAATAACTCATTTTACAGAACATATATAATTAAAACCCAAGAAACACTAATTTGAATTATTTTAATTAGCCCCCAGAAGCTTACTGTTTTAGTTAAGACGCACACCGTTCCCATTTGACTGTGAGCCAGTGTATGTTGGTGTGTGTGTGTACATGCTAACATGAATGCAGGACTGCAGGTGCGTCTGCCTACATTTGTATTGCGAAGACAGCCTCTCCCTCCCATTCTTGCTGTGGGTTTAGAATAGTACGGTAAGTTGTCACAGGTTGAATGGGGTAGGCTTCAAAATGCGCGAGGTTAACTGTTTGCAACACACAATAGAGTTGGATTGGCACAAATAATAGTACCCTAAACTTACCTTTTATAACATTTTAGGTTTACGTGCACCCGCAATTTATTATACACGAATGATAATAAATATTTTTTATATTTTAAATATTTATTTTATCGCTTCCGTTATTGGCTGTAAAATCAAATATTTGTGTAATTTTAAACGTCATACTTTCTAGATAGAAACAGAGAGAATCCTCTGGAAGGGGAAGTTCTGTTATTACGTGTCCCCGTTTTAAAGGCTTGTGCACACATCGTAAAAATTTCTTAAGACCAGTAACCCAACATTGTCACAACTGTAAAACTAGTTTGGGAAAAATAACGAGTATCATTGGTACGTGTGCAAATTCTCAATTTTGCGAAATAAATCCATCAAGTGTAGAAAAGTATTCCAGAAATATGAACCATTAGAATTCCCACATGAAGTAGATCTTTTAACAATTGTTGAAGAGATACATGCTTGAATTTCATATCATATTTACATAGCTATTTTAGGCAATTAATTCACTCGGTTGTTTTAGTAATCTTTCACTTGACAAAAATTATTTAATGTTCTTATGAATTTCCCCATCTAACTGATTGTGCAAATTCAGTATCCCTTTAATACGTCAGCCTTCTTTCAGGCACCACAACCACGTTAATGTACTTCTAAATTCAAAACACTTACCGACAGTCACTATTCAGTCTTTTGCTTAAATTGTTAAGCGAGCTGTAATTAGTACACGCGGTATGTGAATTACTGACAGCATTGAATTGCGATGTGAATATCAGCTGAGAAATGTACACGGTTCAACATCCCAGACTATTTGACTGTTATTCACTACACTACTTCCTACACTTGTGCACCAGCATTCCTATTGCCACAATATTGCTATACATAATAAAAGCAATACGTCGCACTCACCTACATTTCTCCTGTGTTGTTGATCTTGGCGTGTAACAGGCACTCTCCTGACAGTCTGCAGAGTTTCCTGTCTATGTCAGTAATCAAATGATAAAACTGTGCTCTTTGCCGAAGGCAGTTACACACGTAAAACTTCGCAATCGCGAACCTCAAAATGAGAAATGCCACTTGGTGTTATGAACTGCAGATCGTCTTCTTTGAAGCTAGTTCGGCATGTGTGGCGATCCTTGACGGCACACGTTAATGATTTCACCGTGCTGCGAAGAGCAAGGCTCCGTCTGTATAGGCTCCAGAAGCTTTGAGTAAGCAATGTCGTTTAAGCGGGCAGCAAAAATCCCTGTACTGAGGGAGAGAGACGGAGAATGATGACTACGTGGACGGCTTCTGCGCTCTTGCGGTAGGCGACGATATCTCTCTCTGGCATGTCGAAACCCACATCGTTCCATCTCTTCCCCTCTGTCACCCCTTTCCAACACAAAAATACCAACCGAACACAGACTTGTTCCATGCGCTATCTCTTTCTATCGTGCACTCTTCAGGCACTACTTTAGGGTTTTCTCTTTTCTAATGTTGTTTTCTTTTTATTCTACGTTTCCACGACAGCTATCTCCTTTTTCCGTACCTTTTGCTTCATACCTCGCAGGCACGCCCCTTTCGGTCTTCCCTCCTCTTCCTTACTAAACTCTTCCATATGTCCCTTTACCCCTTGCTTACCCAGAGGCCCAGCGACTAATCTGGACCAACCACACGGCATCTCTGGCTGCATGCGTGTAAAGGAGACTAGAAAAGAAATGGTAAAAAAAAATTGAATTTTGAATTAAGGGTACAAAATTTCCAGATTTTGACTATTGATAGAATTTGGGGCAATCTGCATTCGGTTCTCTCCCCATTGTGTCGTAAACACTTTTCGCTTTTATGAACTCACGAAAATAGAAACAAAACATTTTCTGTTTGGTATTACAATTCACACGAAATTTCGCATATTCTTCTTGCGCATGTCTGTTTTTCGCTAAATAAGCCATCCAGTCTCGCCGAAATTTCAATTAAATCTGGGATAATAAATTTATTAGACACATGAAATGATTCCTTTTAAGGGTGAAAACCCCCACTGTAAACTCTATGATACACAACACGTCTGGGGATAATGAACCATTGCCAAATCAAGATTCGAAGTCATGGGGTAATGCCATGTCCAATTTGCCTAAATCTGGTTTTATGTTGAAATTATTAAATGTACAGTAGACAAATTGAATGACGTCACATTATTTCACTACTAAACACATTCATTCTCGTACTTCATAGCAAAAATACTTCTATATACAACTTGTAGGCTGTGATAATTTCCTTGAGCCCAATATTTAGAAAAATTATTTGGATAAGAGTTTAAGCGCCAGCTGTAAATATGCACAAAACAGGAGCGTCCTACAGGCAGGTACATTGAAATCACCCGCGTTGAAGACCTTGAAAATAATGGTCCATGTTTCCAATGCAAATATTTCACTGGATCTTCATTAACACGCACTATATTCTGATCCCTAACATATTTAATATTTGAAGACAATTACTCAAGTATTTACTTTTTCACACCCATGAAATTATTCAAATACTGTACAGGAAACATAATACCTGCACTTTACATTTCCTACTCGCACGGAGTCGCAGTTCATCCCTTGAGCACGTTGCGGCACTTCAACTGATAAGTTCAGAAACTTTAACACTCCAATATGAATACAAACAATAACTGTAGATTAATAAATACGGAAATAATTACGCTTCTTCTTTGTCTATCCATCGGTCCAGAAAGGAAGCCTGCGCAGATACGATTATCAGTCACAACAATGTACAATCCATAGTCCACAGTCCACAACAGCAGACACTTAACATGCTCTGTGTGGAAGAAACAGCAGAAGGAGTCATCAACATGCGGCTGATTTTTCTGAAGAAGCCGTGGTGTTTCCTTGCTGTCTCCGCGCGTCTCGTCAGACATATGGTCCTGTCTGCAAGGTTTCCTCTACACAACTCATGCACACACACATAACTGACAGTTATAAACACCCTTCCTTCCATTTAGTGCTAATTAATATAACGGCACATTACATGCCGCAAAGGAGAAGGGGGAAAAGAGATATAACAAAAATGAAAGGAAGAAAGAAAGAAATACGTATAAATCCTACATAGACCTAAGTATAAAAGTAAACTTAAAAGTAGTTGAGAATCGTTAATCTGTTTTATGTAGGTCCCGGAACGTCAAGTGTATATAGACACACACTAACTGCCGTCATTCGGATGAGAGAAAAGGAACTTTGGAGGAATAAAAAATGGCCACAACTACTCTTTTCTAATAGGCAGTTCTACTACTAATGTAATAACTTGCTTATACCTGCTTGACCAAACTTTGTGCTGGGAATTATACATAGGCTTTGCCAGACGATTCAAAGTAAAGAAAAGAAAATTAGAAGAAGGCATATGAGCAAATGCTTTTGTCTAAATTCAGAATGGCCAACACGTACTGGTATTATAGGGTAAAAACTTTTGCATCGACAATTTGTCAAATTTGGGCATACTTTTAACCGAAACAGCGAATTCCTATTATATTATACTAAGTAACTAAATAAATAACTGATTGACGGGCTTACTAACTCCATGGAAAAAACTCCTTCTTGAGAAGCTAACCAGTTCTCAGCGGTCAAGAAATTCCCCGCATTTTATGAAACCCGAATGTTCATTACCACATCCCCAAACGCCCGCCAACTTGCATTCATATTCTACTTCTTGAAAATCCATTCTAATATTATCTTCTATCTACACCCAGATCTTCCAAGTTGTCTCTTTCCGTTAGCTCTCCCAACCAATATCCTGTATCCATCACTCCTGTCCCTAATACATGCCACATACCCCGCCCATCTCATTATACAGGGTGGGCAAAAAGTAGCCCGGGTCTGTAGCGTAGCGTAAATACAGAAATTATTACAGGCCAACAACATGCGATCGAGGACGACCAGCGATGGGGGAAATTGGTGACAACATGACTGTTGACTAACTGTTCAAACACTCTACGCAATATACATACTAACGCCAGAGAGAAATCACAAGGACACGTGCAAAACGGAAGAAGGGCTAATTTTTCTTGGCCCACCCTGTATTATACCTAGTGATAAATCCATAATTTGGACACTTGCATGCCTTGAATGTAGATCACAGTTCCGCATTTAGCGATATGCTTTATGTACACGTTGTAACTCCCTATTTAGACTAAAAAAAGTTTTGCATAACTTTTGCGTTATATTATTGGTCTACAATGACCTAAATCCACATTCATTAGCAGAAATATCTTTTGCGTATTTCCCCTCCATTTTCCCTCTACAAGTATGGACAAGAGATTGGTATTTCCTGGTTGCAACTGATTTCTTACAGTATTTCAAGTCCCTATTCATTGGCAGGCTCATGTACTGTACCTGCTGTCCAACTGGCCCACCTGCCACTGCACTCTAAAATGTACATTAGCACAAGTGACAGCTCTACAGTTCAATTTTGGCAGTGTCAAGAAGTTGCCGTAAGGTGGCCACTTGTGTAACTTTGGCAATTTTGAGTGGAAACGAAGGAGGCCAAAATGGACATGTGTCACTAAATTACCTCCTTACTTCGAGGCGAAGATCGACTTTGTTAATGGCGCAGTCATAATGACTGTTCGATGACATTTACACTGCTGTTGTGGCCTGTCTTCAAACAACGTTCAAGACTGTACAAGAAGATACTCGTTAAAGAACAAATATTAACTTGTTAACAGCACGAATATTTGGTCGACAGGACTTTAGAACAAGGTTGTGATTTGATCAAAATTAGGCTATTTCAGTATTCTCTTGTAAATAATGGTAAACTGGCAAATGCCTCGGGATCTATTTCTATAATTCTGTTGGTTAGAAATGACAATTAGTTCCTCAGAAAATCACATAGCATAAAATTCTAATAAATATAGTAGTCGATTTGACAAGTTGTTGAAATAGTATTTTAATCGTGTCGATGAATATGATAACTGTAAACTGATCTGAAATGTGTTCTTAAAGAAGCGGGTTTGAAGAATTTGAATGGCTTAAGAAGCGGTCCTTGCACAGTGACTTCGATATCCCGTACGTAACGGAAGTGGTTCGAATCAACGCCAACAAATAAAAAAACCGCAGCACTGAGCACAGTAACCAACTAATCAGAGCTCTCTTCTACCCCTCAGTCGACAGATGACTCAAAAGATTATGGCCGGAAGACTTAGCTCAATAGTACAACTCCAGTGAGTCACCGATGGTTGGTGCCTGCCTCAAGACCTTTTCGTACCTGAACCTTAATAATTACTCTATCTAATTGAGTAGATTGTAATTTGCAATATACAATAAAAAAAATAGTTGCACTTTGGGACCAGAAGAAACTGTCGTAAAACAGACACCCTCTTGCCTTTGAAATGTCAACATTGTAAACAGTGCATGAGAAAATGCTAACAACTATATGCAGTAACAACTCCAATATTATTCTCCCAAGTGACTCTAAAGAATTGCATAACTTTGATTGTCAACATTTTTATTGATACTGAACATTAGTAATTGTGCTCATTTATACGTCAATAAAACACAGGCCTAAGCACAATATAATAACTACAATAACGTTTACCTCGCTAGACATATCTCTTTCTGTAAGCGTGGTATCATCAAGAACACGTAATTATAAAACCACTACACGTCTCATATTATGATCTTGCATAGAAGAAGGTGCATTCACGCTTGGCATGACATACTCATAGGCTTACACATTCCGATATTTAGTGTGATCATTGGTATTACCATGTTGCTACTATATCACAACCCTGCACAATACTGTTCATAACAATTAACCAAGTATTACAGGAATTTCCCATTCTAGAACACAAAACGTAACATTTATTGATGTGGGCTCGTGTCTATTAATTAGGTCAAACTAGTTTCCTTTCTCATACACTATCCTAAGATTGAAAATTGGCAGCAAGCCCACAAGACCAATCATAAGCTACATAAAATTATCACTTTTCCCCCACTGTCCTTGTTATTGTCCTCTTTACGCTGCATTATTTATACCTATGAACCACTGAATTTTACATGAGTGTGAGCAAAAGTGCGTGTTTAAACCTCATCTTCATAATTTACAAACCACAACGAATGATGGGTCTAATGATAATATGCTGTACTTTCTCTTTATTGCCCAGTGAAAAACAGGGTGTCACATCCCAGGGGAAAGTGTTTTTCTGACTTCGCCTAAGCTTCTGTACCTAAAGTGTAGTAAGCGGGGTATTGATAACAGCTGAAGATAGGAGAATTGTTTGATGTCCGTAAGTGGTTTCTTGTGAATCACAAACTAGGATTTGGGTGCACCAAGTTAAAGCATTTATTTTTGTCCCAGAAACACACAGATTCATCTCCCTTACAACTGCTTTTAACAATACACGTGAAAGTACACGTAAAATAAGCAAATAAAAAATCCACCCACAGTTTGTCAAGAAATATCAATCAATAGGAAATGTTTAAAATCATTGATCCCTTATAAACTTGATTCAAGAAACGCGACTGTCACCCTGAATATTTACCCTGTGTTTCCTGGGTATGGTCATCGCCTACCTGAAGGAGTGTTTGTGAATCAGAGGGAGTAATGACAGAATGATGACTGACGGGGATATACATGCCCTACTTCAGCACAGCTTCGTCGTCAACCACAGGAAGTTGTGTGAGATTGAATTAGAGGTTACCCGAACGTGACCACTGAAGCCATAAGAAGTTACCGCAAATTATTTTAAAAATAGCTGAAGAATAAGAGACCAACTTGATGCCACTAGGTATTAAGTTTTATTTCACTTCTTCTATGCTCAACATGTTTCGGACATTAATATATCCATCATCAGGAGCCTGTGACTTCTCTATTGTATCACCACATTGGTCGTGTGTTCTTGTTTCGATGTGTGTTGGAGTTTCGGTGTGGCTGGGTTGGGGTGGTATCCGTGTAGCAGGCTTCAGCCTGCTACACGGATACCACCCCAACACAAAATAAAAGGTAAATCAATCCCATTACAGACCCGAGGTGCCCAGAGGGTTCCAGGAAGTTAAGGTTCCCAGATTAACTGATAATGGCCCAGGATGGTGGTAAGGTTGTCAGCCTTACGCACAGTTAAATAAAATAATTACCTAATTTTATGGAACACAATGCAACTTGTGAAGCTGATATGCGCTCAGTTAGTAAAGAATGTACTCCCTTTCAAAGAACCAAGCTTTCAGAAATTTGCCGAAAAACCACTGTCCTGTTCCCTGAATTACAGCAGGTGAATTCAGCTTAGACCGTCTCGCGCTGTTGATCTAAGGTCGGATTTTGTTACTATTCTTTAATCACTCTAAATGGCCAAGTTAGTCATAAACTTTTCTCCGTGGCGAAATTTATAAAATAACTTTTGATATTCTGAGGAATCCTACCTATAAAAATGTTCAGAAGCCAAAAATATTAGTGGTGAGAAAAGAAATTCAGTTGTTCTTAATAATCGAAAATAAAAACTATTTATGCAGTATTAAGGCAGCATATATTGCAAAAATGAAGCGTGTTTCTGCCTTAAAATAATATAATTTTTCCCCCAAATATCACAATATCAAACCAAATTAAATTTCACTTAATCGTCGAAACAAAATTCACATCCATGGTCAGTATAAGTTTTATTTTCAGCTTTGAAATTTGGGCTTGTTTCTTTTTCGCATTAATGTTGAGTTCTTGGCTACGATTTCTCGTCGAACCTGTTCAGCTTCTCTGCGGAACCATGGGTGTGAAACGATGGTTACTGTTTACCATGTGGTCTCTTGCCTTATAGGTATTTTGCTAAAATGTTGTCAAGATTTTTTGTACATTCTAATAAATATATACAGACAGTTGCTGCTCTCTCAGAATTTTTTTTTGAAGCTAGAGGTACTGCTAAAATTACAATCTTCTAAGGTATGACGGTATGACGCCATATTGACTGGTAATTTTCTTCATCTTCATTTCCGAAGAGCTTGCTTCATCTATCGTCTTCGTAGGTGCAGAAGAATAAGTAATTCAAACTATCCTTAAGATGGAGGCATCAAGCTTCAATGAAACCTCGGTAACAAACGGCCAATCAACATGACTTAACATCCCACACTGTTGTCTTTATCAACTTGGATGCGAAAATATTAATTAACGCAAGAAATTTTTTCTTTTCTAGAAAGCTTTCAGACCGGTTTTGGAATCCAAAAGCCCCTTATTCATAAGGAAAGGAAAGTGCTCTCTTCGGCGGTAAAGGGAGTGGAGCTTGAAGCTGACCTTTATCTAGGAAAATTGTATATAGTCAAACACAACTGTGTCATATGAGGTGTATTTAATGACTATAAAATGGACGTGCACGTGCGCGTGCATACATATAGTAAGATCTTGAGTTCCCCTAAGACAATCTGAAGATGGCCAGTACAGGCCGAAACATGCAGTTTTCCATTATATAGTCATTAAATACACTTCATATGACACAGTTGTGTTTGACTACATACAATTTTCCAAGTTTCACACACACAACGGGGATGACACACTTCCTAGATGACCTTTATCTAGTTCCAATTTTAATAATGAATCGATCTAAACCTCCATGCTACACATACGCCTACACAGCTTACGAATGGACAACATAATAGAGTTCGTGCCTCTTGTCTTTATAATAACTTATTCGTGGTTCACCAGGAAATTAACATTAGGCCAGCAGCAGACATGTCGTCATTTCTGATTATGGCGGACCCTGCTATAGCTTATTCTCGACAAATAACAAAATAATGTGTGTGTGTGTGTGTGTGTGTGTGTGTGTGTTCTATTCTCGACAGATGATCTACCATGACTATCACTAGCCACTCACGTAACAAAAGCCAGCATTAAAAACTAAGGAATGGATTTCCACTGATGGAAAAGCTGTAAAGTCGGCAGCGTACCAAATTGCTTCTACCGCAATAAAACCATTAACACTACTCGGCTATCAAGAAGGGAGTGCACCCTTTGCCTAACGGGATACAGCTAAGTCCTTGGCTTCAGAAAAAAATGCGGCCCTGGCATTGTAGTTGGTATTCGATACAAGTTCACAGCGTTTGTACAATAATATGTGGGCTTGATATTGTCTGATATCACTTTTTTTTCTCGTTATTGTTTCATCTGTAATGTTATATAAACCCACCTTCGAATAACACGAGACTTTGACCGCTAAAGACACTTGAAGAAATATGAGGGAGGATTTTCTGGTCTCCTCGGGAAAAGTAACCTGGCATTCGCTTGGATCAACTTACGCAGTCGACAGTCACACTGTTGATAAACCAATGGCGTGAGCTGTTAAATATAAATAATACATTTAAATCTGTAAAATACTGCATCCATAATGTCATCTTTCGTTGACTGCATTATACATGACATTCTCTTTAAGCTTCGCGCCAAGATTACGGCCTTCTGGGATATGACACCGTGTGGTTTGATAGAGAGGAAGCAGTATTTTACAAGAAACGCTTTTTAAAATTAAAAAAATTGGAAGGCGTAACGTCCCGATTGTCTTAAAATTGACAGAACAGTATAATATAGTCTAACACAACTTGCCTGAAAATGGCTCCTAGAAAGTGAAACATATAGTTATGTTCTTTCAAATGTTCTTGCAAAAACGTTGTGTTAGACTATATTAGACCATTTTGTTAGTTATTAGACCAATACACAACGGGAATGTCTTGCATAAAAGTCCCTATTGTTCATAATCTTTACTGTACGTTTAGCTGTGATTGGACTTAACTAATGACTCTCAAGATAATAATTTAAGCAGTTCCAGTGGGAGAAGGCATAGTTAAGTATAAGCTGTACGCTAAATAGTGTGCTTATTATAGAGATATATTGTCAGTCTCTGAGGGTAATACGTGCAGGCTGGCCTCTAGATGGGGAGGATGTTCAGTGTTTCCTTCCCCACTTGTTTATCGAAGATACACTGAGAATCGAGAATCGAGAGCTGGAATTTCTTTTCTTGTCAACTTTCTAATATTAACTTAAAATCCATTAATATTCTATGTTCTATATCTTTCTTCCGTGAGAATTAATTTAAAAACAAATAATTTTGTTAGAAATTTGACTGAATATTAGTCGGCTTTAACCCGAGGCGTTATCAGGTATGAGATTTATACTGAAAGGTCTCTTGTCTCTCTCTGAAAGGAGAAAGGCTATAAAAAATATAACATCTTCCGAACAAAAATGCTCCCACGCAACTTCCTAGGCAACAACCAAAACACTATTTCCTGGGAGATGAAGCGGTCTGAGCATGAGGCTGACCACTCACATCCACCTAGTGCTAAGGTTAAGGATGAAGAGAGCTGTTTTTCCACTCCCCCATATATCTCACAAAGTGCCAAATACAATAAGATTATTCACATATATTCAGTGGTATTGCCAGATTCTGCTGAAAGAAAGCATAACATAACATGATACTCCAACACTTGGTGATTATTTGTGCAAACGTTCTGATAAGTGTGCATGATTGAGATGGAATATTTTACACAAAAATCGAGTTATGTATGTTACGTGAAGTTTATTATTGCATGTTACTACAAGACTCATAGAAATAAATTCTCCTCAAAAGGCATTTTCCTTAACACGAAGAGACAAAGTTGTATATTCTTGGGAATTTCACGTATATATTATTTCTGGTTCGTAATCATTGGGATTTATGTAGGATTAATTACTATTTCAATAAAATGTATCAAAATATGTATATTTTCCAATGGAAATCTTGGACCCTGGGCTGTAGGTGTAGCGGGTTCAAATTTATTTTCATATTTCAAAGTAAATTGTTTGTTCAAGAAAGCCGATGATTATGTTGAAAAATCAAATTTAATTCAATCAACCCCTCACAATTTTTCGGAATATCTTCCCGTAAAGCAAGTGTTCCTTTGGAAAAAAGAGATAATAACCTGACTGGCTTCATTAGAAGAAGTGAAAATCCTTGCTAAGGGATTTTCTTGCGTGCCTGGGGGCGAATTTATAGGATTTCCTTCAGAGTAAAGTCTCTTCCCACTTACTCCTGTCTTTAAATAGCCCACATTGGTGCGCGGTCTTCTTTGGGAAGGAGAAAGACAGATTGATAATTCGAAAGTTCTGAACATACAAAAATAGTTTCCAAGCTTCAAAGTACAGAAGGTAATTCTGCTAACTAAAGCACTTCAGTTAGAATATGGAGTAACGAACACGTCAATTTCTATAAGCAAATGTCTGTGTAATAAAAGTAATTTACCAGGATAAATGGAATATGTTTACTTCTTTTCATGTTATTTATTTAGGTTCTAAAACATTGCAAAATAATTTTGTAATCTGGTAAGACTCAGCTGTTTTTGACATTCAGAGGTCCGTGCATCGTGATGCATTCTTATAATAAAAGCCAACGAGCTGCACTATTTCTCAGATTTATTTGATAAAGTAGTCTACATGTTTCGGACAGGTCCACTGTCCATCATCAGAAATATCTCAACACTGTACACACGCAATAGTTATTTGTCATGTTAGGTCTGTTGGTTGTCTGCTAGCGTGGTCCTGACTACGCTAGTAGGCAGACAGTATGTATGTATGTATGTATGTATGCATGTATGTATGTATGTATGTATGCATGTATGTATATATACATATATATACACACACACACACACTTAATAGAGAACTACACAAAATATTGATCTTTTTTCATAATGCTTAGAGGATCAGTAAATATGTGAAACAGATCCATTCCAATTAATGAAGTGATTAATATTTGACGGAAGTACTTCCTTTTGGTCATATTTAATGCTGATGAAATGTCACAGGAAGCAAAAAATAACATGCCATGTATTTATATAAATATATATATATATATACAAAGTTGGAGTCCATATTACCAGTTATTTTGTATACTTCATCACTTTCATGGCATGTTATTTTTTGTTCTGAATTTCTGAAAATAGAAGTGAAAAGCAGACACTACACTTAGTAAATGCAGGCAATGGAAGAAGACGAATACATTCATAATTTAAAATAATCATTTTTTCTTTTACACCAGTGCTTGTTTTGCCCTGTGTGGGTTTGCATTCAGCTCGCCGTTAATGCAAGATTTCTTTCATGTTTACTTAAATGTTTCTGTTCTTAACAAAGGTCACGCATATGTCAAATGGGCTTTCAAAGAAGCAGCCGTACTTTTCGAAAGAGTAAGCCTACTTGACCATAAATTAATGGGATTGCAGCCAAATCCTTATTTATTAAGTTTCTGAAGATATTTCAACAAAATTAATTGCCTTCGAATGCGGCAAGAGGGTCGGTGCGAATATTCTTTTCATTCCATGACTGCCATCTTACTACGAGCTCAGTTTGATAGTGCCGAAATTGTCAAAATTTTATGATGTGAGCAGGAGAGACTTTATGTGAAAATGCATGACAACGTAAACTCTTGTTTTTGAAATTACGTCCACTTTACTCTACAGCTGTTCAGATGGCAGAAATTTGTGTTCTTGTCGCCAGTAATGCCGACGCTACAGCGCTATGAATCTAAGAAATAGTACTCCCCATACGGCATGTCGATTTCATTACACCACTAGGATCGAAAGCTACACGCTGGAGAACGAAAACTTCTGAAATGTTATAATCAATGCAATAATGTAAATAAAGACTCAGAGCTCTTGCTATAACAGATCAAACCTTGCTTTTGAGAGTGTTCTTGAAAAATGCGATTTCGGGTGTTTTCTTTAACACTTGCGAATAAACATATAGAGGAAATTAAAGTTTTTTTTTTCGTACACAGCAATGAGGAATATGGTAACAGTAAATTATAATTCTTCATCTCTGTACAAGGAGGAAGTGTGGAAAAATTCACGTTCCCGCCCCTTAACAACCCCCCCCCGCCCCCCGGAAAATTCCGCTGTTCACATTGAGCAGGAGGCTGGGTGGTCTCAAGAGAAAGTCTGGACGGTTGTGAGAAAGGGAATGTCAGTTACTCATGCCGATGTTCAAACTCCGGAACGTTCAGTTCGTAGCGAACAACTATACCAAATGCGCTACTCCAGCTCCATCTGGTACAGGCGACAGCAATGTGAGAAACTGTTGACAAATTAATCAGCACCTCACTTGACTTGAATTAACAGTATTAACAACCGTTGTGTGTAAGTGTGAAATCTGTGAGCTGAATAGGGTGACGTAGATTTAAATGGTAATTTTGGGTATTACGTAAAGATAAACTTAGTAATTAATACAGGCTACCTGACATTAAGCAGATAGTATATTATTGGGAGCACAAAAATAGCTGAGCATGACGTTAAGTTTTGGTTTGGAAGTCTTTTGGAACTCCTGCGTTGGAAATATTCGACATATAGAAGGGAGAATATACGTAAGACCTCTGAAGACTGCGTCGTGTCCAAGCATACGTCTAAGTTGCTCCGCAAAAGGGTCGGTGTCTTTCCGCCTTGTCGTCGAACCCGCCTCCCTCCGGGGCTCGTTGTATAAACTTATTATGTAGCGGGTCTGACCACTGCTGTTACAGTCGCCTTGGGGCTTCCTCTCTATCGAGGGAAGGGTCTGTCCTGCGTCCAGAGTCTTCGTCTCTGTTACATATAAATATTTAAATATGCAGGTTTTGAGAGGACTAGTCAAATGAAGTACTATTTACATTGCTACATGTAACTAACACAGCCTACACCCTTGTCATTCCAGCCTTTGCAAAGCAGATGCGCTATGTTACGTAGCTTGTCTTGACACACTCATAACAGCAGCGTAGTCACTTGCACGACCGTTTCTTTCCTTTAAGTCTCTTCACAGAGTGAACAGATCTTCGCCTACAAACCCTCAACGCAGTGTTTCTTTCTTAAAAATTAATTTAAAATATTGTAAAATATATCCCTTATCATGAGATGTTTGTGTTTCGACGTGCAGGTTACCGTCAGAAGACACAAATCATCATATGATCAGCTCATACTCTCGTTGTAGCTGTAACAGGAAATACAACCTTCATCGTCTGACGAACTTCCCCATTTTGTGCTGGAGCTCCATCATGTTGAAACATCTGCCTCACAGATAGTGGTCCATATGTAAACTGCCTTAGTAGAACAGTGTTCAGAAAACTGCTGTACGGTTGAACAGACCAACTAGCAAGAGCAGTGGCCATCGGCAATGACCCTGATACAACGAGCTCAAACTGAAGTGGATTTGATAACCACGCTCGCAGATAGCGAGAAAATTAACTTTGTCCACAGTGGACCCTTGTGGACCCTGCACACGCTTTTACGAGTAAAACACTTTCGTATGTACACAGACTGTGTAAGGAGAGCTCATCGGCAGCGTTTTGACGCCTTACTTATTCGCAAAAATTGTCTTCGTAGAAGACAATTATGTAGAAGCAGACCTGCAAGGTGCAACTGATCGTCACGAAATACTTCAAATGTTCTTTGCCTAAATAAACCCAATTCTCCTGCGACTCGAGCGGTCTTCTACATGGCTGATGTCGCTCCATAGCTGCTCCTGTGGCCACTTCACTGCCTAGTGACCGTACTGTCCGTAGGCCATCTGCCTTCAAAAGCGTCGCAGGTGTTACGCTTCATACCTCGTGGAGACGCTGTGCAATCGTCGGAAAGCATTAGCGTCTGGATGAAGGCGACAAGGATAACACAGCGCACATTTTCGTGCACCAATAGCCACGACTATTACAGGCAGCTAGGTTAGCCTATAGTATTGTTCGTCGTGTGTTTATTCTATGATCATTAGAAAACAAGTGAACCTTGGTTGTGCATTATGTGTCTTTAGAACACACAAAATCACACTCTAGCGTCTGGGACATTTGTTAATTTGACGGTGACATGTATCTAAAAATATTAACGTCTTAGGATGCAAGTTTTACTGCACAGTGTAACTATACCTGACCAAAGAATTGCACTATGGTATACTTGTGAGCGCATTTCCTATTACCTGTGTATGCTACCCTTACATGAGTGTTCGTGAGACTGAGTCAAACTCCGAACGCCATTGTAATACCATTTCCATATTTATGACGCAGCTTGGTTTGCGTGACGTCACAGAGTGCTTTGTTTAACTTCCATGCAAAGCAAGTGGCAGTCCGAGCTGGTTTAGATACATCTAAAGATGGCAGTAAGATCCTGTTACGATAGTGATTGTATGGTGTCTAGCGAAAATGAATGATTTGTTGGGTTTCTTTAGTCACTGTGTTTCGGTGAAAGAGCGCATAAATATTATGGTGGTCAGTCACACAATGGGTTCGTGACTAGTGGTACGTATACAATTTAAATTCCTACTTCACAGAAAAAAAATCGTTTATATGATACAGAACAGCCTACTGAACCAGTTTACAGAACTAATCAGCATTATTATGCAAATATTATGAAACTTAAAAATACGAAGTGTGACGAAATGCAGAATTGTTATTATTATGGAAGATGAAACATATATTTAGCAGTGGAATCTAAATGTTAACAACATGATGGTAGGATTCAGAAAAGCCTTAGACGTTTGAATAATTGGCATTAATTGTATAAAAATTGCTGAACCTTCTATCAGAGTTTACTTAGTTACATGACTGTCAAAATAAAAATAATTAACCTTTAGGCACTAGACATCCTATATATAGGACAGGAGTACTGATATTCTCCAGCGAATGCTTTTTATATATTTAGTCAACAAATGTATTTAATGATTCTTTTTATACTTGCTAACAACATCTCCATTTATTCCTCCAGAAAATGTCATGTATTGCTTGAAGTTACCTTTTTTTGGTTCATAAAATATTCACATTTTGCATACATGCTGCTCTAAAATTTAAATGCCCAGCTCCAGGGCCAACGGGTTAAAGAGAACATAGATGAATTGAAGTCACTTTTAAGTAAAAGTCTATCAGTTGGCGTTTAAGGTAAAGCGACTCTCTTAAAAAGCGAAGAAACCGACCATAAATAACATATCTTGTGGGAGGAAGAAAATTGTTACAGCTCTAAAAGTTGATACCAGGTTGAGCTCACATTATTTTATACATTATGAAATCCTTTCAGAAATAAAAACGTTGAAAGAGAAATAGTATTTGGGAGCAGGGAAAAGAAGACAGGGATTTGAAAACGAAACATTAAAGCAAACTAGATGATTTACGATTTCTAGAAGAAACGCAAATAAAGAATGCATATAGAGTGATTCTAAACACAGACAAAAGAGATCCATCAGCCATAGTAGCTATACGTGTAGGCTACATGTTACTGAAAACGACTGGGGAAAAGGAAGCTTAGTTTGGTAGCTACAGAGACGAAGCCGAATAGCATTTTTATGAGTTTCCAAACGACCCCATTTTGACCATCTGAGAGTATAATATACTGTGAAAACTTCTCTGTCGGAAAATAAAAATGAGCAAAGGGAACTGAAAGGATAAAAAAAGAATTGAGATGAAAAACCTAAGTTAGGTCTTAATTAAGTCGTAGAAAGAGTACTGCACTCTAAAGTCTGGAAAGAGGACAAAATAACACAAACTTTTGGTAAAAAAAAGCCCCTTTCTGTATCTCACCAATCAACTTAAGAGTAAGATGGAATTTTGTGGTTCTGATCTGTGGTAAGCTTTGCTCGTGATTGTGGAAAGTAAGAGTAGCGCACATAAATATTACTGCGTGCTGTTCAAGGAAGTTTGTATGTTTGAAGTGCCCTTACATTACGTGAATATTAACTTCATTTGCCTTCTTTAAGTTAGCTACATGTTACAGGCAATAGCAGTGAAATAACTTTATTTCTCACTATCTAGCACCTAGAAAGCATGCTACACTTTAATTTTGTTGCGCTAAAAAGCTATTAATTTTCGGATATACATTTGCTTTAAAATTGAAGTTAAGTTATGTACATTTTACAGCTTTAAACAAAAAACCACAACTTGAAAGAAGTTAAGAAATGCAAGTGCAATAATTACTTCTCAAATATTAAAAATTTCAGTGACGTAAGCCCAAGATTGGAGAGAGCTTTAGCAGTTCAACAATTAGGTCTAAGATGCGCGAAGTAAAATTTAATTTAAAAATAGTACATTACTTTGTTTCTATTAAGAGGGGAAAATCTGATAAAATTTTATTACTGAGTCCTTATTCAGTTTTGCACATTAACACTGTAAATTCCAGTAATTACTCTAAGTACTATCCGGTTCAATGTCCAGATATATCTTCATTTTCCCACATAGTTAACTTATATTTAATAAGAAGGCAAGGAGCATTTTAAAATAAACTATAACGGAAGCTGTTTTTAAGATGGAATACGTATTGAACTTCGAAATATAACTCAATTCTGCTTAAAATTTATTTCGGGTAATTTAAAAAATCAGCAATTGCAATTTTACTGCACTTCAGCTGCACACACCTTCCTTCTCAATTACCGCTGTCCATGGATCATTGATAAAACTACCTGTTCTAAGATTCTTCTAACTTCAATTACTTCCTACCCACCTATTAGGTACATAACATTAAATACTTGCAATTGAGAGCAGAAAACAAATAATTCGGCTTTTTTTCTCTAGAATAAATTACTGCGGTTATGGAAGCCGCATACCTTCAAAAACGATTTAATTGCTCAACGTCTAACAGAAATATATTCACAATGAAATAAATTACAAAGCTTCAAGGAACTAACACTTTCTGGATTCCATAATATTCTTCATTTAAGGTTATATAAGTTTTTGAATGTAGCCGCTACCTACAGCCAACACAAAAATGCAACACCTACGACTACATAATCTGCGAACATTTAAGAATGGTTAATATTTCTACAGAAATATAATCCCCTAGACTTACATATGTCCGCAATATTCGATTCTTGTTATCAACACAGGAAATGAAGAAGATAAAACTGCTCCAAAGGGGAAAAAACTGCAAAACAATAGTCGATATAAGGCTTTGAATTGTGTCATATGTAAACTACGTTATTATCCCTCCAGACATCATGTAAAATGTCCGTAGCTAGGAATTCTCTTACTTTACTTGCTGTTCTTAAGGGATGAGTGTGAGAGGAGTGGGGGGAACACACAAATTTGCAGTAATAATGTGCATTATCAACAAATGATTATCGTAATCACGTAGAATCGCGCAGGTAACAAATTTACATGCAACTTTCATTTGTCATTGCGTACTGGTATCCGGAATTTAAGAACAAAGTAGATAAAGTATACACTTCTGTAAAACCATGGCAAGTTTTCCTGGTTTTGATTAAGTGATAATCACCGTAATGTTAAAAAAAAGAATTTAAAATTGTTTTTATCTTTACCGTTGTTACACAAACCAAAAAAAGAAATTAAATATTGAAATTATTTTAAAAGTTCTCAGCTTCGAAGTAAGTGATATTTTATTTCAAGACAAAAATTTAACACTCTAGATTTAGTGGTTGGCTTACATATCTCCAGGTTTACTACTAACAAACACCCCATTCATTCAACACAATCTGCTCTTTCCCATTGTTTCGTATGACTGTTAGAAGAAGCAGCAGGTTTTTCCTAAACAGCTTTAACAAATTTGTCTTTATAATAAAAGTAGACTCTGTTTCCTGTGTGATAAGAACTGAATCTTTATACAAAACGTAGATTTATTTTAGTCTTAAAAACACGTATTAGAAGCAGTCTGAATGATTTCAAGTCTTTTTAATACAAATTTGAATTTAAACTAATATACGTTACCATCGACGATTTTGTTTGTAAAACTGCTCTAGGATCCAGAACGTGTAACGAAATATACGCCTACCATACTACTTTTTTTTAGTTACATACAAATAATAACAATACTCAAGAGAGGTGTTTTATTTTTTCCTGAAGATTTTTTTTTAGAAAATTCCTCTGCGATGAATATTTCTTAATTTAGCATCTGCGTAAACGTACAACTGCATGCAGATTTACATACACAAATTCAACAGTCTGTTATTCCTGTAAACAAATTTCAAGTGTATCATATATGTATTAAATCTCCACTAACACAATTCTTGTTTATCAATTCTGGAGCGGTTTATAAGTACAGGGTAAAGAGGAGACTTTAATATGTCCTGATCAGGTTTGTATAAACGTGTTTGTTTGAAAAGCAGAGCTGATGCAATAAATTCTTATAATTTGTAACAGTGTCGTTGAAACATGGTGTATCCAGCCAGGATAAAATTCTTCTCAAATATTAGCCTAAAACTTCGGGGGCTCTTCGACAAATAATTCTACTATATACACAGAAATAAAGTATGGAAGGAACTTAGAGCCACTAATTATTTCGGAACATCTCTTAAGTTTAGCTAAAAATAAATTTTCCTTTACAAATAAAAACTCTTTTACGTCGTACTTCCATTAGGGTCAGTAACGATTTCTCCAAGCTCCAGTTTGTCAGATAACATATAATTTCAGGTTTTCGCACCAAATCTGCGATAGTTACGTTCAATTCGCATAGACAAAGACCGTATATATACTGCTTAGGTAGGCGTAAGGTTATGACCTCTAACGGTAAAACTATTACGTACATGTTTGCAATGTTTTTTGTTACTACGGGGCACGCGGTGGCGCAGTTGGTTCAGGCACTGCGCTGCAAGCCGGTAGGTCGCGGGTTCGATTCCCGATGGTGTTACTGGAATTTTTCATTGACATAATCCTTCCGTCCGCACTATGGCCCCGGGGTTGACTCAACCCCTAACAAAATGAGTACCAGTAAATCCTGGGGAGTAAAGATGGCCGGTGCGTAGGGCTGACAACCTTACCACCTTCATGTGCCGACTGTCTTAAAATATGGGGGTCTCACCCTCCTGGAACAGTTAGGGTCTGTGCAGGCCTTTACAGGGATTGCTTTACCTTTGTTACTACAACATCAAAGGAAAATATACGAGAACGTGCACAATAGACGGTTATTTCTTGTACGCTGGTCTTCAATCGTGCAAGCTCACATACTCGCCATATTTGTATTACTGCAAGAAATTACAATATTTTCTCAGCAGAACTAACAAATTTTCTGTCCTAACTCACAGGGCTCCTAGCTTTCAAAAGTACTGCTCTGTTACTAATTATAGCTGTTAATATTTGGTATCATATTTGAGAAGAACTTCTTCAATGGGGCTGAAGAATACGGTTGTCTGGGATGCAACATTTGTGGTATGGCAAAAAGTTGGTGTCGTTTAAAAAAAATGCTACTTTTTGAATACGGAGTCAGCCGGTTTCTTCCAAATGGCGTAAATTTCTGTCACCCATAAACTGTCACTTCCCAGCAGTGTTCTTGAAGTACTGAGTGTAGTTAAAATGGATGTAGATTTTAATCCGAAACTCGACACCTCCAAATTTTTAACAGCATGTACCGCATCACATTCCATACTACAGTGTTCTTTGCAGTCACCACGATCAGAATTTCTTATTTCTTAACTAGATGCTTGTGTAGCCTACAGTTTACGTACCTTAAATTTATCAGTTATTACTTTGCAGTTTCGCTCCTTTCCCATATTTGTAACTGCCATTATTGCTGCTTTCATACTGCTTTGAAAGTGATATCTGATGTGACATTACAGTACAGTGTTTCATTAAAATAAAATTTTGTAACTTAAGTCACATGTTAAATGAAGTGTGTCACGTTTAGATAATATAACTTTTTCTAGTCTGAGTAATAATTGTGAAGATTAAGGTTTTATCATTTTTACCCAATCAGTATTATAGGACAATTGTTTTTGAAAAATTTTAGTAAGTATTCGATAACAGCAAAGAGTTGTTTATAAATTTTATATTTTTTTATTAGTAGATGGTTCTTTGTAGATAATTATTCATTTTTCGTTCACATGACTTCATTCTTGTTAGGATTCTTTGTACAAAAAGTAGCAGGCCATTAAAATACTCACATGTATGATCGTTGTCCTCAAAGGAATCAAATTTATGGCCATTTATTACCGATATTCCTAAGGTAGAGTCAGTGAATTGAGCGTACAGAGGTACAAACAGCGAATGTGCCATAACCGACAGGGTTTGCATTGTCCAAATTTCTTCTTTTCAGGAAAAAATTTATTATATGCATATTATATTGTAGTAACACTCTTTAGCATAATGTTGACACCGAATCACTTAAATTTTCAAAAATCTATTAATGAGAAGGTACTCAAAAATAATAATATTATAGATTTACCTTGAATTACAAATTAAGGATAACAATAAATTGTTAAGGCTATAATTGTTAAAATATTTTACTTTAATACAAGCTTTAAGAACCAGAATGGGAAGTTTGATGGTCCAGCTCGTTACTTTTGTACAGCAGTCTAATGTAGCACCACACAGACAAGTTGAAATGCCCTACTATTTGTTAATTTTATTCGTGGATGATGATACTGAAAATAGTGATGGTGATAACGGTTATGTTAAAGAGCAAATTATGGTAGTATGGAATTTGAAAAAGCTCTTCTTATTTTCATTGCCTGTTCTGGTCCAGTTCTCTCTGGATTAAACTTGCTTAATATCACGGGAATTGCCTGGAGGACATGTTAAACTGTAGCTGAATGTTAAATCACGCATCTCTCAAGGCCCTTTCTTTTATTGTAAGTAAAATAAGTGCGTGCAACTGTGAACATTTTTATGGTTGGAATTACCACAAATGTAATTAATTTTAAGGCTCCTTAATACCTTGTTTAGCGACACGTTAGCTTAGAGCTATACACGTATTATCATATTGCACTCAAGCATGAAAGCAGGGTTGAATGCGTGACTCATGCTACGTCTTCAAGCATGAATCAAACAAGTCTTAAATAATACTGAACCTTCCCTGTCAAACCAGTGAATGGTGTGAAAATGGGCAAATTAATAATACTTGTTTAATTTTATACGTAATTTTTTTAAAGTACTCAAATGTTCGTCTGTCATTAATTTTCAAACTAACAGTAAAGTAAGAAATTGCTTTCGAATGGCATTTGTCTGCATATACGTAAAATTAACAAAACAATAATGTATTCATTGACAAAGATAACACTTTATGACATCTATCTTGTTTCTCGCAAATATAAAGGATATAATTTCATAATTAAACGCATTAGTAATTTAGCAAAGACAAATATGAGATTATTTAATTCTCAATGCAGCAATAAGCAACTGCATGTGTTAGAACATTACCGAAATGTATATATATATATTTGTTGTTCGTTGCATTATGTGAGAACAAAATATTTTCTCAAATTAAAGTTAAGAAGCGGTCAAGAAACTTTAATATGTTAGTACATCACTAGTATAGAGAGTAAGGAAATAAATTCCGATGTATATATCACAAGGAAAGAAAGAGCAAATTCTACACACCAGCTTTCACTTCTACATTGCACCTGCCTGTCCATTAGCAACGCGATAAAATCTCTCAGCGTGGGTCTGCTGCCGCACGCTTGCTGCGATTGTGGGTTCAAATCCCGCCGAGATCGTGGATGTTTCTCTCTTGTGAGTGTTGTGTGTTGTCAGATAGAGGCCTCTGCGAAGGGCAAATCCCTCTTCCAGAGGAGTTCTACCGATTGTATAAATGTCATTGAGTGTGGTCAGATTCAACAATAACCGTCTAATCCTACAGAGAGAAGGTAGATGATACCAGACTAAGAAAGAAAGAAAGAAAGAAAGAAAGAAAGAAAACTCTGAAGTACAAACAAATTTATGCATATATGAAGAGGCCGAATTAAAAGGACTGTTCTGACAATACTTTATCCAGGCCACTGTTTCCCTTACAGTCATTTTGCTAAGGCTTAGCCAATCTGCCATATCTAGGATATTTATCATGTAAATACTCTTCGATAAATCACACTCAAAACGACTGCTTTGTTATTCTTACAATCGATAATTCAAATAACAAACGTAAATGGTTTCAAACTTACACTTAGTAATAAATTTCAATTTTATATTTCCTAATTTGAAAAGGGTTTTATTTTTTGCCTTGTTTCTTACAGCAGTTAATACTGACAAATTGCGCGCAGTCTGCACTTCACTGGGAGAAAGCTGAAAAGTTAGAGAAGGAAGCAACTTCTAGGAATGGTGATGGTATGAAGGACAGGTACAGTGCTACTGCAGAACTGTGTGAGAATCTGTGCCGCGTTTGGCACCCGCAGTAATTAGCGCCTAAAATCCTAATTCGTATAACATTTTTATGGTGGAATAGAAACATTGCTTATTCATTAACGCAATTAACTTGTAGGTTTGGACATCAGTTCCTAATAGGAAATGGAGCATAAAAACGTGCTTCATTTAAAGTTTTGAAAGTCCCTGTATTGCTGGAATCTTTTGGTAGAAGAGACTGAAGATAAAAGATCACTTGGAAGACAGAGGCAAGGATAGGCAACTAATATTAAAATGGATCTTAGAGAAAGAGAATAAGTAGGAGAAAATGGATTCAATCAGTTCAAGATACGGAAGGGCTTATATGACCATCGTGACGGAGAGTCATATTTTTCAGAATGTGCATAACTTCTTAAGAGGCTGAGGAGATATTTAATATCTTATAAGACACTCTGCTTTTAGAATTATTCCGACGTCAGTTATTTTGTTGTGTGTTCCAAGCCTTGGACTTTCGAAAATGTATTGCCTATATTTTTGTTTTGTTGACATACCAATAAATGTATGGGGCATGAGAAGGTACGCCATTTGACTGTTTTTTTTTTTTGTATGTAAGAATTAAGACACTTTTGACGTGAGGTTTTACGTATACAGGCAATGCATACCTTTAGCCTGGAACGAGATAATCAACTTAATATAAATAAATTTCCATGGTTGGTTTTATAAAGCAATTACAATATAAATCCCGTGTTTAAAGAAAACTGTTAAAACACTCCTTAAAACCGTGAAATGTTCTTTAATTTGAGGAAGTATAAAGCAAACTGGGGCTCGGTAGCTCAGTCGGTATAGCGACTGAGCTACGGGCTGGAGGGTCCAGGATCGTATCCCGATGGGGACGAGATTTTCCGCCCGTCCAGACCAGCCTTGGGACCCACTCAGCCTCCTGTAAAATGGGTACCGGATCTTTCCCGGGAGTAAAGTGCGGCCGGAGCGTGCTGCTGACCAATCACCCCCTTCTAATACCGTGATCGTGAAACAGTAGAGCTATACCTCTACCCATACTCTGGGCCACACCAGGCCTGTAACGGTAATACTTTACCTTTATAAAGCACACTACAAAACGGGGCACTTTGCAACATTTATTTTTCATGCTTAGTTTCAATTCTTATCGATAGATTTAAGAAGATTTATTTAAAATAAAGAAAGATAATATTTTAATTGGTTAATTTATAGTATTAGCCATTAACAATGATATAACAATTACATAATCTGTACAGCAAAATGAAAATGCATTAATAAAAATTACTGAATTTATTATATTTAAATAGATCTATAATATGAATTGTTACTATATGTTAAGTTGCTTTAAAGAATCTAAAGCCTTATCTAAAGCCGTTTGTCTGCAATTATTACAGAAACTTCAGCGTATGGCCAAACCGTGGTTGTGATGAATGCTACTCACGCAGCCTAGCGTAGCTCAGGGCAATGAAGGCCTGGTGCTGAGATAGCAGTAAGCAAGATATTACATCATCCTGCCAAGTAGGTATGTTAGTCAGAATCTAGACGGCTTTAGTTCAAGAAAATCTCCTCCCTGACGACAACAGTAAACTAACATAAGATACTATGCCCTTCAACTGAATCCACAGCACCACTCAATCTACAGTTTTATTGATCATACGATTCTAAGTGTAGTGTTGCTCCTTGACACCTGAAGTTACACAATAAACCAGACAAAATACAGGCTACGTAAACGAAGAATAGAGACAAACACAATGACCTGTCACCATTTTTTTAAAGAAAGGTGGAGATAATTAAATTTGGACAGACTAATGTACATATACTACACACACAGGTCTACAGAAGACAGGACCTATTTTGTATTATACACAGAACAACTTAAGATTTAAGTTTCATAGCCTCGTACCTTGAAATTTACTCGCTAGTATGTGGGTTAGAGTACAGAAATTTATTAGAAAGATGTGACAGTCAGAAAAATTATCTGGAGAAAGCAGTGTAGAAAAAACTCAGCCAGAATCAAACAACACATAAAATCTTGATTTTCAGTCAACTGCACAGAAATGGCTATTACGTATTAAAAGTTTAAACCTCATCAAAGACCTGCATTTCGAGACCAGCTTTATTTGTAGACTGAGTAGAAGAACTCAGGAGGGGAATATCAAAACTTCAGTAACTATGAAATTCATGTGTATTGTGTAAGCAACAGCAAATACGCAAATGGGAGACCTAATTTTCTCACAGATGTGTTGCTGAAAACTCATGTATTTTGAAATGCTGCGCTCTATAAGATTTTATCGAAATTTTGAAGAATTCTGAAGACTTCATCTTCAACATACTCCACCTGCTGTGTGGTAATTATTAGTCATTTGACAAAGCGTGATATACAAGTAGACTTGAGTCTCCGAGAACATTTAGCTTCGGATATTTATGACAGTATTTGTTTAAATGTAACGTCCATGTTCATTTTTCGCATGTAAACCTCTCTTGATACTGTGAAACTAATGGACGCAAGTTTGGCGGCATAAGGCAAAGGATGTTATGAAAAGAGAATTAAAAATATTACCTTATTCAGGCACGCGATGAGAGGAACTAATTGGTTGCAAGTAATGTATCGATTATGAGCGAAGTCTTTGAAACGCAGAAAAGTATTTGGATTAATCATTCTTTAAACAAAATACTTCATGATTACCTCTGCATATACCTCTGCAGACCTATACGTGAAAGATTATCTAAAAGAGAATCAGTGAGGAAATAAAATTTTACTGAATACGTATACAGCAGGGGTGGCCATTTAGACGCTCTTCGGGATCGACACTTTCATAGGCAACGCGAGAAAAAAAGTTGTTGAAAGGTATTTTTACCTTACTCTGTGGCTTCTTTTAAGTTTATCCAGACACAGTGAGTTCTTGTTAGTTACTTAGAAGTTTATTGGTAAGATCTTTTACGACGTCTTGCACGGACAGATTTGTGAGCATATTCTATATCAATATTATTTTGAACAGAAAAAACTGGCGACCGGCACAAGTTGCGTGCGCGATTTGCTTTGTGACTATCCCTGATATGTAATGCAATATGATATGAGTGTACGTTAAGTGCAAAGAAGCAAACCTTTGCATTCTTTCAAATGATCCTAGTAAAATAACGTTATTCCTAATGGAGAAAATTAAACAGCATTAAATTACCCTAAAATCGGAAATATAAAAATTCGTTTTACACATTCATGTACCGGTACTAATCTTACGTTCCGCATACACATACATGAGGTTTCAGTTTAAAAGAGTGAAAAAAAATCACTTATATACCGTATATTCTCGAATCTAATCTGCACCCGAATCTAATCCGCACTAGTTGTTGCCGATTTCTTAAACGAAAAAAAAGTTAGTTTGCGGTTCTAATCCGCACATTTTCTTCAACCGCCTTCAGAAGTCGCGCGGTCGGTGTCGGCTGCATGGAAAGCCATCCCGGAGAGCATTATCGTCAGATCTTTCAAGAAGTGTTTCATAAGCAATGCTTTGGACGGATCCGAAGATGACATTCTATGGGAGGACGATGGTAAAGATAAAGATGATAGTGACTGGGTGACGGATAACGATTTATTTATGAGTGATGACGGCGAGTCTGATGGATAATAAATTATAAATATTATATAATATATTATGAATAATAAATAAAATAATAAATTATTGTATTGTTTTGTTCTTACGGCACGTACAGCAGCTCTATCATTTTTCCAAAATCCAGCACACAACCGCGAATCTAATCCGCACGCGATTCTAATCCGCATCTGATTTTTTGGCCCTCTGAAACTGTAAAAAGAGTGCGGATTAGATTCGAGAATATACGGTAATTCAAAATAAATTCCCCGCCATCAGAACAGTAGAAACCCATATCTGACGGCGAATTTAAGACAACTATTAACGTCTAGAATAAACATAATATTTGACTTGTGTTTTATATTTGAATGGCATACGATTGTACATATTAAAAAAATTCCTGTCTTTCTGATGTCGTGGTACCTAAAATAAGCAACTTTAACATTAGGTTCTCCCGAGTAAATCCAATTAACCGTTTATAGCCGAGCGATTACTTTACGTACCGCCAGGTTTAACATTTAAAAAATTCTACATGGTGCTCACATTGCGTTTATGTGTTTTGTACGGATCTCACAACAAGTATCGACTTTTGCCTTACACAACATTAGCAGATTGGTTTTGTATAACCGTGGTGGAGAGTGTTAACTGCGCGGTACGCACTGAGCTCTTACATAAAACAGACACGTTTGGTCTTTAAAGGGTTAAGCTAATAACGTAGCTTCCTCAGTAAACATAACATAGACCGTAAAACATTGCAGTACGAATGAAATGACGTAAAGTTTTCTTGTGGGTCAACCAGTGATATAAATCTTTGAATATAAATTGTTGGGAATAATAATATTATTTTACCTTAAAAAATCGAGTTTTAAATCTTACTACCTTGTCTGACAAAAGAAGTTTGTAAAATATAAATAACACTTTTGGATTCTACAGTATAAGCACATTTTATCTTCGAAAAGGGCTGAATAAAGGAAGCAGCAAGATTTATGTGTTTTGTATTGTTCTCAGAACAAAGAGCGATTTTATTCTTACACAGCTTTAAGGGATTGGTTTTATAACTGAGGCGGAGGTGGGTTCAGGAGGCACAGGTTGAACCTTGAGAGAATATTAAGGTTAATTTGAGACTTAGAGGAATTATCCTTTGCGTTAATATGTCACCATTCCATCAAACTTCCTACACTTATTATTTATTCTATTTTATTACTTTAATCAGCCAACATTAGACTGAGGTGATTTTTGCATTTGACGATCCTACTGTTGATCATTTGAATGGGTACAGTGGAAGAAGCTGGAATTTTAAAACCAGGAATTGCTTCAGATACAAATTGTTCCAGTAAGGGGCGAATTGGATACGTGTACATGTAATGCTCCCCTTTCTGTTGAGAATCTTGGAAGTTAAATATCGTCTGCCCATAGTTTCATGTCAAAACTAAGTCCAGGAAACTCGTATTAATACCTCAACTTTACTGCAACACTTTTTATACACATGCCCCAAAATTGCATCCTATTTGAAACAATGAACTCCCATACTTCAACAACACAACATAATAAATCTATATTATATACAAAAATGTAAATTGTATCTCAACTCCGAAAACTGCATAGGCTTTAATGAAGCAACAGAAATAAATTTCGCTGAACTTTAGTCCATTAAAAACGTTTATTATTTTAAATATTTCTCTGGACAGAATCGATTTTGCGCTTACAGCAATAAGTCTGCCTGCTGAAAAATACATAAAAAACCGGTCAGACGTGGACATAAATATATGCGACAGATTCTTCAATATGTAGATGTATTCGTTATGTCAATGTAGCCGGCTGTGCTGCCTGAGTACTCACGGATCTTGTTTGTATGTAAACCATTGGCTCTTTTTTGAATCCAGTTCGTTTAGAAATTTGTTTATTCATATTTTTTTCTGCGCTTTTGTTAGACGATAAAGGAAGTAAATAATTCAGACAGTATGTCATCCTGATGAATATTTTGAAAAGTAAGAATACGTAGATTTTTTTTTGTTTTAGTGGTAACTGAAAATCCTAAAATAATAATTATTTTCTAAATCCTAAGAAATTTCTTATTTTATAGCAACTCTCGGCTCAACTTGCAAGTTTCGGGCCTAATCAAGCAATGCAGTACTAGAAGTTTCGTTTAATATGCCGCAGTTCTTGTCTCTTCTTTCAGATATGGGAACCAACTAGTAACAATAACGAGGTCAATTAAACCTTAATACCACATATCTCTAATCTTCATTGATAAATTTTCACATCTGGAAAGTCCCTTTTTGCATTAGAACAAAGCACGTCATGAATATATCGTAAAAAACTATTTACCTATATGATTCTTCTTACTGTTGAAAGTGTGTTCCATAACATATACACCTCTTTGTGTAGAGTTAGAATCTCCTATATCTAAACAACCTATCCCGTAGGAAATCTAATTTTTCTTAAGATCCCCTACATCGAAAAGGCAGCAAAACCGAATAAAATTGTTCTAAGTTGAAAGTCTACAAACCTCGAACCCTTCCGTAGAAAGTTTAAAATTAATACCACTTAAACTCCTAAGACTTTTAATTTCATGTACTCCTTGCACATCCAGTATATACGACCCTACAACAACTGTGGCTGGCAATCGTACGCCGTATTTCCGTCTTCACAAGTATTTTTTATTACTTCTCACAAACGAGATTATCGGTTGGGTTTTTGTGACGTAGTAAAGCTTAGGCTGTCATGACGTTGTCTCTGAGGACATCGGTCCTTTGTATGAGAGATCATGAGTCTTGTACAAGTGTAACTAAAACGTTGGAACTTTTGATCTTTAGGTGACACAACCCGTTGATCTCCGATCAATAAATTTATCCAAAGGATTTCCGTCATGCACAAAACAGTTTATTACAAAAATGACTATTTTCGGCTCACTTTTAGGGCCACAATCGGACCTGTATACTATAACATTTGAAAGAAACTACAGGAATTATCTATAAAACTTGGAAAGAGGTCTTTTCCTTCACAGTGATGCATAAATCTTCGTAAAAATGCATATGATTAGGGGCAACAGTGAGAAATAGAAAAATATGTAATAAATATGCGACAAGCTATAATACAGGGTGAACACAAAAACACTCCCTGATTTAAAGTAGTTATAAAATCAAAACTTACTGGAATATTTCTATAAATATGGGACTGCAGATAGTGCACTGGCATCTTGCTCTCTGCACGTTTCTCAACGAGCACTTGCCAAACAGATGGATTGGCCGCGCTGGACAAAATGACCAGGTGTTCTGCAAGTGGCCCCCGAGATCACCGGACCCGAACGTTTGAACTTTCTCCTTTGGGGGTACGTGAAGGACAGAGTCTATGTACCTCCACTACCCGCAACCGTAGATGAGCTGCAGGAAAGCATCACTGCAGTTGTTAAGTCGGTCACGCTGGATATGCTGCAGAGAGTCTGGTACGAGCTAGATTATGGCATCGATGTTTGCCGAGTAACAAGAGGGGGGCACATTGAGTGTGTGCGATACCACATGAAACTGTATGAGTTTATGCAGCTGTAGCCACAAATTTTGTAAGAATATTCCAATAAGGTTTGATTTTATAACTACTTGAAATCAAGGAGTGTTTTTGTGTTCACCCTGTACATTTAAACAAACACATGATCAATATTCAAGCAAATAAGAGAGGTAGGCAGGTTAAAATTCATGTTCACAGTGACTACTTCTTTTTTTATTGATTATTATTTCGTCAAGACGTATTGGCCTAAAGATTTTCCATTATATTCCCAGGCCCTCAGACTTACAGCACACTATTTTAGAGTAGGGCAATATTGCAAATAATTTTGAAGCAATAAAGCGAAATATATTTAAGGTATCACAATGATGGTCTTTCATAATTCCAAACAAATTTAAATCTATTTTCAGTCGAAATTTACTTGGAATTACAGGTTTTAATTAAACAAAACGGTCAAAAAATTTTCTGAACATGCTGTTAGTTTCAAAAAATACGACACGCAAAGACAAAGGAAAAAATGGGGGAGAAAGATAATAAAGTAAAATTTCTTACGTACCAAAAAATTAAAATCTTATTATTCTAAGTTTAACACAATTTGTTTATAGGTCTAGATACATTTTTTTTAGTTTGAATAGTTTTCTTCCCCTTTCCACGTGAAGAGAGAAGGACGCCCATTCCACGAAACGTTGTCGGCTTTTTCCTTATCTTGAAACCGTAGCCAGTGTCCAAACTAACACTGACGTCTTTTAAATGTGATGTAATTCAAAGCAAATACACAACTGCTTAACGTCAAAAGTTTTAATATTTGTGTAAATACTACAAATAATTTCGCCAGAATTCTGCTTCACAAATAGTCTCCTCACGTCCCGTATAGCCTATGGCAAAGGAATAATTTTCGTTTGGGCCTATACGTAGGGCTATGTAAACACCGAAAGCAAAATGTATCTTAAATTATGTTACACTGGGGAATCCGTAACTGCTTTGGTTTCATCAACAAAACTAATAGTCAACATTTCCTTTATTGACAACTTTCGCATTAATATCGCTAAGTGGTCCCTGACAGTTGAAATGGAAAGTCATAGGAAATATGAGCCGGATTATCAGAATACACGGTTTCAAAGTTAGCGCATCCACTGCGAGATGCCCTCCCTCCCTGTTACTTTGATGTATTGACCTAAGCTCTTAGCATCTCGGTATGAAATTCCTCAACTGCGGCAGTACTGAAGCTAACCTACACATGGATTAACACTGTACCCTGCATGCAAGAGGGCGCACTTCAAAATTCCGGACTGCAAACCAACAAATTCAAGCAGTTCAAAACGCAGTTATCGTGACGTAAGTCGCTACCTATGTAGCCGGATGTGAAATACAAAACATATTCTACAAACACAACATTATTAAAATAATTTTGATACTTCGCTGCTTAAAATGTAATTGAAGCCCGTATAAACTAATTACGTGATATTTATTTGCTCATGGTAGCGCCTACAAAGTTCAGTTGCTCATGGGATATGATGCAATGAAGTCTGATATCCAGGAAGTTAAGGCTCCCACATTTCCTGACAATCGGCACATGAACGTGATAAGGTTGTCCGCCCTAGGCACCGGCCGCCTGTACGCCCCAGGAAATATTCCTGGTGCTGGTATCTGTTAATGGCTGAGTCGACACCAGGACTGCCGGAATTATTATGTCAGTGTAAAATTCCAATGACACCATCGGGAATCTAACCTGCGACCTTCCGGCTTGTAGCGCAGTGCCTCAACCAACTGCACCACCGCGTGTCCGCAGGTAGTCAAGATACTCTACTAAACCATGAAGATGGAGGCAGCAGACTCTTCCGGAAAGTTGCTGTCCACGGGAAAATGTAAAAAATCACTTCGCAGAAGACGGTATTTTTAATAAAATACTTCCGAACTCAATATCAGAAAGTCAGTAAGCGAAAGGATCACAACAGTCAGACACAACTTTATGTTATAAAATTCTTATAATATATTAGTAACAATATGGGCTACATGTTTCGAATTATATCGAGTCATCTTTAGGCCCTCAAAGTGTAGAGCCAGGCATGCAAACGTTTACTGCATTGTGGGATCCCCAACGCTTACAGAATAACGAGTATGCATTATACAATGCCTACTTTTATTCTGTAAGCGATATAATGCATACTTTTTATTCTGTACGCGTTGGGGATCCCACAATGCAATAAGCGTTTGTATGTCTGGCTCTACACCTTGAGGGCCTGAAGATGACTCGATATGAGTCGAAACATGTACCCCATATTGTTACTAATACATTTTAAGAACATTATAAAATACTGCTGTGATTGACTGTTGTGATCCTTTCTTTATTTCTATAGTTCAAACACTCCGGGATGGTAAACGTAACGTTTAAAAAAAGTCAGTAAGCGTTGCCAGAACAAAGATTTGTTCCTTATGCTAAGTGGCAATATTTTCGCTCAAAGTAGACCTGTTTTTTGTTTATATCTACGTACACTCTGTTGTTCGCACGTAGCAACGCACTTGATGGAATGCACTGCCCTCTCTGTCAGTCCTGTCTTTCTTTGCTGGCATTCCCTTCATCTGTATGTAATGTTCACACTTTTTACAGCTATATTGCCTGTTTTCTTTTATACCTCGCTTGTTCCAAAGTCCTCCACATCTTAAATGCACCTCCTTAGCAAAATATACATGGCCACGTCTCAACTAAAATATCAAACACAATAACCGTAGTCAAAATATTTTCTGCATAAACCCTGACAGTGCATTAGTTTCAATTTTTTGTTTCCTTTCACTTTCGAACCCAATAACCCCAATCCCTTCCTTTGAATTTGCGCGTCCCGAAAAAGTAATAAAACTTCTAAACTTCTTGCTCCAGTTTAAGTTTACTTCCCTAGTATAGTCTCTACCCTTTTTTTGCATTCAACTGTTTATTTGTTAAGGGGGCCAGGGTTGTTTGTGTTGTTTCCGGTGATGCATATTTCGTTTCTCCTCAGATACCAGTCCCTTTCATCCAACATTTCCTGGGCAGTAGAACGCAATATACAAAAGCACAATAAATGTATAAATACAACATATACAAGTCTATTTCTTGCTATACATTGCGTTGTCACACTTTTCTGTACAAATGACAGTAAAGATGTGCACAAACGTACACATGTCCAAGCTGCTACTCCACTTCCTACTCTTCGAATAGACTTAAAAGAAGAATGGTTTTTCTGTTAAGTTTTGCCTTTCTGTTTCTTTGAATAATTTTATTTAAACTCTTAACAAAGCCGTTCAGAAGGAAAGATGATAGAGCTGGAAGCGAAAACTTTTATTCTTTTAGATTATCCGAGGTATGTTCGAGACATGTGTAATTATGTGTCACTAATTACTTTTACCCAGAAAATATGATTTATTTCATGGTGTTTCGCTTACTTTTCTTTTAACGAGTGTTTCTTTTATTTTTTGATACAAAATTTTTAATTTGGTCACAAAGCAAAAAAAACGGATATCTGTAAAAACGTCTACTAATTATTTGTGCAAAGACGTATAAGGTACAAAACGTATTATTTGACTGAGAATGAAATCTTAACTTTTTATTAATGTAAGCCAACCATAACGCTCTATTTGGCAAAATATAACTATGTGGAAAATTAAACGTTTCCTAAGCGTGTCGAAATACAATTTATATTAAATGTATGATCAAATTTAAGCTGTCGACCCGGTAGCCGCGTCGTCTAAGGTGTGGGTCTACGGTCGTTCGCTTGATGGAATTTTGGTTTCGAAACCCGCATGGTTCGTGGATGTCCGTCCCTTGTGAGAGCTGTGTGTTGTCAAGTAGAGGTCTGAGCACCGGAACGATCCCTGATCCAGAGGATTCCTACCCAGTGTGGCGTGTCTGAGTGTGATTTTGAAACGTTAGCACTGTGGCGGCTAGGCCCAAATGGGGCTGTTGAGCCACAAAAAAGGATTAAGCTACTTGTTGTAATTATCGGAAAATCAGTGTTGTCATCGTAATTTACATACATTATTTTAATTGTACCTAAAGTAGGACGTTAACAATTGTATTGGAATTATAACGTATATAATAAAAGGTTTTTAGATATTTATAAATACTAAGATTTGAATCGCTTAAAATAACGAACTTTTATATAAAGCAAGTCTTATGAAAGTGAGTCTATAGATGAAAAGAATTGTGGGAGACTTATCTGTAGGAAAACGTTTTAAATATTTCTATAAATAAATGGCGAGGCGTAATACGAATGGCATAAAAGGGAAGAAAAAGCTGGCTAGTAATGTTTGTGTTGACAAAGCCCTCCTTGAATAATCAGCAAGTAGCTGAAGACGCTATTCTACATTTAAATGTAATTATTGAGAAGCTAATTTTCGCAGAAATATGCAATAAGGAAAGCTGCATATGTGCTCAATAATGTATTCAGAAGAAGAACAAAAAACACGTCAGTTAAACGGAGTGTGACAAAAGATATGACATGAAATATTTTGCTGAATTTTGTGTACTTCGCTTGTGTTCGTTTGGAGGTAAACAAAAGTTGAAATATTGTAGGAAAAGAGATTTGGAAAAATTATTAGGTCAGTTTCGGAACGTGAAATAATTACGAATGACCTCTGAGATTCAGATGTCAGTTCTATTTAACCTACAAGAAGCTGCAAAGTCTAATTTTTGTGAAAAAATTTCTCACAGAATTAAAATAATTGTTCGCAAAATTCGTTTTCAATTTCCATGTGTTGAAAATTCTGCAACCTTTGTTTAGAAACTATTTCATACAAAAGTAAACGTAGACAAAGAAATGTACCACAAAATTTATGGTTTCTGCAGTCCTAAACATTTTAGACCAGATACTACACTGGGATCAATTTCGTGGATAAACTACAATAATTTTAATATTTTCTTAGCTTCATTTTTCTCTCTATCGAACACAGCACATGTTACTTAATTATTTGAACAGAAATTTTCGCGTATATAACATCCTTTTGGAGCAAAAATTTAATCTCGGGGCACTGGTCGCATAGATGTGCGAGTATCTACTCAGATCTAATATTGTACAATGTCAAGAGCATATTAGGTTGTGCAAGAGTTAGGTTCCAATTCTTAATATAAATATCAAATTGAAGTAATTAACTATTTTTACATAACGTTTTGAACTTTAAATACTCAAGAATATTACCTACATATATTATTAGCACCTACTTTATTTCACATTATAACCATATCGTGAATAAACTCACCGAATATTCTTTGTTGGTGTGTAATACTTCCGGGTACTGATTTTTATGTTGTGACCTGAAAAAAAAAGATATTTAATGATAAACAATACACTTACATTTTTCTTACACGGAAATTAATAGTATTTATGTCCATATGCATGTAAATACGCCCCTAAAAAGAATTTTTGTACTATGGAACCTCTCTATCCTTCTTTGCTGTTTTGGGGATCAGTTTCAATAAAGCTCCGGTTGACGGAGAGAGAAAATTTGAAAGTAAGATGGTGAAGAAGTCTGTTTCTGAATCTTGGTATACCTGATCAGACTCACGTGGATAGCAGCCCGAAATTTTATTGAATAGAACAATAATTGTCAATTTATAATATCCATATATGTTTTATATATAAGTTTTTTTGTAACGTTTACAAATTTCTCCTAAAAGAGAGTTTTGGCTAAACGAATATTTTAGCGAAACAGGAAATTTCTTTTAACGCTTATGAAATTCTAGGTTGAAGAAATCCAATAAGATGCAACAGTATGCAGATATTTATTTACTGCTAAATTACTTTACATGTTTCGAGCGTCCATCGCGTCCATCATCAGGAGCACATAAAACTATAGTTGCAGCCTCTGGTACAAATCATACTATCTGGGGAGCAAGCTTCTTCAAACGTGACCAAATAAGGACTACAAACATAAAAGCTGATAAAGTTGTTTGTATTTAAATATTAAGAATAAAATATACCTGTTGACCTCGCTTTAGGTCATATTAGCGTCAAGAAGTATTAAAAAGAATTAAAATAATCAAATGTACACCCGTGGAAATATATAAAATACGTGCTATGTTAAAGTACTTAATATCTGTATGCTTGAAAATTTTTTGGTGGGGGAATGTCGTCATACGTTGATTAACCTTTAGACGCCTAACGTCAACTATATTTGACGTACCGCACCGCTAACCTCTAAAGCTGCATTTTATATATTTATTCAACAAATATAGGTACCGAATATTTTAAACGTGGTGTATACTCACCGTTTCTTTCTCTTCAAAATGCAGTTTGTTTCATAATTCTAACGTATTTAGGTTCTGTATTATTCACATTTTATATACAGGATGTGCTAAAATTAAAAAAATAATTATGGCACCAAAAGGTTATATGTTTTGTCTGTGGTAGAGGTACGTAGGTATGTACACAGTATGTCGTCACTGGTGGAAAGCTTGCCTTGCTTAGTAACGAGAAATTGTGCATATTGCTGCTATAGATCAGTTTCAGCAAATGGGTAAGGACGTAATGACACCGGACGTTAATTCAGCACATGATCACACCAATGTGGCATTAGAGCTCCGCAAGACGCTATCTGTAAATGACGGTTCTTCCGAAATTACATTTACAAGAATCGCGAAAACAAAAGGGACATAACGCGGTGACTTGGAATAAAACGATATTTAATAAGGGCTTAATTAGATTTTAAAATATTGGCGTGTTTGTTAACAAAGTGTCACACTGCTCATCTATTACAAATTACAAACCAGTACGAGAGAAATTAAAAAGGAAAATTGAGTTTTGTGTTTGGTTTATTCTTAGTCACAATTAGCAGCAGTACGGCAGACATGTCAAGAAATTTGCAGAGTAAATCTGTGTGAAAGGACATGATAAGAAAAACCTCGAATCTGGGGACTTCGAAAAACGCAATATCGAAGAAGCAGTAAAAATTACTATGCGGATGCAGACTCCAGTTATTCTTGAGCCTGAAAGACAATAAAAACAGCACTTGCATTGAGAGTATGCTATTCAGAGGCCGTATTATCACAAACGCTCTATTTTAATTGCTGTTCTTAACAAAGACATAAGAGTGTAACGTCACAAGTGGTACTTTCTCGTAAAGCAGGAAACCTAAGTAGTCGACATAAAAGAACAATAAATAATGACATAACTTTCCTCCATAGACAGAGACAGACTCAGATCAAAATACTGCAAGATAGTGATATTGACTTAATTTCATGAGCGGTGCAAAAAGATTTTTAGTTTGCAAACTGTGACTCAATGTGTGAACACAGGTTTGGGAAATTTTGGGGGAAGGACTGACTAACTTTCTCTTTTTTATATGCTTACTGACACATTTATTGTCTATTACGTGTACGTATATGCGTACATAATCATGACGTGCAGTACTTAACGAAGTTTACAAGATTTGTATATTCCTAAACTTACATTCATGAATTAAAGTACATTCAGATTTTTAAACACTTTGAGATGTTTATTTGGCCAACCTACCATTTTGTTCCGAATTTGAGAATAAGAGGAAGTGCACTTCTGCACTAAATACTTGCCTTCATGACCTGGACAAGGAAAATTATACCTTTCTTATTAACAAGCGTCCTTATTTTGCACAGTCTGATTTATTTGTTTATTTATTTATTTTGTTTTGCTTGACGACGCTGTAATCTTCTTCTTCTTATAAAGCGCTACAACCTATATAAGGTTCTGGCTTGCTCAACCGCTTTCTTCCAACTGTCTCTATTCTGTGTTACTTTCTTCCAATTGTTTATGTTTATGCTCTCTATATCTTCCAAAACGTCATCTTCCCAACGTATTTTAGGTCTTCCAATTGATCTTTTAGACATGGGTTTCCATCTCTTAATCTTCTGCACAATATTATCCTCAACCATGCGTTCAACATGGCCTAACGAACTTAATCTTTGTTTTTTTAATAAACCAAATTATATTTTTTTCTTTTAATATATAATTTATTCCTTGATTACTATAAACTGTTTGCCTAAATTAACGTTGAACGAAGGGTAGATATTGAATAAGTAACTGGAATGAATGTAGTAATTAGCGAAAGTATCCGAAGTCAACAACTGCCTGGAGTGGTTGCAGTAAACTACACAAGATAGAAAATGTATGTACGTATAACGTAATATTGAGGCGCGCTCGCGTAACCATTGCTGACATGGAAAAACAATATGTATTACATATTCGGAGTGTGTGTTTGTAGCCTTATGTATCCAGCATAAAATGCCCATAGGCCGTATTATATTTCATCTGCGGCCTGTCTGCCTGTACCGTATTTTTCCACATTAACTCGTACAAACGGCATGATTTACGGAAAGCAATTTTTGACAAAAGTGTGTGTTTTGATTTTATCTACAGCTTTTTCTAAAAATATTTAAAATAGTTCTTATTCTTAGAAGTATTCAGAAACATATTATCGTAAATGTACACAGGTCTTCAGGTACAGTAGCCGATATGTATGTCAGATAATAGGCTTCATGAAACTTGAACGTTCTTGAAAGATTTTCGAAACATAATCAAATACCAAATTTTATTAAAATCCATCCTGTGGGAGCCGAACAGAGAGACGGATAGACAGACAGACAGACAGACATGACGAACCTAATACTCGCTTTTCGTAATTTTGAGAACGCGCTTAAAAGCAGGTCAGGTTAGTCAGTTTCTGAACCACCGTCCTACAGAACAAGAACACAATCAACTAGATTACATTTCGGTCCAGTTACATGTGCTATTTACGAAGTAGCATCGTGTTAGTTAAAATAACCTCACTCTGAATTGTTAATTCCTCTGCTGACGGTATTGTATATTTACTGTATGAGCTTAATGCTACCTACTAATACACACACAGTAAATATTTGCAATCACATAAAACACCTTGCTTCATAATCCTATTTTACTTATCGACTAGTTTAGGCCCCCGAAAGTGGGCCATCATCAGGCTATTACATAAGAACACGAAAATATAAACTGTACGTAATATAAGGTGGGAGATTTCCCCTTCTACTTTAAAAATGTATTACTAATTTTTTAAGTAAAAGGGGAAACCTCCAACCTTAAACTTCATAGAGTTTCTGTATATTTTCGTGTTCTTGTGTAATGACCTTTTGATGGCCTACATTCATGGCCGAAACTAGTCAACAAGTATAACAGAATTACCAAGCAACGTTTTGTGTTTATTTAAAAGTACCTATATATATATATATATATATACGTTCGTTACACCACCGGGAATATTTCATACAAAGACACACAAAATAGCGTAATGCTTGCAGAATTACTTTCAAGACAAGAAGTGCAAAAGTCCTGATCTCACCAGGTTTTATGTACTTACACAAATTTCCACAAACCCCATTCTCTGCCCAGCGAGTGTGTGTGTGTGTGTGTGTACGGAAGGCCTACAGATTACTTAATATGTTCAAATCCCAGGACTTTATGGCCAGTGACTATGTTGCCGGAACGCTTCCAGAACTAGCGTCGCAATTACCGGTACCAAAACGCCATATCATCCGAGTGCTATAAAATAACTACACATGAGACTTTCTCTAACAACTGCAAAACAGGAAATTATGGCATAGATCTGACTCTTCCACTGATGCTAAATACCATCAGAAATGGCGCTGTTGTAGTTACGACCAGAAATTTCGTTTCTTTTTCGCCACTGACACAGTACCTTGAAGCCAACGCGGAAATTAAGCTGATGAAAGTATTAATGATCCACGAAGGCACAGGGTTCAGTAAGATAACATAATTCTTGCCAGAGGGGAATGACAGAGACGAAAATTCCTCCTATTTTTCGCAGTAGATATGGGTAAGTTTCCGACAGAACTGAAATTTCATTCTATGAAATTAAATTGTGATCATGTTTGTCATCACAGCCAGTAGAATTTACTGATTTGAAGTATTTGTTAAAATTTGTGTAAAGTAAACTGTTTCTAGATGAAGCGACATACACTTGTTCTCTCAAGAAATTCTCCGCTTTGTATGGAACTCCAGGTAGGAAAGAATATCAATTAGTTCTTTATACCATAAATTCCAACTTCTCAACTTCATCAAGGACTAAAAGTTCTCGCAGCGCATTTACTCTTCCGAAATCCTTTAGTCTGCGTTTTTCCCTTAAGGTAAGACTTACAGTAACCTCACCAAAAAAGAAGTTTATTAATGTCATTTAATGTTTAGCCTTTAAGGCTAATCCGTGGACGACATTCGATGTGTTGCCTTATCGCTAATAACGCAGGTGATAAACTTGGACATAAGATTTCAACCCTGAAATTTATATACCTGATGCTATGAAACGTCGGCTTGCATATACCGAAATACACTGTATAAAAACTTAGAAGCCTACATTCTGGCAAAAAATAAAAAAGAAAAAAATT
>Ga0136643_10000463_pt1 | contig 44686 bp, 38 predicted proteins | sample TergutLab28metaG_FD_96883 | JGI IMG/M metagenome (GOLD analysis project Ga0136643, IMG submission 96883) | Labiotermes labralis P1 segment gut microbial communities from Petit-Saut dam, French Guiana - Lab288 P1 (version 3) (version 3) | ecosystem: Host-associated > Arthropoda: Insects >... | reverse complement strand
GTAACATGGCTGACTGCGCAAAGCGTCACGCAGGCACAGTGAACACTGTATTCCCCTCTCAAGGCCGCTAGCATTGTCACGTGACGTATCAGCTGTGCAGGTTGCAGTATTTGGAACCGCAAGAAGCCCCAACTTTTCTCTGGCCATTATCCCCGTAACCGTTCAACTTTGGATATAGGTGTTTTGGGTTATATCGGTATACTTTAACATAAGGAACACTCTCCCGAAGTCTGACACATTCCTCCTGGGACACCCTGTATATATTGGTCTTCATGTAAAATACCCATTATTCTTGTCCGATTTTAATGCAACTCGAATTTTCTCGACAGATTTTTTAAAAATACTCAAATATGAAATTTCATGAAAATCCATCCAGTGGGAGCCGAGTTGTTCCAAGCAGACAGACGGACAAATGACGAAGCTAATAATCGCCTTTCGCAGTTTTGCAACAACGCCTAATTATTGCACTTCACAGCGCAGTTGCAGCAGTAGAATTATTCGCCTTATCGACACAACGTCTGCAATATTTACCTAGCACATGCCCCCTTTAAGCGCACCATTTCTTATGCCACCGCTAGGCGAGTACAGTGACACGAGCGTCACCTATTTTCCCCTTTATAAAATATCTCGTAACAAATATTGTTGTAGATCCATTATGGAGCGTTTAAAAAAATGGGGGGGGGTCTACTCGGGTCAGAAAATACCGTGAAAAAAAGTATATGTCTTCAAGAGTTACAAGTACGGACGATAAAGGCAAAACTGAATGTAGTGTCTGGCCCTTTACCTACATATTTCAGCTCCGTAACTACTGTAAAAACACATAAAAAAAGTTCAGCAAATATAACTTCTATCTGTTACGACTAAGCATAACCCCCACATTACACTGAGCTACAATAGATGGTGCCAAGAAAAGTGATAAGCCTACTAAATATAAAATCATTTGTAGAACCCACGTCGTAACCCTTCACCACAGATTAGTTGCCATGTGTACCTCCAGCTTTTGCATTTATAAACTTCTGAATTTTGCTCAAAGAGGGTATTTGTGTATTTCTTACGTTTCTCAAAACAAACAGCAATTATTCCACAACAACAGGGACTGGCACTTGTAATGGGCACGTAGTTTTTTTTTTTCAGTGAGATGGAAAATGCGTTTAAAATGTTATTTATATGAATCTCAATCTTCGGTAGGTTAATGTGTTCCATCTTCTCAGCAGCCCCTCAAAAGACGTGTGGGTAAGTCTACAAATTTATAACGCCGACCTATATTCACATAAGTGCATGTGGGTCACTCCAGTCCATTCTCCTTACCAAATAGAACCGTTTCAATTTTCGTAAATGTAATCGCACATTAACGCAATCAGAAGAGCTTCAAGAGCGTCCACTAACGAATCAGAGCCGCAGCCAATCAGCGTGCGGTTGTTGCTGTAATAAATCAATCGAGTCTTACTCAGCTGAGGACAGTGTTCTGTGTGTTCGTGGACACAGACTGAATAAGAAATGAGCACATGCGTGCCATCTAGTAGCAAAATGCTCGCACTTGGCAACGACAGAGTTAACAATATCGATATGTGTTTCGGAGTGATTGGACTACGACCAAGAGTTCTGGGAGCATTGTTCATATACCAAGTTTCGCATATTCATGAAACTAATAAATAAGAAGTCTTGCTGTACTGAGGCCAAAGAAGGAAGTTTAACTGATACACACCCTCTGCACATTAATACAGCTATTACGTTTCTTCCAGAGGAGCTTGCGAAAGAAAGGGGGACAAACTCAAAAAGGGCGAACATCCCTTTGCTTTTCATCGTCTCACTAGCGTCTACATGCACAGTTCAATTTCCCAACTAACACAAGGATCAGTACCCTTCTTAAAAAGTCAGTCTACTACTCAGCCAGTCACGAAACTACATAGATTTTATGCAACCCATAAATTCACTATCATGTTAACAACAGTCCGTCACTAGTGCCTACATGAATCCAATCCGCATCATCCTATCTTATTTCTTTAAGACCCGTTTTAATAATATCTCCCATCGGCACCTAGATCTTTAAAGTGGTTCCTTCCTTCATGTTTCCCAGAAAACCACGTATGCAGTTCCCTCACATGCTCGCTACACGCTGCACTCATCTCGTCTTCCTTGATTTGATCATTCTAATGCTATTTGGCGTGGGTGCAAAGCTTGGAGTTCCTTGTTATGGAATTTTCTCCAACCCTCTGTACTTCCTTTCTTTTAGGTCCAGATATTGCCCTCAGCACCCCGTTCTCAACCACTCTAACACAACCAAAAGTAAAATGGACAGAGCTTTTGCTGATCCGTAAAATGCGCAACTCAGCTACATTCCCTAGCCCATCTAAGCTTCACATCTTTGTATAACAACAGGGAAATCCTTCCCAATATTTTTACAGCTATATGCTATATTTCGATAACATACAGTCTTTCTTTTATCACCTCAGTTAGTTTACAATATTAGCTTCTGACGGAGAACTCTCTTCCATGGAACTGTTAATCTAGCCGTAGTTCCGAACCTCGGAATGTTATTTATGTAGATGATATTTGACGCTAAATAAAAACACGAGAACAAATCTCAGAATTTATCTGTTTAAGCATATATTTATTCAGTTAGAGATGCTGTCGGTACCGAAGACTACAGCACATAACAACCTTCAAAAAGATCATGAAAGCTGTGTGAAGTACTGTAATAAAGATTATGTTGAAGGCACACGGAGGAGTTGAGACATATCTTCACGAATTGTTAACCTTCTCATTACAGGGGAAAAGATTAATCATCTTAATGTTCCGGCCGCTTTTCCCCCGTGGCAATAGGCCCCGGTGTATTTTGGATAGGTGGGTGAGCGGGACCCAGAGCCGAGCTTGAAGTGACTGCCAAAAAAAGAATCAATGCTCCCGTCGGGAATTGAAATCCGTTGCCAGCCATTGCCCTGACAGAGTTATCCTACTTTATTACGCAGACACAGCATAGCTTGCAACTCTCTGAAATTCGATACGCAGAACCGCCGCTGCAACGTTGCTAACCAGCTGATATGGTTCCCCCACCTGCACAATGTCAACTGCCAAGAGACCAACCAAGGTGGGGAAGTCACAGTGAAGTTACTTTTCTATCCCAATCCTCTCTGCTCCAACCGCTCGATCAGAGGACCCTAGGGAATGACAGAAGGGACGAAGCGCACAGGGATACGACAGAGATAAGATGAACAAAACACACAAATTGAGGGGGGGGGGGTGAGAGAGAGAGACGGGATACACCACCAGCGATCCTGTTTCATTCAGACAAGGCCAACGTGTGACGACTTCACGGGCCCATCTGTACTTCTCAGCCTTTCCTAAGGTACGAGTGCTTAGGCTTTAGACATTCATCCTCAAAAACAGTGAATGCATTGAGACGTTCATTAACCAAGTTTTTAAACCAGGCTGTACCATTTATTCTGTCAGCTAGTCTACCAACCAATTAGACACACTGCTGGTGCATCAGACAGTGCCGCTGCGTGGCGTTCTTTTATACTGAAGATGGAGGCAACAGATTCCTCCGAAACGTGGGCACCAATCTACAAAACCACACGGCGTTACATCCCAGCAGTTGGTAATCTCGAAACTAAAATAAGTATTTATTATATGTCAGTCTCAAAATAGCCCAAACTTACGAAATAGGGATCAGACTGTATTCAGTACGTTTAATATTCCTACTCACTAAATATTCTACATAAAGAGATGAGAACAAATGGACGGCGTAGCGCTATGGGTAATCCTTGCCTCGATGAACTCCGGCTATGTTTATAACACTGCGGTTGCCGATGGAGTTCTAAATAATCACATGTGTTAGACATTCAAGATGACCGTGCAAGCAACACGCACAAGACTCTTTGAATGTAGAATATGTTTCAAGTAATAGGTACCAGCTACATATTCAAAAGCAAAACATCGATTCCAATTCTCACACATACCAAAGATGCAGCAGCAATTTGTCCAGCCCTCAGTGCGGTCGTATAACATGAACATAAATACATACAACTTCACTTCTTGAATGTTTCTATGACTGCAACAAACGTACGTCATTTTCAGTCTTGATATTATAACGCAAATGTCCTTCCACACAAACGAACAAACAAACCGCATTGGATCGTATCTTGAACCTTCCCAAATTAATGTTAACAAACTCTATCTTACTAAATGGAAATTATGTTAATCCTCCTACCTCCATGTTTTGCTACCTAATAACTTCTTCCTAATACCTCTCCCCATTAAAACTGCATGAGCATTTCACTGGCTTCCCTGTTCGAGTTACCTGTTTGATTAGACTCCATTAACCTACCTAATACGCAGAAAATTATGCAAGTATGAATCACCAAGTATCCTATTTTGGAATTATTTCCCTTTTACAAATATTTTCTTAGAATTTTACTTTGAGATGCTTGCACTCGCAGTTAACAACATAATTTGAAAGCCACTAGATATTTTTGTGTGTGTCTGATGAGCTCGTAACAGTATAAGATGAGTATCCACCTACAAAAAAATTGGATTCCTTACGTTTACACACTAACCCACATCCATGGCTGACATCGGTTTCCTAGAAAAGCTCCAATGCCAATATTTTATTTCACAAAATTCTAAATACCCAACTTTCCAAAAATGGTGCAAGGTGCAGATAAGTGTGAGTTAAACCAAGACGAGGTGGGGAAAAAATGTGCTTACCTGGGGCGGCCAGAAAACAAAAAGGAGATGCTGCCCCCATCACTAGGAAAACTCATCTCAATCCAGGACACAAATAAGATCCAATTTTAACCCATTTTCCCCTACCTCAATCGAAAAAGAGGATTTTGTCATCCCGTGCTGTCTGTACGTGTACCAGGAGCCCAACAACATTTCAGCTTATAATATTCACTTATTTCCACGACACCTGGCTTGGAGGACTTCTATGGGAATCTGCTATAATACATAATATGTCCAAATGAAAACTTGTGATGTTGTAAGGATATCAGCACCACTTCCTTTTGGGTCCTGAAAATGTGTACTCTCTTTGACCTTGAAAGTACATGCAGCTTCTGTTAAGGTAACTGTTTGTAGACTACCAAACGAAAACAGGGAAATTGTGAGAAAACACTTTTTAGCTTCCAATTAGTTGGAAATAACAAACAAACCAGTGAACAAAGTTGGGTGAAATTTTTTAAACCAACACACCATGAACATAGCTTACATACTAGTAACGCAGATTCAATGTTTTAAGTTAAAAACTACAACTACAGCGACAACTACGAAACTTAACGTGTACAAAAAAAAAACATGTGGGAAGCCCCGGCTAGCGTAGTCAGTATAGGCTATTGGGTAGACAGTTCAGGGTTTCGAATCCCGCCAATGTAAGGAATTTTCTTCTCCAAAATATCCTGACCGCATAAGGGGGCCTCTCAGCGTGCTATTGAATGGAAACCGGGTTTCTTTCCTAAGGTTAAGCGCCGGGGGCATGAAGTTGACCACTCCCCTCCATCTAGTGCCGAGGTTAAGAATGTGTGGAGAAATATCTCTTATCCCTCAGTACGCATTTATGACGTTGACAGGCATATTTACCTTTTCACCCCTATCGAATCAGTGCATAAAATACCATACTAAGACACACAGATCTACGTACCTAGAAATCTATTATCACTGACCTCAGAATGAACGGCAGGGGTCATCTTGGCGATGTTTGATGTCAGGAACAACGTCTTCCCCTCACGAAAGATTCATTCCGTGGATGCAGTCAAACGTTTACGTAACGGTTTGATGCACGAAAATCTCTGGGACTTATGGGCATGATGACAAGATGGCTACTGTCCAGGCGGAGGTCAGGATCCTGGATATGGGGTGGTAACAGAATTAAATACACGTCCTGATATAGCGCCGCTGCTCCAAATGTACCTGCTAGCAAGTTGAACACTTCTGCAATTTACACGCCAAGGAGAATGATAAACACGGCTGAAGTAAGCTTAGCGATGATATTTCGTAAAAGAGACTATACTCAGAAGATGGGCTTGGATACGTTCGTGTACGGTAAATCATCCGGCTCGTCTGGATGTAAAGACAGGCCATTCCAATAATTTGGTAACTTGGCAATAAAACAGGAAAAGCACACAAATACCACTATGAACAAATGATTCATTCTGTAACACTGAATATTATAACAGTGCAAGCACTCGTAAAACTTATACCCCACAAGCATGAATTTCATTCTCAAAGTATTTCAAGTATGGCGAGTCTTCTAAACCAAACCGCACGACACGCGGAAATTATCAAAACAGACGAACTACTCCAGCATTACTCTGCCAGTTCTTAACTCTGTTCCTACGGAAGACGGAACTATTCACGTTGCACCATTTTCAAACACTGTCACTTTGTAAAAGACACAACAACCATATCCGAAGTACAACCGACCTTTCCATAATGCAAAGCGTAATCGCGTTCTCAATGCATTCCAAGCGCGGAAAGGCAGTGGTATGTAGGGTTGCCAACATTGAAAGTAACTGTTGAATGCGTGACATGAAGAGTGTAGTTACCCTAATGTGTTTCAATACTCCTCCGTAATTGTGTATTTACATAACTCGACGTCCAGTTGTTCAGCCTAATACAACACTTAACTGAATTTTTTTGACGTTTTGCTGACCGTACATCTCAGTATATTTATCTCAGTAATTAACCAAATTGATGCACAAAATTTTTGTTTTACAATAAGTTTATTTCATGCATCTACATGTTTCGAGCATATGTGCTCATCATCAGGAGATCAAAATTGCATTACACAGCCTCTGGTATCATCACACTGAAACAAGTGAGTGGTCTAAAATTAATAAAATACAATTCTATAAATATGAGCAAATAGTACTAAAATTTATGTGTGAATTTTTCGGGTGTGATTACTGTGTATTATTATAAACATGCTATGTCATGTAGAGGTTATGTTTATCCATTTATTAAACTTATTACAAAGGTACTATGTCTATTTACAGTTATGTTTGCTTAGTCTATCTAGTCATAAAATCGTATAAATTACTGATTTGTTGTTGTATCTGTAAGGTTATGTTTGTCCGGTTGTTAGAATTGTTAAAAACACGATCTCTATTTACATTACCTATCTAAAAAAAAGTTGTGTTTATCTAGTTATTAAGATTGTGCGGTGTCTATTTATTTTACATTAATTGTCTGTAGATTCAACAATTGCAAGAGTAGTTTATAGCGTGAAAAACAACTTGCTGCGAACGACAGTCAATAGCTGAATAGTAGTAAAGTTGTTCTTGCACATGCCATGAACGCCGTAACTCCACTCATTCTTAACCTCAATACTACATTCAACTGAATTATCAACTTCACGTCCAGGCCACTGTACCCCAAAGGAAAACGCCCCGATACCCCATAGCATTGAGGCCCCTGGACGTTTGGGAGAAAAGCAACCTTTCCTGCCGCTGCCGGAGGTCGAACTCTGGATCACCCAGCTCTAACCTAGCCCCTACACAGACCTTAACGAAGTAATGTGGTCAATTAATGTTCAAGTGTTTAAAAGTCCAGACTCACCGTTATCGTTAAAGTAACAGTGGAAGTGAGGGTGGTGTGTTGGCAATCCTGATGTTTGTAATTGTGGTATGCATGGAAAATACAGTTTCTGAATCGAAACTCTCCGTTAACGTCCACGCAGCAATGAAGTAGGGCGTTGACAACCCTAATTATTGCCTTATGGTATCCGTGTCAAGGGATTAACACTGCTTAACCCAAACCGAACCTAATCTTTCAGGCAACGTGAAGTAGTTCTTTTATGCCACCTTAGATGTTTACGTGCCACTGGTCGGGCGCGGTAGCTCATCCGAAAGGAAAATATGCCGTAATCGTTGGATGTGATTACGAATACTATATACATGTACGTTTACATAGCCAGTCTAACGGAACAAATTGTTGTAGATAAGAAATAATAGTAACGACATTATTAACGATGAAACCGCATACATACTGGTATTGGTAAAAGTAACCTTATGCAAAATTCAGTATGACCTCCTCGGCCAATGAGTGACACTGATAAATTGTTTACCACAAACCAATTTAAAATCCCCCTTGAAAATCTAACACGAGTAAAGTGGCAGTTCGTATGTTCATCACGCTATTGTCTTCGTTTTAGGAATTTTAAAGAGGACACGCTCATATCATTGGAAGACACGGGAACGCCCGACATTTTAGTTTCTGCAATTTTATATACCATTACGTACAGTCAACATTGTTGGGCTAGAACAATCGTGCGAACATTTCGGATGGTGTATGCTTTGATGGCACCCGTAATGAATCACCGGAGCCGATATGTGACTAATCTGGAAAGGACAGATGACGAACACACCTACAAATTATATAGCATACTAAATACTGTTTATAAGCCAACAATTATATACATGACGATGGTGCTAAACTTCCAATTACCAAATAAATTAAACGCATACATAAACACGTCCTTAAATAGTTTGGCAAAAAAATAAAATAAAAATACATTCATATTTAAAAATTTGTGAAACAGGAAATTGGATCGTGTGGTTTTATTCTCGTTCTTTCATTTTGGAGATAGGGGTTGGGCTAAAAAAAAGTAAAAAAAAAAAATCTGCATAACCATATTTTCAAAACCGTTATTGCTGAATGATGTATTGGCTAATTAGACGTTAATCCAGGTTTAATTAGTGTTAATAATTATCACGCAGTGACAGTTCTTTTGAGAAAAACAAGCCTGAAGACGGTCAGCGAACCTGACCCTGAAACGTAGTGTATTATATTTCAATACACATGACGCAAAAATCAATCAATTATAAATAAGGAGTTCAAATATTAATCTTCACCTCTTCCGCGAGATGGCAGAACGACCTGCAGGAGATGTTTGCACCATCTCATGACCCAAGCACATTACCATCGCGATGGTTGAAACATGTGCTCCCATCTGCGTGCAAATACGTAAACTAGATCAAGGCAGCAAAACGCAACATTTCAAGCAGCACCGTTTGGACAGACAACGCACTACTTTCCGCCTTTCTTTACATCTCTACTTCTAAACTTGTCTTCTCAATCTCGATTATCATCTTGTAAATTAACTGTATACAACACGTGATTACAGGCTTCCACCGCCGTGTAAATAATCTCTTCGCTCCTCAGGAATTTTACGCAGCGTTGCCCGTGCCGACGTTTCGGGACAACCTACCGGTCCAATCTTCAAACGTCGAGTAGCCTTCTTCTTGGCCTGCTCGACGTGTGCATATGCGACCGATAATTCGATCCGAAACGTCGTTTTAAAAAATGAATATCAATCTACACTGCACTAAATCCCAGATAAGTGAAGACCTCAACTGTATACAAAATGCATTACGAGAAAATTCCATCAGGCTCTGTGCTTTGTCTGCGAAATTAGCAAAGGGATACTGACAACATTTTGCAATGGCAACCTAAATCAAAATGGATCATTCTAATGTAATTTTGGTTCATCCATTATATATACACTATTTTACATGAAGCTCTAATATGTTAACATGCTTATCATTTACTTCATGACATCAACCAGAACACACACTACACAGCGTAAAATGATAGAATTAGTAAGAATGAACAAAGGGATGTGAAAGGAAATGGTTGTGACCTAATTTTAAGTACAATAATTACAAGACGCTGAATGCTCATCTAGAAGGTTACTGCCACACCATTGTGCTCAATTCAAGGACAGGAAAGAGATGATAAGACATATTACTGAGGACTTTATTATGAATTAATGAAGCACCTATTCTTTGAATGAAATAAAATGCAATGAACCCCAATACTAAATAACATTATGTACTATAAGAACTCACCAGAACGTACAAGTATGGCTACAAATTAGCCAAAGATTTGGGAGGCCTGTAATTTTCTACTGAGAACGCATAAAGCAAAAATTTTACTATAAAGAAGTTCCCAGTATTCAAGAATTTTTTTGACAAGTTCATAACTTTTCAGCTACTGGCATGATCGCACAAAAATCACAAACCCCCAAAATTATCCATTAATTTGTGGCTATTATGTATGGATTCTCATGCGAAAAAGGAGCATTACCTAATCTCTTATAATATCTATTAGACTGTAATGTGAAAGTAATTATGCCAGCAGGAACATACAAAAACAATACCTATTCTTAAATTCATGCTCCAAACATAAAAAAACGAGAAATCATGTCACTTCAATCATACACTGTGAATTATTCTTACTGTTAAATTCAGGTTCTCACATGTCGCATTTTGGCGTGTTCACATAACCATTCTAGGAAGTGTGTCATTTCCGTTGTGTGTGTGAAAATTGGAAAGGGTATGTAGTCAAACACAACTATGTCAATTAAGGTGTATTTAATGGCTATACTAGACAATTACATGTTTCAGCCTTTACTGGCCATCTTCAGGTTGTCTTCAAGAGAACTTAAGGTCCTACTATATACATTGTGCACGCACGTGTTGCAGAGATCTCTACATATGGGCCTTATTGCGTAATGTAATGTCCATATGTGGTGGTATGCTCTGACTAGAGGCATGATAGAGTCTGGTGGCTAATGTCAAGTCTGAAGGTTCTTGTTGCGCTGGTATTATGAAGAGGCGTGTTCCTCTTCCTTCCTCTTAATTGGGGTCGTGTTGCGGGGAGGCCCAAATGACCTTGGATGTACAGTCCCTTGCTTGTGGGGACAGAGATGGGTGTGAGAAGGGTGGTGAATTGATCCGGCCTAATTATACATTGCGAAAATTTGCTGTATTGGAGGAAACCATAAATAGCTTAGTACTTAATTACGCTCCGGGTGTTAGTATGTTCCCAGCTCACTCCGGTTTTATCCCTGGGTGGGTGTATGTCCATGTGGGTGGTGGCACACACTGTTGTTGTTGACATGTACTGTTTCTCACTGTGTGTAGCTGTTTTTTACACTGCACTGCTATTGTTCACCGTGAGACGCTTTGTTACACCATTAATAGAACCTCTTGTTCATTTTGTCACTCCTATTCGATAAGCATACTGATCAACACTATATGTACGTAGTGGCTTGACACTAGCCAACGGACCCTATTGTGCCTCTAGTCAGAGCATACCACCATATATAGAAATTACATTACACATTAAGGCCCATATGTAGAGATCTCTGCACCATGTGCGCTCACAATGTATATAGTAGGACCTTAAGTTCTCTTGAAGACAAACTGAAGATGGCCAGTAATGGCCAAAACATGTAGTTGTCTAGTATAGCCATTAAATACACCTTAATTGACACAGTTGTGTTTGATCACATACCCTTTCCAATTTTCACATAACCATTGTTGCCACTGACACACAAAGAAACATTCTCTTTAGCACTGTTCACGTACAGTTCCCATGAAAAATGTGATCAATACCGAAAACCTTGGCAAGGAAATGTAAATCTGTGTTCCTTTTGTATTGCTGCACTATGTCACTGTCAACAATGCTTATAGTAACTCTGTCACTGGCAACATAGAACGTAGGTTTTTACATAAAGTGCCAATATTTTTGTTCAATTTTAACCAAATGAGGATTTTCTTCACATTTTTTTATAAAAGTCCCCAATATCAAGTTTCACAAAAATCTGTCCAGTGTGACCTGATCTGATCCATGCAAACAGACAGACATGATAAAGTTAACAGGTGCTTTTCATAAGTACTTACCACACGCGCAAACAGTGAAAACTGTGACATCACAGTACTACTTCTTCTCTTTATTTTTACTGTCAACATGCCAAAGAAGTCTGCTATTGACAAAACGTTCTCAACTCGTACACGGTAATTAAACATACAGCAACCACAGGAAAACAGGAAGACAACTGAAGGCTATAAAGGACTGGAGTAAAACATGCAAGATCAAAATGTGTGTTGAAAACAGCCATCACACAGATAACAAAAAATGTACTTTGAATGTGGTACATTTAATACATATTGAAATAAGCTTGTGTGTTCAACTCAACCTGGTAATTCAAGGTTTGCAAACACAAATGGATAAACAATTTGTTAGGTGTGTGGTTTTTCTTAAAAGAATCTGGCTGTAAATTGTTCTAAACCTGAAGAATGAAATTGGTTACGAGCCCACAATCCATAGCCTTGTACATTTCCTGTCTTGCACCAAACAAAAAAAAGTGTAATCAAAGGAAGCATAAGTCAGTGCACTCTATGCACTTTATGGCAGATGTTTCTAACCAATCCAGGTTGAAAGACTGGCCAAAACTGCAAAAAGTATGACCAATAAACAATCTTATTTAATTTACATTATTTTATTACATACTGTTCGTACGTTAGATTTATCACTATGTCATGATGGTGTATGGGGTCATGGCAGTGTAGCTCTCAGCATTCTTGACATCAGCTCTAGATTGAGGCAAGCAGCAAACTTCATACTGTGCCCTTTTTAGCCTCAGGAAAAAACCCAGCACTGAAAATGAGGCTGCGTAAAACCCAGCTCCAATCTGGACGCAGCAGTAAGGAGACAAAAGCCTGTCCAGGAATCATAACTGCCATCCTGCCTGTAGTGAATCACAGCAATGACTGAGCTACCCCAGGTAATATACATTTAAATTCTGATCTTTAATTTTTCCAGAAACATTCATAACACACCATCAATTTGGCAAAACATGGGCACCAATGTCTAGAACAGCACCTGGGTACTGACGCATAAAGATTTATCAACTTCTACATGTTGGCCAGTGTGCTATACAGATTCATAAACTGATTACAATGTGGTCAAAAGTGTAAGCTTTTCATTCAACTGAAGCTGAGTCTTCACTAGTTGTGATAATGTTATCACCATCAACAGATCCTGTGGAAACACAAAAGAAAAAACATTTAACTTTATCTCTGTTTAAGACAAACTATTCAGACTGCGAGATTCAAGATTCTCAGTTTTGCGGGTGAAGATTTGGGTATCCCAAGATATTATGTCACATAAACTGGCAAATTACATATTAACAGAATTACACATCCCTAAAAGCTTGTATCTTTCCACACTGGATTTTCAAAAAATAATAAAATTTTTGTACACAGTATTAACAAAATACCATACTCACCAGAATATAAAACAAGAAGTTTTCCCCAAATTACCATATGAAAAACTGGGAGTTCAGATATAGATGTTATTATGTTAATGAACCTAGATTAATTAGATTTCAGTATATGGGGGGGGAAGAGAGAGGGAGAGAGAAAGAGTGAGTGTGTGTGTGTGTGTGTGTGTGTTCTTATGTGCTCACACACAAGTGTCTAAATTAAGCTACCTTGTTACTAACCTTGATATTAGAATTGAACATATTCTCAAATTCCTCTGGCGTCATCTTCGGAACACTGTTCACCATATCAAGGAGAGCTCGGCCTACAGCATTGTCGGGCTGGGTACGGCCTGCTAGTACATCCTCCACATATGCCAAAACATTGTCCAGAAGGCCTGTCAATTTCTGGGATGCTTCAGCTACCTGAGCAAGATCAAGCATGGGTTCCACTGTCTTCTTGCTGAGGGTCATTGTTTTCTGACACAGCTGTACTGTAACACACTGCCATCTTAACAGGACTTTGCACATATCAATATGCCTAATTAACAACACAAGAAGTTCAAGAATACAATGCAACAATTGACAATTTCTTAAACTGCAAGTTGTAAGGATATGGTAAGAGCAGTCATGGCCCACTTCAAGATCACTATTCCAGCTTTTACTTGTGACAGTAAAGAAGCTCACAATAAATGCATGAACTCAGGTGAGACTTCACACAAAGTAACTTGGGAATATAAATCAAATACACAAACCTGCTTTGTCATATGTGGAGGAATGTGTAAGGCAGGCCTATTTTAACACACTATCCAGACAACTGCAGCAAATAAGGCAAAAGTCAGGCCACACACAGTTACAGTAGTAAAATACCATACCATAAAACAGTAAATCCTATCATTAACCCTTATCCTGCTAACATGGAAAATATGGTGAGCTCCTAATAAGGCCAGCAAATGACAATGCGATTTAATTCGGCATTTAAAGGGTTAAAAAACTCTACTTCCTTAGGGGATACTGTTTCAGGATAATTTCTCAGTCATGATCAAATACGTCCAGAACACTTATGCACAAGCTAGGAAATATATTCATAACATAAAAGTTCTGAAACCTAAGCAAAAATCTTTTTCAATTAGCTCAAAAATCAGAATACTAACAGAAAATGTTGCATAAAATTTGTTTCATTATTGTCTACAACTTAATTCAAATAATATTCTACTTCAATACATGTTGAAGAGTTACATCCAAAGTGTATATAGAAATGTGTATAGGTTTTGTTATGATGTGTGTGTTACTGCTGTCTAGTTTTTATCAAAAGCAAATGAGTCAACAAATTTCAGCAAAACTACACCATAACAAATTTCATGAAATCCATCAGCAGTTCTGAGGTTCTTACAAGCAGAGACAGACACACATGAAAAATCCAACAGGTGAATTTTTCTAAATTTTCCTTGTAAATGCACACAATATAACATCATCTAGTCATCCCAGCCACATTATGACTAAAACCATAAAGACTCCAATTAACATACCTCCCACAATCTCAGGTTCATAGCATGTGATTTCCACATTCACTGGTGTAAACATGCAGCCAGATTTGCCTCCAGGAACACCAATTGGAACACTGAAACACACAACAATTATCTTAACAAACACTTCAAAGCTCAACTTGGCACAGCAAGACAATGTAAGTCCTAAAATGTGTAACAACCAACCCAAGTTATTTCAAAAGCTGGACTCATCACTAGCCAAACAAGAAATGACACTAGGAAAAGCTCAAAATTTATACATCTGATGTCTTAAACTCCAAGTTATATGCTATTAATACAACACTTTATTTAAAATCTTCATTTCATCCTGGTCTTTCCTTGTACAATTCATGAACATGAGTTTGCTTATTTCATAAACAGTTAATTTTATGAGACTGTATTTCAGACTATACAGCAACTAATGGCAGGGTGACAAGCAAAAGACAAATTGAAATAACATGAAAGGAGGAAGTCAAGGCTGAAACAAGTTAAAACCCATAAACCTGCATGGAAAGAATGCAGACAACTACAAAAAAACAGCCACAACAGCTGATGTAGCCAGCCAAGCACTTCCCGAAACAAAAGTTAGAATTTTACCATATGCACCAAGCTGTTCAATTATAAAACTGTTAGTTAGCTGCCTGTTAGAATGTAACGGCATACAGGCAGGTCTCATTTTATGTGATGTCTTTTTGTGCGATTTTGTTTTCACACAAATTAAAGGTTTACACCTATTTTTGAATTTACGTGATAATTTTAGGTTTAACACAATTTGGCATAGATGATCTGTTGCCACCAAGCATCTTTCGTAGGAGGATAGCAGAAAGTGACATCACTGTCAAGTTGTCAGTCACATATATGGAGTGATTACATTGGTGATATAACCAAAAGCTCATGTAGTTTCCTCTTCTACAGCATTAGCATTTCTAGCCAACATGAGTGAGAAATGTAAATCTGCATCAGCTAGTGCAATTCAAGTGAAAAATTGGCAAAAGACAACCAGTACCGAAGAGAAATTAAACGTAATCAGCTGACTTCAGAAAGTGAATGAATTGTTGACCTATGCTGTAATGTTGGACTCACTCACAGCAACAAACTTACAATTCGTGATAATGCTAATAGAATTAACACAAGTGCTAAGTCAGGAACTAAAGCATTTGTGTAGCAAGACTACCACAGCCCTATTGGAATGAACCATACCAAAAACTATGGATGTCTCTTACATTTTTACTGCATTAGAAATAAATATATATACTGCACAGAAATGTATGTATACTGTATACAGTATATATACATTTCTATACAGTATACATAATTTTATATATATATATATAGTGTATATATTACACACACACATACGCACAGCTCCATATGTCCACTAGTCGAATAGTCATACAGTACATAGGATGAGGTTGTCAGTCCCCTAACTCCAAGAAATACACTGTTTTAAATGGGAATTTTGTGTTTGACTTGTGTGATGTTTTTCAGAAACCTAACCCTGGTGTTAAGTGAGACCTGCCCGTCATTAATTACTGAAGCAACGGAATCCAGTGACTTTATCATATGATTTCATACTACTTCTGCACACTTTCAATATCCACAGTAAAATATTAATTTCAATCTTACCTATAGTTACAACATGAATGTCCTATGAATGCAGGCCTAACCGACTTCAAGCAAAAGTGGCATACTTACTTCACATAAGCTCTTATGCCCATGTGGGAGCCCTGTAATGTTGTATCCAGAGTCAGATGGATTGGATTGTTACACTCACGAGCATAATACTCATGAATGACAGATGAATGGCTTGTAACTTCATTACCCGTTGCCCACCAACCAACAATAGCTTCTTGGGTATTTACTCTCCGATTGAGATCATACAAATCCATTGCATAATTCAGCTCGGCTTCCACCTAATATAGTACCATACAATTTTATAAATATTAGGGAACCGTATATGCACCGCAGTTATTGACACAAACCCAATCAACTGTTACAACTACGTCACTGAAATGACAACCAACATATTCAGCATATAGACAGGTACTCACTTGGTCTTCATACTCCTTGTGTGGGACACAGAAGCAGTTCGTAACTTCAACAAAACCTTTGTCGACTGTGCCTACAATCAGAAAAAAAAATACATTTTTATCACATAATTACTTCTGCCACGTGCATTAATGTATACCCTGTAACCTTGTTTCATTCATTGACAGACGAAATGAAGTTCACAATAACATTTGTCAACTTCAATATAACTTACCTAATAACGTTCCAATAACTCGATGCGCGTCTGCATTTCTTCTTTCATAAGCATCAACAATTTGAAACAAAACTACGGGATGCACTTTCACCGCCGTACTCAACGCCATTTTGCGTTATATATGTTGAACACCGTTCAATGGCAAAGACGACAAACCATTGCACACATTCAAATGGATCGGCTGTGTTTTACTCCTACTCCATGACAGGAACCGAGAACCTCTTTGGCCCATCATTGTACCCAAATGTCACTTCGCTAAACTTCCCTCTTCGTATTAGACACAAACCAGTTTACTACGAAGTATGCCATAAGAAGTGCTTTACTTACTGCTAATATTACATACAATAAATTAGTAACGCAAATTGTTTCATTGAGGATATAGTCACGGACAGGTTCTATAACAAATGTTAAGTCCAATCCGGCACTCTTTGTCGGTTACAGAGAATATTTTTGCAGGGATCGAAAATTTGTGTTGGTGGACTTGCTTCAAAGATGGTTCCCGTTCCGTCCGCCATGTCCTCCACGATTGGGTTCTACAATATCTGCATTGCAGACCTCGGATACCAAACGTGGAGGGCGTTGAAATTAGACATAACATAAAAACTGCGCCTCTAAGGTCGGTACAAATATGATTAATTGGAATCCACTTAAAGTTGAAAACTCTCCCAGTACCTTAACAACAGAAATCTATCCCGAAACACCACCAATTTCTTTTCGTTTGCCTTAGAAATATTCAAAATGTAACCTCACGATTGATTGGACTTAAAGGGAATGAATTTTTATTGAGCGAATTTGTATTGCTGCATGATTGTCGCGTAAACGAGTCATATTTGTTAGTACAAAGCCAGCCCCCCCATTATTGTATTAGGGTGCCTCTTGTTCATTTTGTATTTATTCATAATTAGCTGTATGAATTCTAGCAGCTTTTAACAGATACATTTGTAGGTTAATTATTTTATTAGTACTATATTTAAAGCATACTTACGAGTATAATTATAATCATAATTGTGCCTATTCCGTTTCATGTGCAGGCTCAAAAATGGAGCTGGAATATTCAACCATGTCCTCCGATGGATCTTCTGTTGAATCCGAGCTGTCACAAGAGTCTACCCATTTAGAAGAATTCCATATAGAAGGCGTACGCTTGCAACTACCACAAGGCTTGTGTGAAGATAAAAGTATTTTTAAGGAATTCTTCTCACATAGAACTTGGCATGAATGTTTCACAGAACAGCAAAAACAACACCTAAAGGTAAATAACAGAGGCAGTATTAGTAAAAAATATTATATTTATCATGCAGTTTTGACATTGACATTCTCAAATGTAGGTTTTACTAAATTAAAATGTAGGCAAATAAGGTCCGAACTTGCGGCATTTGAAGTTCTCATATTTGTGCTGATAAACATGTCAGTGTTCTGGGTTATGACACTGTGCAGATAGATATATAGATGCCAGAATTTCAGAGTATTTGCTGTCTCCATCTCAGAGTAGTCCAAGAGTGACTCTTTGTGGACTTTCCTAAACAAGGAGGCAGCAAGCTCCTTCATAATATCAGTACCTATGCAGTAATCAATAGTTTCATATTCTAGAGTGCTGGAATCTTCCGGCCAAAAGTTTAATTTCAAATTTACAGTTCTCAATTATAAGCTAATATACTGCTGCCTCTACTGCAGCATTTCACAAATGTGATTTGGCACTGAACCCTTTCTGACTTGAAATATGTTGGCCGAACCCAAAAAGGGCCTGGAAGTGCCAGGTTTGGTCAGCAAATAAATTCATGGTGCATTTATATGGGTTCTTTAGTTTATATTCTATTAAGAATAGTTGGGATGGAATTGTATGCCACAACTTTTCCGCTTAGTTTTCACCTCAGTTGGGGCCCCTATCATATTAAGGGATAAATTTTTCTGTTCCCTATTGATAGAAGCCCATGTTCTGTATTCTGTATACCTGCAGTCACAAACAGAAGTGAAAGTTCAGTAACAAACACCCATCATCCTCTGTTCACCATACTAAAATACTGACATCAGAGTTAACATCAGTACAACAAAAACTGAGAATCACAGTCCAAATTACTGCAGACCTGCACAACATATGCTTCCTACATGCTAGCTAATATTATAAAGGTATAATATTATACTCACAAAATTGCTTTGTTTTATGAATTGATTCATATGCATGTAAATAAGAAAGAATAGTAATAGACAGTAGTACAGAAAAGATATAATATTGCAGCATTTTAGTGAATCGTTCAAAATATTTGACAATAAATTCTGGTCACTGTAATATAGGTTTTAATAATATCCAAGTACTTGAATGTATAGAAGGGTTAAGATCTGAAACTTTTTCAGTTCAGTTCAATTTATTTTTGTTTGTCCAATCCAGAAGGGAGCTGTGGCCCACAGGATACAGAACATGTCAATTTCATTTAACTCCATCAATGTACATTACAATACATTATAATAGATACAAGGAGCCTAGAGTAAGATTAAATACAATGCAGCCACTGTAAAAACAGTGGTCGTCAAAAGGTTGACAAATATTTACAAATTCAAACATATATTTCAGTTATATAATTTTATAATATATTACTATTTAAAATTAATTAATAGGTCATCAATTCTCAAGATGAAACTTAAAAAAAAAAAGACCTTCCTGTAATTTATCTCCTTCTGTACATATTTTGTGTTTTGTTCTTGGCCTGTTCATGGATTTAAGAAAATGCCGAAGCATGTAACCTGTATATTTCATTGTAATTCTAATATATATGTTGTGTTATCTAAGTATTCGTGTCTTGATTTTTGTACCATACACAATGGAATAACCTAAAGATCAGGTTATAACGACTGAATTTTGTCAGAGTATGACATCTTTCACCTGGCAGTAGTTTTGCTCAATAAAATGAAATTACTCTAACATTATCATTCTGCTTCAGAACAGACATTAGAAATAGAAGTTGCAGCTCTCAGTCACATTTAATTTTTCTTCTTTGTCAAAGAAAAATGTATGCTTGCTTGTGCATATTTATTTCCACTTTTGACACTGAACCATAAACACTCCGGCATTATGTGTTACATTAAGATGTCCTACACCTCTGATTGGCCTTTATGTTTCAGATATACAAATATATTGTTACAGTCTGTGCCCATATAAATTTCTAATTATGTTTTGTTACATAACATGTAAAACCACTGAACTTTTTTGCATACTTCCAAAATATGCAAGTCCACAGATGAATTGTTTTGCATGGCACTTTGTACTCTAATAACAGATTTGTTATAGATGTTCCGTGTTTTTAATCTTTTGCTGTTCATTCTGAATAGTTGTATAAGAATTTCTTTGACATATTATGTTCTGTTCATGCAGGGTTTTCTACCAACATTCCCTGACAATGATGGGGAAGAGAAGGAAGAAACACTAAGGCGGCTTTTTACACGAGAGAACATGAGGTTCGGATCCCCACTCTCTGACTTCCAGGTGCAACTTAAGAATGGTTATTATAGACCAGATATTGCTAAGATGCGGTCATTAATGAGGAAAGCTCAGTTTCGGGAATACAAGTAAGTAATATCCATAGTGTTTTCTAGCCAAGACTTTTGGTTTGATTCATAAACAAATGTTTTCTTTATTTTAAAAGACCTAACGAATGGTGTTACACAGACTTTGCTGCTGATACAAGATGAAATAAAGTTAAAATTTGTAGTGTATAGTGACATTATACTGTCTGGCAGCTACAGAGGGTCTTCTGCTCTCGGCTCTGTTACATTACAATCAGTTGGCCACACAATGGCTGAATTACCCTGCTAGTTATCGGAGCATCATGGCTCATTGCTAGAAGCTATGCACTTTTTCTGTGATATGTACTAAGAATGCAACTGCTACAGTGTTTGTCATTTAAATTCCACATATACATGTGCATTGTTTTTGAACAACAGGTTCCAGGGAACATGCAGAAGACCAGTTTGTGCTGTTTTCGATAGCTGGGGTTTATAAACTTTCTATCATGAAGCAAGATTGAATTTTGTGAACTGATTCCCTTGTTTGTGTGCATGGTGGAGATATGGGCTGCACATTCATTTTATTATTGGTTGAAAGTGATTTCAACTAGGATATGTGAATTCTCTGAAGAGCATTTTCCCACATTAACCAACAAAGAACCATTGTGTGATGTTATGTTTGGAGTGTGGTGTGCTGAGGGTGCAGCTAGGATTATCAGACCAATCTTGTTTTGAAGCCATAAATTTACACCAGTATGTTACACACCATTGCTGTACATCCATTTGATTATGAGAGAACCTATGTTCTTCCCACCCCCACCCCCACCCTTTGGGGGGGAACAAATTGCCACAACTTATGTTACAAATAATTCTGTGTGTGTTTTAATGTATTTGTTATCTACTGTGAACTGAAATTTTAATTTACTTAAATATCAGAGCATTGTAGTAAAACATATCATTCTGAATGCTTTATTTCAGATCATTTTCATTTGAAAGATTATTCCGGTGTGCATTGTCTTTTAACATGTTGCACACAATTAAGAAATTGAACTATGATTATGATGGCCCTCCCCACCCCCCTTTCTGAGGCTGTAAATGGACACTTTGTAAAAAAAAAAGTTCAGAATATAGTGTTTTCAGTTTCACTAGAAGAACTTAAACATTCAATGAACAACATGTTTGTTATGTGTGACATATGTCTGCAAGCCAGAGGAAACCATTTCCAGCACCTTTTTTAAATATGGTAAGGGGAAACCTAATATTTACTGCACTTCGTTGAACTAAAATATATGGTTGCTGATACACAGCAAATCAGAACAACAGTGATTGCTGTGCCACCTGCTGTCATGCTAAGCAGTTTGAGTAGAAGTGAGTAGGTTGTCAGATAATATAATGTCCCATTTTTTTTCTGATTGTCATTTTTATATTACATTTAAGCTTTTGCAACTTGATGTGAAACCGTGCCTGGGTGAGGGACCCTGAACATACAGCACAGATTCATTGCATGTGATATTAGGCCTTCATCTACATAAAAAATTACCAGCCATATTTCCATTTAAACAAGACAACTTACAATGCTCACAGGTACCAGCGTAGGCGATACTACTTTCGGCTTGTGAAGGATATCCTATTATCACGCCAGCAGCTGCTAGAGACAGCATTCAGTCAACCGCCAGGAGTTTTGCCAAAAGTGGAACGCATTCCTCACCACCCACCACCTCGCACGTCCCCGGCAGAGCAAAGGGCCAGACGTCGATACTTCCAGGAGCTGGCAGCAGTTAGACAGGAAGTAGGAGAGAGTGATCACAGCTCAGAGGATGATAATTATCCTGGTATGAGGGAATTTCTCTTCTACATGTTTCCATTTTTACGGGTCCCTTGGAAATAGTGTAATCCAGATTACAGTCATCTGTGGTGTTACATTGCATTGTTTGGTACACATGGACGAGTGATTGGAAAAAATTCTGTTGTCTGTATTTTAGGAGAAGTGTTGCAGTTTGTCTACCAAGGCCATAATCTTGGTAGTGAGTACAGGTTTTTCATTTCTTTTGGTTTACTAACTTGACTTATATTGTAGACTGTGAAACATGAGCATATGTATTTATTTCCTACACCCTAGGTAGAACAGTTCTTTTAGAATTAAGTGACTGTTATTAGCCTTGTTGTTTTTGCAGAGGGACCTCCTCCAAGGCTAAGTAAGAAGCAGAAACGACAGTTGACAGCACTGGAATGTTCTCTTAGTCCGGACATGCGTCATGTTACATCTACTGTTGCCCTGAAGCCATCAGGATTTGATCTAGAAGCTAATGTTACATCAAGTCATAATCCTTATGAGATGAATGAGGAGATGTACAAAACACTGCTGGTGAATCACAAGAGGAGACGAATGGAGGCAGATGTATGTTTCTCTTTTTGTTTAAAGAGTATGTGATTTTTGTTTCTGCATATTTAAAGGAAGTGTTAGGAAAGCTTATAACATTATCACCTTAGATGCATTCATATATGTGCATAATGACATGACTTCAGTGTCTCTGTCCATGTGCATGTATGAAATCAAGAATTGCTGAACAGAGGTTTATTAAATTTGATGCTTGTAAGTTCGACTGAAATCTATCAACACACAACAACTTTGGTTAAAATCAGAAAACAGAAATGGGTATTCCTTGACGCCTTGTGATTTTAATTCACATTTAACTGTTGAAATGTTTATCAGAACAAAGAATATTTGGAGGAACAGAAGTTGCTGAGAATTGTAAATTTTATGCTCCATACGTTATATCGTGTAAGATTTTTTTTTTTTAAAGAAAATGAAACTAAATGGAACAAATGTTCCATAACTGTTACAATGTACATACGTTTCATACCTTATTAGCTGTGAAATGAGTAGAGTAGAATATGGTCCTTAATACAGAATAGTGTTTTCTTTTGAAGGACCATCCAGAACTCAATATACTGGGTATCACAACACAGGACATTGCTCTGCGTGCTCAACTAGGGAAGCGTCCTCCAGTTAACCGGACAAACCAGAACATGGGAAGTGAAACAAAAACACCAACAAAAAAGAGAACAAAGTTAGAAACAGGCAGCAACAAAGGAACGCCCACCATGGTAGCTGGTCATATCTCACAGATGAGGCATAGCCTTAGCAGTCCACAGGTATCCTGTAGCTTGTAATTTCTCTTGCTCCAGATTCCACATTGTGTATCATTTTGAATAATACCATGTAATGTTTCACATTTGAGAGCATCTGGAAGTCACATATGATACATGGACGCATACACCAGCTTGTTTCTTCTCGTGGTGTATAACACCAAAGAAATTGTTTATTAAACAAGTTGGCACAGTATATGTTAGTGCTTTTGGTCCTGATCTTCAGAATAGGCATTGCATATTCTGATTCTGTAGGTAGTTTATTTCAGTAAAAACACAAAGGTGTGCATATTGTACAATTTTCAACCATTTCCAGGGAGCTGGTGGTTGCAGTTCAAATGGATCTGATTTTGGTGATTCTGAAGAAGAGGACGGAACACTGGATCATTCATTACTTGATGATATGGAACGGGTGGATGTGGAAGGAGAGGTTGAAAGTGCACTGGTTGCTGGCAAAGTGGCATCTCCATCCCCAATCAGAACACCAGTAGCTGCCAGTCGGAACAAATGCACAAACAGCTCTGGGTGAGAAAGGAAAATTAAACATTTGGCTATCAGTGATAAATTATATGCAGTACAAGATAGGAACTGGAGGAAATTCAGAGAAGTGATATCTAACAGTTATTGGCAGTAGAGAGAATGGTAAATGCTGGTTTGATGTGATTGCTGATTTTTTGTTTGACATGTTTCCCTCCAGCATACTTCCATAGTTTTCTAGACTCCATGTGTCTAGCTTTTCTTTTTTGCATGACATTTATAATGATAACAGTCACTAGCAGCATGCACATTGGCCTGGATCAGAGTGGGTCTGTTAGAGAACAGAACAGTAGGTAGAGAATAGGAAGCTTCATCTCCACCTTCCATGGGAATTCTCTTCCACCACCCCAGTATGGTATCACTTCCATATTCAGAAGGTGGTCAGAATGCCTGTCAAATACTCAGTAGTCGAAAATTTTGGAGTGTGGGGTTTAAGTATTATCCGCTGACATGATGTTCTCATCAGATTTCATGAAAATTTTTCCATTGTTTCAAATGTTAGTGAGGAAGGTCATTAGACCTCAAGGCTCCTATCCCTTGTTTTGTAAATAAAAGATGCTAAAAACAAGACAGTACTGTTGCAGAATGTAAGTATAATTTCAGACATTTGTAGGTTAAGCAGTAAAAATTTTTCACACAAAAGTTACCAGTACTATGTTAGAGTTTTTTGCTTCTTTATAATTTTCTTAGTATTTTCCACTGCACACATTACAGCCTTGTATGTCAGCGTAACTGTGAATGATGAATTGCAAAGGAGGTGAAGGAAGCAGCTATGACCTAGTGTGATTCTGTTCCAGAATTTGCTGAGGGGGGCCAAGTAGAGCATTGAAATGCTTCATTTTTCAGTCTGGGCTGACAGTAAAATTCAGGTCTTTCAAAGCAGTAAGCAAAATTGCCAAGAATCCAACATCTTCTGGGAAGTTGACTAGACAGTATTTACTGTAAAGGTGGAGGCACTGCAGTCATTTGGAATATGATAACCTTTTACCAGTCAACATGGCACAGTATCCCAGAAGACGAATCTTGAGCAATAGCAATGTAAGAACATCTTGTCTCACAAAATTCTAACCAGTGATTAACACCATTTAGCAGCTTTTGAGTTAAAAGGTGATACAGCACATTGTTTTGGATGTACAATGTGTGTTATCATCAAGCTGGTTTCCAGCTCATCTCCTCGAACTAGCAGAACAGGAAGTGGAGGAAGCAGGAGCCTGCTACAGCGGCGGATCAAGGTGGAGGCAGAAGAGGAGGTCAATGATATATTCCCTTCCTCATGCACCACCAGTGCGAGCAACTTCACCCTTTCAAGCAGTGGACAGCAGTTTCATCACCTTACTAACAACATCACAGGATCCAAGACAACCAATCCAGCGTACTCAGGCAGACACATCACTGCAGCCACTTTGTCTGATCTTGATGGGATTGACATGATGAATCTTCCGGTAGATTTGGATGAATCACCAAGTGACCCCATGGATATAAGTCTTGATGAAATCAAGTTAGTAACCCGTCATCATATATATAAATAATACTGTTAACAGGTCAGGATTATTATGTAGTTGTGTCCTTAGAATAAATCACATGTGGAAATTTAATTGCTCTTGATTTTGCAAGGCAATGTGTCATTTTTTTTTTTTACCATATTTCAGTCTACAAAATAAAATATAAATCTATCAAGTGTAATACTTTCTTGTCAGTTATTCAATTTGTGACCAATGGAAAGAAATTCATACAATCTACTAACATGCAGACCAAGAAATATGAGTTTTACTATGGATATTTGAAGTGAATTCGTGTTATGCCTAGCCTCTGACTTGACCAGTAACAAGCTCTTGTCACCACAGGAATGAACTTCTCAGCTTTAAAAGAGAAAGGAAGACTGAGTTAGTTTCTCAAAAAGGAACCTGCACTGTATGTGTAATAGTGTGGGCAAGTATGAATTTCTGAATCTTGTAGATGTAAAATGATTTTGATATCAAAATTTGCATTGGACAAAGAGTAGAGATTGAATCTGAGTTGGAAAAGACATAAGCGTGATTGATTGATTGGTTGGTTGGTTGTTATTTATGAAAGTTAATATTGGTGATTGTTTAAATTAGACTGGTGAAACTTAATTTTTGTCTCTGCTGGGCAATTTATAGTAAATATTTTTAACTGCAGTTTGATGGAATTTTCAGGTCACTGTATTTTTGCTTTGTTATACTGGTTGATATGGTTGTCCCTTTTCAAACAGACCAACACCTGAACTGATGCAAGAGACGCACGCATGTTTTTTCTCATTGATACGAGATGTGATCTGCTCAACGCCAGACCACCGCATGAGTCTTGCGACACTGGAGGACCGGTTAAAAGCCTGGCAAGAGAATCCCATCTCTCCTCTCAATGACTGGTACAGTATTGCAGCTGACTCATGGCTCCTTATGCTGTCCTCTGCCATCAGCTTCCTGTCCGGGGATTTCACAGGTGTGTGAATTGCATATATTGCTAAATACATTTCTAACCTTCAGATAGAGATAGCTCATTTCATATAGCATACAGCAGGTGCCACAAGAAACTTCATTGCCATTGCAAGTACACTTGGAGCTACTTTTTCAATAAACGTAAAACATACAGTCAATACTGATTTATTATAAACCTGAAATCTGTATTGACATTCTTTATGTTAAAATAATTTATTAATAAACATAAGATATAACACTGACTGTTGTTCTGAGTACTTGTCATCTACCAAGTATATTTTAAACATAACCGGTTTATCTTCAGGGCCTTCTTTAAGTAAACTAGAAAGTAATTAATTATTTATCAAAGACAAATCATACTGTAAAGTGCTGCAAAACTACCAACGGTTTAAAGATGAGAGATTTAGAATTGAAATCATAACTTTAAATCATATGGTATGTTTATGACAGTTTTCAGTAAAGTGTGTTTTGTGTTAATTCATTAATTAATTGAAGGAAGTCTCTGAAGATAAACTGCTTTCGTACAGACATATTGAGCAGTAAATTGTAAATTGTATTTGAAAGTAACTTATAAATCATTTTAACAGTGACCTATTTTGAAGCATTACTAGTTTACACTTTATTGTCTTTTGCATCACCTGCATATGGTTGTACAGTATATGAGTATGTCATGTCCATAGTACCAACATTGAAATTGTACAGCTTGCTTTGGATATTTGAGCTTCAGTTAACTTCCAAACAAGAATCTGCACAATTGGAGAAAGGACGATACTCGTTCAGCGGTGAATGAAGTTCAAAAATATATAGGATTCTGCATAATTTAACAATTTGGCAGTGCTGGTTCGGGTATGATATTACCCGAGTGACATACAAGTGATTTGACAGGGGCATCAAAGCATGCAGTGGTTAGTTCTACAAAATAAATGTAGAATATACTGATTGTATGATTTTCATGGATACTTATTATAAGAATGAGTGGTGCTGAGCTCAGTCTTTGCCAGTCACTGTATTGTTGTAATGACTTGGTCATAAATGTTTTCATGTGAAAACCATATTCACTGAAATGTAAGACAGTCCTGCATGTAAGATGACTCTCCTTCAGGTTCTCAATTTTCATGGAAATACCTTTACATAACATTTTTTAATTTTTGCATGTTTGTAAGACAGCTCCACTCCCATTTTCCAGATGATGAATCAGGAAAAAATTCTTGTCATTTATTTCTGTAAATACAGCACTCCATTATTAACCTTATATCAAGGGACAGTAAATTCTGTTGCATCAGTAGTTTCATCTTTTCTTGCCAGTTGGTATTATGTTGGCACAAGTACCCATGTCCCTTACAACACGATGTTGCTGTGCAAAGAATTTATGACATCTTCCTTTATTGTTTTAGATGCACAACCTGAAGACTTCGTTCCATATGTTGAGTACAAAGCAAATTTACAAACATATCAGTGGATAGGAGCAGGTCGTGACTCAGATTCTCATCTCCAACCACTGTGTCAGCACTGGCTGGACCATCGTGATGAGATGACAACTCGGCCAGTCAAGGAAGAAGAGGTGGAGGAGGAAATGGGAGAGGGCATTGGAGAGGAGAGAGCAGCATCTCCACCACCACCACCACGCTGCCCCACAACTTGGGTTGTGCGTCCCAGCACTAGTGAGGAAAAAGAGTGCTTCAGGGAACAGGTATACTTACCTACATGTGCTAGTAATTAAGACTCCATCTTATGGAATGATGGAAACACACAACATCTTCAGTTTATGCAGGTCACTGCAGCTTCTTTCCCTGTGTAAGAGTTTATGTTCTCACAGCACTGAGTATTGAGATTGCATTCTTCTGGGATGTTACACCATCAAGTTATGTGGATGGGTTGCAGCTTTTTACCAACATATTGGTGTCAGGCCCCAAAAGAGTGAAGTTTTTAATTTCTTTCCCCTTTCTTCACCAATGTACATTTCATTATTGACAAAAATACAGTTGGTATTTGCAGTTATGAAAATTAACATAACTAAAAAGGTATATTATACAGTACTGTTACAATTTATGTACAGATGTATTGAATTCTCTTACAATTAACATGAAGTACATTGTCTTATCAACCTGATATTCTGACAGGAGAGGCTCCGATACGAGAATCCACATCGAGCCTTCACATTTCGAATGCACAACTATGAGTCTGTGGTTGGGCCTGTAAAAGGAGTGTACAACCAGAGCATAGGTGTAAACAAACCACGTGGTCACTCTCTTCTGGTGGCTGAACGCCCAAATTTTGTCACAATTCTGGCACTTGGTGAGTTTCCCATATACCTGTATTAACACAATCCCTCCCTCACTACTTTACATTTTAGTGTTTAGAGTGCCTTTTAATAATATTGATCAACTTAATTAGGTTTCACTAACAGAAATATGTGGATTCGAGATTCTGGTGATAATGGCTGTAAAGAGGCTGAAGTGAACCAGTGAGAGCAGTGGATCCTGAAGGGAAAACTGTGACTCTGAAAGAGGCCTTTTCTGATGGGTGGATTTCCACACTATTCCTATTTGTTCACTATTATCCTGAGTACTTGTTTTACCTTTTGCATGTCAGTGATTGTTTTCCCCCATGTACATGCAGTTATTTTCTTACAGTGCGAGATGCTACTGCAAGATTACCCAATGGAGAGGGAACACGTACAGATATTTGTGAGCTGCTTAAAGATTCTCAGTATCTAGCTCCAGTATCGCAAGAAAGCACCCTCCATTCTGTAGTAAGTGGTGCATTAGATCGCCTTCACTATGAGACAGATCCATGTGTCAAATATGACACCAAGAGAAAAATATGGATCTACCTCCATCGGGGACGCACTGAGGAGGAATTTGGTGAGTGTGTGCTTGCGTGACTCTTATGAGCCTTCCTTTCCTCATGTCGCAGCTTTCATTGAGCTCATATAATTTAATGCTGGAGTTTAATGAATGTCCCTATGCCTGTAGTAATCCTTCCCTGCATTGAAACATTCAATGAGCTTTCCTAATTGCTGTGTCAGAATTTTGTGAAGGAGTGCTTCTGTAATTGTAGTAAGCCCTTCTTGCATTGGCACATTCATTGAGTTCCTAATTATTGTGCCAGAATTTTGTGAATATGAGCTTCCATAATTGTCGTAAGCCTTCTTTGCATGGCAATGCCCAATGAGCTTCTCTTATTTGTATGATGGAATTTGATTTAGAGTTTCATTTTTACTCCAGTGCAGTTGGCAGAAGATAATGGATCTTATGTATAAATATTAGTACATTTTAGATCCTGTTGATCACGTCAAATTACTGACAAGTTAATGTCTTATCAGAGTCTTTGTTCCCCAGTAATGGGTCTGGTTTGTAAGTTTTCAGAGGTAACCATGTAATGCTAACTACTTTTTACAGAACGCCTTCATCAACAACAACAGGGCATGGCAAAGACAAAGAAATCCTTGAACCAACGCAAAGCCGGTCGCAGCAAGCAACAGAAAGAGAGTGCAGCTGTCGTTAAAGAGGCTACAGCTAGTATTTCCACAACAGTTGCACAGTCCAAAATGGAGTTACCATCCACACCTAACATCACATCAACACCATCCTCAACTACCCCCCTTCCCACACTTCCAACTCCACCAATCCAAACAAACCTTCCTACTGTCTCCCCAGTCTCATCTACAACTGTGCCTGCAGTTGCAACATCTGGCAAACCTGTCACTACACGGGCCTCTCGCGCTTCTGCTATGCCACGGACCTTCACTCTGGCACCAGGGCAGACTGTTCAGAATCTCCAAGTGGCCACATCATCGGGACTGCAGACAATACAGGTGAGTGAAACTTGTCTTTAAATTACAGCTGAACAGACTTCACAATTGGTGTGTTATGGACCAGTTAAATCAACCACCATCTACATAGTTGTCATGTTACCAGTATGTTTCTCACTGGTGTGCTGGTAGGAGTACCTGCAGAGTGTAAAGGGTGAGCATTACCATGAGAACTGTAACCAAGAGAGGCTGACCACAGGGCAGGAGTACAGTTTTGTCCCTATAACACTGCTACAATCTCCACTACTCTACAAGCAGATGTGAAAACATAATTTGAATTCTTTTACCTGTTTTGAACAATGTTGTTGTGGGTTGTTGGACAGACACATGTGACTCCCTTTTTTTTGCCTGAGACATGTTCCAGAGATGACATGACAGAGTTGCACAATGTAAACCATCATTTAGTCGTTTTAAAATGTGGTAGAAAAGATGGGACATAAGTCACACATGCAGACTAATTGGAATCAGATATTTCTTTGTAAAACTGTACCAGGGTAGCTGGTCTTCAGGGTGAGACTATACCCCATGACCTCCCAAATATGAAGCAGGAGTGTCACAAACTCCACCACAACGTTCAGTTGTATACCTTCACGGTGTAATGCTTAAATAAATGGGGAAACTCTACCTTTTTGCTTACCTTTAGCTATTGGTGTTCAGCTATGCATGATAGAAGTGGTTCGAACATTTTGACATATATTACAGTTACCATCTTCATGGTAAGTGAGGCAGAAGGAAGAGGATATCTCAGAGTGCAAGACCTGTATATCATGCACTAACATTTCCTGCCTGTCTTAGCCTGAAGATGACAACTTTTATGTATGCCAGAATGGAATATCTTCAGTACAGGATGCAGCTAAACCCCAAAATTCAAATATTTACTTTAGATAGAAGCTGTGAAAATTTAAGGATACAAATTTTAACTTTAACTTCATTGCTTGGAAAATAGTAATGTTAATGTAGGTGAATAAATTCTCTACCTGCATCCAGGTGACAACCTCACCGACTGTACTGGCTGGTGGAGTGACAGCTGGTAAGTCCCTCCTCACAACACCTGTTAGTCAGAATCAGCAGATGGCTGCATCCGCAGCTGCAAAGACTGTTACTGTGACACAGCAACTGACAAGTCAGGTGACTACAACCAGTGCCACCCCAGTGTTAAAAACTGTAACTTTGACCCATCAGCAGATGCAGGCAATGAATGCTGCAAGAGGATTAACAGGTGCCACACTTCGGGACTCTACTGCTGTTAAGACTAGCAGCACCAACCCCCCAACAGCACTGAGAATGGTAAGCATGATTATGCTGGATTTTGGTTAGTGTTTTTTAGTTACATGCTGCACTAAACCTTGTTACTAAAAACAATACCTACAGAAGATATTTTATCACCACCCTCCTTGTCCTATTGTTAAATTTGATCCTCCCAGCACCATGAAATTAAATGAGCTTTGTCCCTTGTAGTATACTGAAACATAGCAAAATCTAAGATTTGACATTTCCCATCAAAAACAGTTGGTATTAAATGCAGGTTTCTGTTCCCCATAGCCAACCTCATCATTGGTTGGAAACATAACTACTTCTTCTTCTTCATCATCATCATCATCTTCCTCTTCTTCTTTGCCTTCATCACGAGTTGTAACCTCAACGACCGTAGCCACAGCTGTTGTGGCTACAGCCATTACGACGCCATCTTGTACTGTTCAGCAGCAGAAGGTGCCCATGACCAACCGACCTGCAGCCCAGCCATCCCTTTCCAGTCCCAAAGCTCTAATGAACACCGCATCGGCTCAGTTGGTGAATGTATCACAGGTAAGTCTAATTCATTTAATTACTCGTGTAATTTAAGACTTTTTTTTAATGATTTTTATGTGGTATATTAATTTGCTGATACGAAAGAGATGAATACTTGTGTTTCTGAAGGAAGACGTTATCTTATTTCTGTAAGGGAAGTTTGTCTTATAATCAACCCTTCTCCATTCTGTCCACTAACTTAATGGAGCAGGGTCCTTAAAGTTAATCAAGAAATGCCTACATTTTATGGAACAAGAAGGTTTTTACTATGGTTGCAAGAGCCTACCATAGGACCGTATTGTAAGCCAAATTAATCCATTCCACATACTCCTATCAGTGTCTAGGTCTTCCACATAATCTCTTTGTTTTGTTTATTTCTTTCTTTCTTAACCAAAACATTGTTTACATGGCTCTGCTGTCCCTTTCCTATGTTTTCATCCTTTATTTCGTCATCCTACTGATACATATTACTCACCTCCTTCTAGTGCCGCGGTCATGGAAGATTAGAACTATACCTCTACCCACCCTCTGGGCCACTCCGGGTCTGTAATGGGAAAACTTTACCTTTACCTTTACTGATACATATTTGGCGAAGAATAAAACTTTTGGAGCTTCTCACTGCAGTGTTCACCATCTTTGTGTTGCCTCCTCTTTCTCATGTTCAATTGTTTACTTCACCACCCTTAATTTGTCTTTTTCTCATGGTGTGAGAGCAAGTTTCACACCATACAAAATAACAGACAAAACTCTGATATATGAGTTCACTTTCAGGTTTTAGCAGCATGATTTGTTGAATTTGTTCTGTTTTGGCATACATTGCACTCACCTTCTTCAGGATGAATGAAGTGTAAGGAAGATGTTACCCGATATATGGTACAGTCTCAATGTTTGTGATTAAGTGGGTCAAATAAAACTGACATAAACATCAGAATCCATTTTCATGGTACAATTGCCCATTTGGTTCCAAGAACTTATGAAATAGCAGTAATGAAAATAAATAATAACTTTAGAAAGCATGAGAAGCACAAGAGTTTGTTTTTAATGAAATAGATGTGCTTCTGGGAAGCATAAAACATATCAAGTGATGGAATGAGTGTAATTTCACATCGCACAAAAGCATTTAAGCTGACATAATGAAACTGCCCAAAGTACTTTATGCTGAGGCCACAGAAAGAAGTCCTGTGAATGGTGGTGAAGATAACACTCAAGGTTCCCCTTCCTGACCCAAATTTATACGGTTGTACTTGCCTGCAGCACTCATTGGCCTAGTTAACCAGCCCAAAGTACATGTTGCTAGTAGATGTTATTACTGTGAGCATTTCAGGGATCTAAAATGTTTTGAAAAACAGTATCTGTCCAAATACTTCAGTCACCAGACAACAGGAGAATTAATACTTTCTGACTTCTTGCTTTTGCTCTGCCTTCCCTCATCATGCAGGATTAATTTCTGCCTGTTGTCATACAGTTTGTCGTACTCACTCACAGGTGAGCTGTAAGATTGAGGTAGAAGATTTGATTCAAAGGAAAGATTTGTTAGATTTAACAACAATTATGTTGAGCTTAACTTCTTTGGATGCAGTGTGCCATTACTTCATTGGCACAAGTGACAAAGTGAGACAGCTGCATATCCAAAATCCAATTCCAGACAGTCAAGTGGGAAATTATGTCACCAACCAAAGTTTTTTGATTGCAAGTGACAAAATGGCAACTATTTTTTGACCTCAAATTATTGGTAGAGGGGAGCGATTTGGGAGAGTACACTGGAAGGGTAAATGTAACAGCTCTTCAGTAATGTGGATGAAATCAGTGTATTAGATTTCATTCTGTGGCCTTACTGTGAATCAAAATTAAAACTTCTTTACAAAGTTTTGGATACTGTGACCAAAATCAGTAACATAATTCAGGACCCAGTTACATGCAGATGGATAGACATAATGAAACTAATTAGTAGTTTTCAAAATTCTAGTTGAAACAAACTCATGGCAAGGGAAAGATTGATCTTGTAGCATTCGTATCGCAATTGTTTATAAATTGGTATTTAGGTGCAACTAGTTGGATCTAAAGCACCACAGTCAGTTGGATCTGCCAAGCCAATGCTAACAGCAGGAGGGAAGACACTCGTTACAAGTTTGTCAGGTGTGAAGCTGGTGAATGCTGTGAAGGCCATCACAACACCAGATAGCTCCCAACAGCAGACCATTTTCATTAAACAGCAGCAGCCAGCAGAGCAGCAACAACAACAACAGCAGCAGCAACAACAACAACAACAACAACAACAACAGCAACAGCCAACAATAATCGGTACAATCCAGCAGCAACCACAATTACTGCAGCAACCTACAAATAAGGTGAGTTGCACAGGCTGACTGTGTCACATCTGTGCACAAACTGTCAATGGAGGAGAGTCACTGGAGATCAGGTCAAGGGGGGATGAGATGGGCTGGGCTTGTGACATGTGTCAGGGAAAATAAAAATGTGTGCACTTTAGTTGGGAAATGTAAAAAAAAAAAAAAAGATTTGGAATGTGTAAATGTAGGTGGAAGGATAGTATTAAAATGGATCTTAAAGAAATAGGATGTGTGGGCATGGATTGGATTTCTGTGGCTCGGGATGGAGAAAAGTGGCAAGCTCTTGTGAACAGAGTGTTGAACATTCCAGTGTCATATGATGCAGGAATTATTTTGCTTATCTGAGGACCTGCTAGCTTATCAAAGACTTTTCCTTGGACTTCTTTAGTAGGTCATACACATACGTAGAAATTCTGTTTGAAGTATTTTAGTTTATGTTAATACAAATATGGTGATGGTACAAAACTTTGTCTCACAAATATAGTCCTATCCCTTCCTTCTTAGGCGTGTTCACAAACTTATGAAAAGCAACTATTAGTTTTGTCATATCTGCCTGTCTGTCCATCAGCATGGAACAACTTGACTCCCACTGGATGGATTTTCATGAAATTTAATATTGGAATGTTTTTCAAAAATCTGTCAAGAAAATTCAAGTTTCATTAAAATTTTACAGGAATAACAGGTACTGTACATGGAGACCAATATACATTTTTTATCATAACTCACTCCATTCTTCTTAGAATGAGAAATGTTTTGGAAAAAAGTTGTAGAGAAAATCAAAACACACATTTCACATTCAATAACTTTTTTTAAAAAGTGTGCAATTTTTTAGATAATGTGGAAAAATGCTGTACAGCTGGGCAGGCCACAGATGACAATATGGCTATTGCACATTGCATGCTGTATATCTAAGGCTACAAACACACTTTCAGAATATGTAATACTTATTCCACAGCGACAGTAGTTGCACAAATACGCCTAAATGTTACATTGTATGTGTATTGCCTGTTTTCTTATTTCTGTCCTAACTTGTACCAGATACATATTATTCTTCTAATTAAAAGAAAAGACATTTTGGCAATGGAAAATACAAAATCCTGCTACTTGTTTTTCCTGTGCATGAACTGCTTTGAGGAATTTAGTATGTAACGAGCAAAGATTTGACTCTCAGCACACGATAAAAACTGGCAGTAAGGCTGTCAAAGGTAGCAGACGCATTCTGAGAGAAGACCTGTATGGAAAAATAAATGTGAGATGCCTTCTGACAGGATTGCATTAGATTAAAACAGATTAGACTAGATTAAGTTTAGAGTAGTGGGTATATTAAACATCTTCACACCGAATCCATCTTCAATCTGTTGTGTATTACCTTTGCACTTTTCGGCATTTAAACAATCTTGAACTTCAAATTTGCTGAAGTATTTTGCTTAATGGGAATTATGACATTCACCTGGTTTCCTAAAATGAATTTCATAGTTTTAATATTTTCCATCTTCTGTGCATTAAACAGGTCCATAATATATAAATAACCAACAAAATGCACTACAATATTTATTATGTATTTTATTAACATTTTTCTCACCAGCATGTTAGGGCTGTTATTGTGGCCATCTTCAGGGTGATGTTGTTATTACAAGAATACAAAGGCACAAATATGGTTGTGTCACCATCACTCCATAACAATTAAAAATTATTATAATTTCAGTTAAAATTAGTTCAAACCAGTGTATCACAATGTCTACAAATCACTTACACACTGGATTAAAACTCACCACATCACTGCATCAGGCATCACTCCACACATACTTAACAATTTGAACTCGCAAGATTTTAAGCATTACCCATTTTTAACCTATATTTATATTACTAATGTAATTTTAACTGAAATTTTAATAATTTTTAATTGTTGTAGAGTGACAGCGACACAGCTAACCACATTTGTACCTTTGTATTCTTGTAAGAATATCACCCTGAAGATTGCCGCAATAGCAGCTGAAACATGTTAGTGAGACAATTTTGAATAAAATGTGTAATAAACATTGTAGTGTGTTTTGTTGGTTATTTACATATTATGAATTTCATAGTGTTTGACCTGGGACTGAAAAGAGTCAAGGAAGTGAGAATTTGTACTAGTGTAAATTACTTACTGAATGGATCTCTTAATGATTCATTGTTGTTGTTTGGTGTTAGAAGTAATGGTAGTTCTTGGCACCTTCATGATTTCGGATGTACTGTAAATGATTCCTAGAACTTTTTTGTCCTTGAGATGTGGTCAAGAGCAGCAGCTGGGGTGGGGAAGCAGGCAGCCAGTTCTGAACGTGATAAGAACTGAAGATTTCAGTTGAATAAATACAGAGGAGCCAAATTTGGTCCTAATGTCATGATGTGTTCTGTTGCAGCAAGCTGCAGCTATTGCCCAACTTCAGCAGCAGCTGAAACAGCAGCTTCAGCAACAACAGAAACAACAGCTGCAGCAGCAACAACAACTGCAGCAGCAGCAGAAGCAGCAGCAGCAGCAACAACAACAACAACAACAACAACAGCAGCAGCAGCAGCAGCAACAACAGCAGCAGCAGCAACAACAACAACAACAACAACAGCAGCAGCAGCAGCAACAACAGGTTGTGAGTATAGGAGCCACAACTGCAACCCCTACATCACAACGTGTCATCACCACCATGTCAATCCTGGGTCAGGGACAGACCCAGCCTCGTGTCATGGCTAGAGGTAATAGTGCCATTATCTTTATCTATTGGCTTATTTTTGAGGATAGGCCAGGTAGCTTAGTCAGTAGAGTGACTAGTGTATAAATGGAGAATCTTTATTTATCTCTCAGTGGGGACTGAGATATTTCACTTTGTCACTCTGTCCAGAACAACTCTGCGGCTCACCGAGCTGTCTGATGAGTACACAGGCTTTCTTGGTGTAAGTGGCATAGGCATGCCTGACCTCAATCCAGTGCCAAAGGTTAGGTTACAAAGACTGTAGCTGTACCTCTACAATGCCAGCTACGGCACACAGTTCACTGTAGTGTGAATCGTTTACCTTTTTTAATCCACCAGGTTGGGTGGTCATATGACGAGAGTGTTAGCATCTGAAGTGCAGGGCTGCCCATAGCAGTTAAGTAATGTGAACAGGTGGGCAGACAAGTGGATGGACAGACAGACATAACAGAATAATGACAGAAGGGCAACCCTTTGTTTGTTTAGTACAGAAATGGTATTATAATACATTACTTGAATTTGTAAATGTTTGCTAATGTACATAACATATTCCAGTTTAGAAATTGGTCCTGTTCTTTCAGATGCATGTGCCATTAGCTTTAAGAGATGAAAAGTAATCGGTATTTTTTTAAAGTTTGAGTCTGCTGAAATTGGTGTGAATCACTCTTCCGCAGTTGGTGGAAAGCCAATTCCTGTATCGCATATGACGCTGCAAGCACCACTACAGCAGCAAGGTACTGCAATTATGACAGCAGGTACTCAGTCTGTGTCTGGTGCTTCCACTGTCATAAAACAGCAGCAACAACAGCCACAGCCTGTGGTAGCCAAAGTATTGACAGGTGCTCAGGGACAGATGATCTCCATGGAGAGCTTACTGGCACACCAGAAACAGCACGGTACATTACCACAAGGTGCGTACAACTGTATAATGGTTTCATACGGTATGCATACCTGCCACCTCGCCTTACTTGTATAGAGAACTCCAGATTTTGCCCCTTTTCATGCTCACCCACTTAACCTTTATCAGTTATTCACTGCATTCTTGCAGTGATGCGTGTGCTTAGTCCTGCTAGCTAAGCTTTGTGTTTTATTTTAATATTACTACTGCTTCCTCAAGTTAAAGTATAATAGCCAGCCCCATAGAAGTGCAAAAATTAAAACCCCTGTTCTTGGAGGATAAAATATTAGCTGTATTTTAAAATATGGCCTTAATCCTGCTGTAGCAAAGGAGTATTTAAAAATCCTCTTCCTGGGTGATAATGGTTAAGACATTTTGATAAAAGTTTGACTTATGAAACGAAAAATTTACCATTAAGTATATTGTCCTGTTGTTTAGTTACACATACACCCCACCCCACCCCACCCCCCCACCCCCCAGCAGTTGTCACTGTTGCTATCATATTTTTTTTATTTTCTTAGGCACAGCTCTGCGTGTGACAACTGGAGGAAAACCTGGGCAAACAAGCCTAATTCAGATCCCCAGTAGCACACAATTTGCAGTTGTGTCCCAAGGAAACTTATTGTCCGTGGGGCAGCCACGGGTGCTCCAGACTCAGCTCACCAATCAGCAGGTACAGAAAGTGTTTGGTTTTTTGTTTTGTTACCTGTAAATGGTTGGCCATATTGTGTTAACTTGATCTGAGGAAATGCTTACAAGAAGTTACGAGTAATTAAACCTACTGACAACTTTATTGCTGAATGTTACTGTAATGGCTAGAATCTTGAATCTCTTGTACTATGAGATAGGGCTGTTTTGCAAGATGCATAGTATGTTGTAATGCTGATAGTTTTATATGCACCAAAAATAAATTTAAGAAATGACTGTGCTAGATATTAACTGAGTTCTGGAAGTCAACAAACAAAACTCTGAACTTAAACAACATGCAATTGCCTAAAACTAGTTAGACCTGTGAATCAGTGTAATAGTTACCCTGCAATGACATCTTCATGGGTAGTCAGCCATGTCAAGATGGAATGGATTTTGAACATCTAACACACTGTCAATGGGTTCATTATCAGGGATTGATACATGAAGATAGAATGGCATATTCCACTGTTCTGATACAACTGAGTGCCCAAGAAGGATTAATTGCACTTTCCTGTCAAAAGCTTCATATCATCTATAAGATTGATACAGTTTAGTGATCTGTTTCTTTGTGCAGCATTTACTACTACACATTACAAACCTGCCTTGAATTTCAGACATATCATCACAGTATTGCTGCTTATACTTGTTGGCAATTAACATAAGAATATTATCGACAAGTTATGTAGATATGTTTCAGATTTTTCATGAAGCAGTAGAATGGTCAACAATTTATGGGACATCACCTTTATTCTCTTATTTAATTTAACTTTGTTCTATCAAAAACAACTTATTGTGCAAGAATTTAAACAGAAGATCAAATATGTATCCAGTTAAGATCTACAATTTTTATTTAAAATGTGTTTTTGTTATTACAGATCCCTAACAAAAACGAGGAACAGTAATTTTGTGTGCTGTTAATATCCTTGCAGACTCTAGGTTACTGTCAAAACCTGAATGGAGTTCTGTAGCAAATTTAATTTGTAATTTCATTGGTTTTAAATAATTTTATTTGCTAGCTAATTCAATCTAATTCTGGCCCAGAAATAGTGGAGGAAGAACTGTCTTCTCCATGGGCAAACTAGGCTTGTGTCAGCAATAAATTCACAACAAATCTAGAGACATAAGCAAAATAACACAGAAAAGCACTAATTTCTGACTGTGAAGTGTGAATGGTTTTGTGATGGCGGGTTCCTTATGTTGCTCACTGCTCCAACCAGAACTGTGTTTCATTCATAATCCTTACAGGATTGAAGTACACTGTTTGCTAATAAAGTCCGTTAACACCGCAGGGTTACCTTCTGTATGGGGAAAAAGATGTGTGTCATTTACTTGTATAAAACCTGTTGCAAATAAATGGAAATGTTTGACATTTTTTATCTCTGGCTGTTTTTCCAGAGGTAACACTTCTGTTGATCCTGTCTTGTACATTGTAGACTGAGAAATACACCTAAATGACAGTTTTGCTCAATTTTCATGCCACAAACTTGGGAAATTCCTTAATGCAAGCTTGATAGAAGTGATTTAACTATGTAGAAATCTTTTATCAGCAAAAGTCAAGGCTGCAATACCAACCTAAACATAGTTACATATTGGCCGCTATCCAGTAAGACATAATTGGCCATCACAACCACCCAATGTTACAGTCACTAGCTGTCAATGTAAGAAAGACTTCCTATATGGGGACTGTAAAGACAGAATTTTGAGTCTTAGGCTTTTATATGTATATATATATAGGTAAATTAACACCCAGACCAATGAGGAATGAGATAACATAAGCTGATTATATAAAAGTAGAGGTAAACCACATTTTAAGTTTTATTTGGGCAACAGTGTATTTGACCAGTAAACAGAGGAAGATTCTAGATGAGTAGTGTTTAACATTGAGATTAATCCTTGATATAAATTTAATGTTTAATGTTAAATCAAGGAACACTTAATAGAGGCTCCACTGTATATATGCTTTAATTGGGATTACACGTTTCCACACCTATTTGTAGTAAATGTGAAGTTAATATTAAAGGTACAGTCTCATATCTGGTATGAAGCGTGACACACTTGCAGAATATGAGGGTTAATCAAAAAATAAGTTTACAGTGCACGTAGCTTGTGTTTTTTTCCTCAGCTCTAATAAAAACAGTCCAGATTTAATTGTGCTGCAATCCTGTTATTCCACAAAGTCATCTCCACCATTGAAGCATTTATCATATTTTAAGAGTAGCTTTCAGACTCCGTCTTTCTAAAGGTCCGTGTCCTGTGTTATCAGCAATTGTGTAACAGCTATGTCCACCTAACAATCATGTTTGAATTTATGGCTGCAAGGATTGTGCTTCAGCTGTGGAAACAGATGACAATTACACAATGCCAGAGTGCCTTGATAAACAGTATTTACCCAAATATTGGTTGAGAATGGTGTCCTAATTCTTCATCTGCAAAGTGGAGTGCTGCCTTATTGTCACACACAACATTATACACATTCTGTTTAGGTACTTACTTGAAAATTGAAGATTATGGAGGGGAGTTATCTTGTTTTCAGGTAAATGCAATAATTGCAGCCAGCATAACTTCTTATGTCATGTAAACCTATTTTCTGAACAACTTTTGTATAATGCGTGACAATGTATAACAACTGTTTCAGTCTCTTGCTGCAACAGCCGGCATACAGCAGCAGCTGCCACAAGTTACAAAACTTGTCACGGCTGCAGGCAAACCTGTGGTGGCAGGAACCACAACGACAGCTACTGCCAACTTGCGTATGCTGGGGCCAGCAGCTGGTGGCCTCAACCTTGCTCACATTGGTGGCAAACCTGTGTTACTGGCCAGCAAAGCTCAGTCCACACCTATACAAGGAACAGCTGGCCAGGTGATCATTTATCTTAGAATTATCTCAAGTGTTTTCAGGTATACTGAGAAAATCACACACTTGTTTTTCAGTGAATGTACATGAGTGGATCATTTCTTGGCCCTATCGGTGTTATCATTCATCTGTTCACCTCTTGCATGATCTCCAGTTTCATAATTATAGAAACCTTATTTCACCCATGAACACAATAACAGAATGTTACTTGACCCAGAAACTGGCCATTCAGGGGTTGTGGCTTTTCTCCACATGTCCAAGCAGTTGCCAAGATAATACCTTACATTAGGGCACATTGCTTCCTTCTGTATCCTTCTAGACTGCTGTCTGCTATAATCCCATCATTCATTATGTATAATCTGAGGTCCTGATGGCATTATTAAGTAAACCATAAATAAGTAAATAAATACACATACAACAGATATGTATGTCAGATGTCATATGTAACAGTGTTTCACAAAGTGTGGTCTGGGGATCCCAAGGGATCCATGACCAGTTTCCAGGGGATCCATGGTTACATTTCTGTAATGGCTTCTTCAATGTTTATGTTTTTTTTTTTTGTTAAAGGAGTAATGTTTGGTTAAAAATAATTGTGGAAGCTCTTTAATTGGCAATATGTTCATTTAATGTGACCCTTAGAATATCTAATTAAGAAAGTTCCTGGAGCCATGAAAGAAGCAACATTTAATTAAGGTCAAATTATGCCATGCCTTGTTACATGTGCTACTGGTGTGTATTTGTAATTATCTAAAATGAGTTCTGAGACATTAATTTTTAATTTTGGATAACTGACATCCATACACCCTGTATTTACTTCATCAAGGATGTGAGGATCCATTGTTGTTTTTCAAAGACAAAAGGTTTGTGTGAGCAAAACAGCTTGGGAAACACTGGTATGTATTTTTAAAAATCAAGGGCCACTCATCCCTCTTGGTGCCAGGCTGTGTAGGTAGATGATGCTAAAAATCAGTAACCTTTTTGAAATGCAGAAATACTGAGATGTATATTGAGTAAAAGAATCATGCTATTCAATGATGTGATAGCTGCTGCAATTTCATGGATGAGAAGGATGTGAAACATACTAAAAATGCTGGTCAGTAGATTGCCCAACTGTGTAACACATAAGAGTACTGATGGCTGACACATCAGCCATGCAGCTATAAGAGGGGTAACATCGTGTGAGCAGAGTACTTTGAGAACGTTTGTGTTAATCGTGCTGTGGTCTTCTGGGTTATGACACTGTGTAGTCAAGGATGTGATTATTATTTCAGAGAATCATACTGCCTCCATTGTTACAGTATCTTTTTTTAATGGCTCAACAGCCATAGAGGTCCTAGGCCTCCTGATTTTTAAGGTTGTTAGGTCACACCCAGACACACCACACTCATTAAGACTTCTCTGGATGAGTGATCAGCCCATCACAGAGACCTCTACCTGACAACACACAGCAGCCACAAGAGACACATCCATGCCCCCCACACGATTCGAACCCACAGTCCCAGCAAGCAAGTAGCTGCAGATCCACACATTAGACTACATGGCCACTGGGATCAGCCTAAATCTGTATTATAAGAGAAATTGTTGAATTGCTGTTGTGTAGTCCCCAGAATCAATCTGAACATGATGTAGAATGTCACAAATTATCACTACAGTTTAAGGCTATGTTAATATTATACTGTAACTCTTAAGCATTGTTGAAACTGGCAGCTACCTTGGCAGATACACAGTTCACATTGACACTGGCAATGTTCACAGTGCCAGTTTATCATGTGCTAACAACCTTACGTTGCCATCCACAACATGCCTTATAAGTGTAGTGGTACTTTTGCATCATCCTGTTTTGAAAATGTTCACTCTCTTCTAACTACAAATTCACAACATATTTTTTAAAATACACTGTGAATTTGTAGTCTGTATCAGGTATGTTGCTGCCTTCCAGAGTGAGAAAATTGTGGGTTGTTTGCAGAACGTGATCCTGACATCACAAGCTGCAGGCGGTCAGACAGTAGTGTTAGCATCACAGGCATTGCGGGCGCAGGGCGGCACACTGGTGCTGCAGCAAGGTGCTACTCAGCAGATACTGCTACCGCCTGGTTTTCAAGGTGGGACTTTGAACATCAAGACTTTGCAGGGACTACAGGGACTGCAAGGCTTGAAAGTGATACCTCTAGCACAGACAACGGCAGCAGCAAGCAACAAAGGTGAGGGAAGCTCCAGTAGGTTTTAACATGTCATGCAGAGGGTCTGCATAGAATGCGCACATGCGCATGAACATTAGTCCTGTTTCATTTAGTGTCCTTGTGCATGTATTATATTTATTCATATCAGGTCTATTTGATGAACGTGTTATGTTTTGACTTTCCCATTTAACTTTTGTAAAGCAAAAATAACTATCCATGTCTCTTTAGTTGCCACAACCATGTTGTTGGACAGGAAATTCCATTGTATTCCTACAGAACAGTTTCTAGGATTCCTAAAACTCTGGAAACTCATGACGTGATTGTAACCATTTATGACTTTGTTCTGATATCACTATCAGTGGTGTATTTTTTGGATGTATCTATTGTCTGATAGGTGATAAAGCGGGCATACTGAGGACATAACATCTTTGCTCTGAGAACATGTTGAGACATTCATAGCCTTTGAACTAACCCTATCAACCAGTGTTCTCTATGAGAAGGCAGTAGTCTCAAGCTAATCAAGAAACTCTGTGCACTCTGTGGATCTGAAGGTTCATTACCATTCACAAGAATGCACAGAATCCTATCCCAGACGCATCCAGGCCATATTGTCATTGTATTCCTTTCACATCCATTTAAGTATTATCACCCTCCTATCTTCACCCACATCTCCCATGTGGTCTTTCTTCATCAGATGTTCAAATAAAACCGTGGGCCCAAACCATGAAGTGTCCTAAATGTCTTGCATTTATGTGTGACATAGCTCAAAACCATTTTGTGAGGTCATATGCTGAAAGCTAAGAGGAAAAACTCTCCACATACACATAAATTTTATTCAAACACACATATCCCATTGTACTAGATTTTGTTTTCTTTTTTCCCCTTTTCTTTCTTTCTTTCTTTCTTTCTTTCT
>Ga0136643_10000462_pt1 | contig 44708 bp, 15 predicted proteins | sample TergutLab28metaG_FD_96883 | JGI IMG/M metagenome (GOLD analysis project Ga0136643, IMG submission 96883) | Labiotermes labralis P1 segment gut microbial communities from Petit-Saut dam, French Guiana - Lab288 P1 (version 3) (version 3) | ecosystem: Host-associated > Arthropoda: Insects >... | reverse complement strand
GTGCTCTCAGTCTGTGAACAATGTTGCTTCCGAGCCACTGACTCTTGTGCTGCTAACAAAACGTGCTGACTGCGTGCTCTCAGTCTGTGAACAATGTTGCTTCCGAGCCACTGACTTTATAAATTTATGGCTCTTGCCTAGGTTGCTTCTTAAACTGCATTTCCCGATCCTCGTCTAGCTGGCCACCCCTGCTGTACAGTCTCGGCAGTTGACACCTTCGTTCAATAGAACGATAAGAAAAACACAGTAAAGTTCGGATACAAAAAATTGTCAGATGCAAGCGACGTTAGAGTAAATTAATGTTTGAGACTAAGTATGGTAATAGGTCCTCGAAATTTATACAGATTTTAAGGTTTAATTTTTAGAACCTAAAACTTGAAATAAAAAACATGGTGGCCGTGCGAAAATAAATATGGAGACGTGGTTTTCTGATTCGCTGTTTGTGAAACAGTTGGATGAACTGTTAACATGTGACGCGTGTTAAATGATATAGATTATATATAGTGATAATCCTTGCTCTGAAGGCAGTCTCATTTGAATCATTCGTGATGTATTGTTGTCCGTTTTAGCAGCAAAAATTCTATGTGTATTGAAAAACGTGTTAGGTAGATGTGACACACGGGCTAAACGAGGGAAGCCATTTGCGTTACTTCCTGTCAGTAAGTGTATTGCGAGAAAACGTTTACTCTTTGCATTTATCTAGTGAGGACAGTCAAATATAAATATAAATATTTGTCGAATAAATGACTTTGTTGTCATAAGTATGGTAGCCACATGTTTCTCTGATTTTTATTAAGACATCATGAAACTGTACCGGTCGTTATGTAAGGTAAAAAGGTAAATCAGTCCCATTACAAGCCCGAGGTGCCCAGAGGGTTCCAGGAAGCTAAGGTTCCCAGATTACATGACAATGGCCCAGTATGGTGGTAAGGTTGTCAGCCTTAAGCACCGGCCGTTTTTACCCCCAAGAAATATTCCTGGTACTCGTTTCTGTTAGAGACTGAGTCGACCCCAGAGCCATAGTGCGATCGGAAGGATTATGTCAATGAAAATTTCCAATGACACCATCTGGAATTGAACCAGCGACCTTCCGATTTGTAGCACAGCACCTTAGCCACTTTTCTACAGCGGTGCCACTGGTCATTATGTACCGGACACAATCCTATACACATGTATGTTAAAATAAGTACAGAGGTTTCAATTTCCCTTTCATATCTAGGATTCTCGACTTAATCCAGCCGTATATAGTATGAAAAATATTAATTCATTGAAATTATTATAATTTGAGGCTACAAGTTTGTACCTAATTTGTCACGGTGGCTTAATTTTGCAGACGCCTAAAATGTTCAGGTACGGGTGCTTCTGGCATCTTGCTTGTGGGCCTAATGTCGTGAGTATCTGCGGTGTTAGAAACATAAATCCAGGTTTCATTTCAGGAATTAATATTCCTTTTAAGCGAAGTACGTGTGGGCCAGCGATTTTTTTGCTTTCATTTTTGAAGAATTAAAGTGCTAATTAAAGTTCATGTTTTTATTAGTAGATAATTTATTCCTGAATTTTACATTCTCCGTTCTATGCATTACAATTCAATTAATACAATTCAAACAAATTAATGCACAAAATTTTATTAAATTTACAGTAATGTTATACATGACTGGCCCATCCCAGGGAACTCACAATTGTACACTTTTTTTTTATAACTGTGTGCTCCCTGATGATGGGTCAGTGGGACCCAAAACATGTAGCAGCAGGTGTTTTATAATATTATTGTAATGTTAATACAGTTGTGTGCATTTTTTTGTTTGGATTTTAATAATTTTTCCTGCCTTGTTAGTTCCGTGACCTGTTAGCTACTGATCGCTTACCACTTAATTCTATACACAAACCACAACGCAACATCGTAGGTTACGACAAATCTAATGTTAACTGCTGAATATTGCTAGAATATTTAAAGCATTATTTAAACAAATAACACTGCCATTAAAAGAACATTAACTATAGTACGTAGAACTAAGCCGGTCCTCTTGGCTGCGCAGTCTAAGGCATGGGCAAGCGGCCGCTCGCTTGCCAGGAATCGGCGTTCCAATCCTTCATGGGTCATGGATGTCTGTCCGTTGTAAGTGTTGTGTGTTGCCAGGTAGAGGTCTGTGCAACGGGATGATCACTCGTCTAGAGAAGACCTACCGGGTGTGGTGTGTCTGAATATGATCATGATGCCTCAGTGATGAGGAGGCCCTGGCCCACTGGGGTTGTTGCACCATAAAAAATGCAAAAAGCCTTCAACTAGTGGACATGGACACCGACTGATGATAAATTTGTAAAAGCAGCGATTCCTGCCCTGTCTGTGGGAAAGCAGAAAGCTCTGAAAGTGACGAATTGTATTTGTGAGATAAAATAATATTCTATGTTTTAACCACAGGTAAATTTTGGGTTTTCCTTCGATTCTATACATAAGAGTTACAGACTTTCTCAATTTAGAGTAATCTGCTTTTGTCTCGGAGATCACGAAGCTTTTGCCTAATCACACTCTGCAGTGATTTCGCTGTTTGTGCTCATGCGATCTAGGATCGATTACCCATATTTGTGAGCGACCACCTTGTGAACTCGCAATCAGTCTGCATCACAGTGGCAGACCGACCTGCATCACTAACGGTGTCGATAAACTGCTGAAAATTACGTCGAATCGTTATTTGTATTGTTTTAATAGGTTTAATACATTAAGCGGAAGGAAACTTGGACTATCAATTAATGGCAATGACAAGGTGCAGGTGACTTTTGTTAATGACAGTAACTAACGTGTTTAGTGAAATAAAGCGGTGTCAGATAGGCTCTGTTCAAAGCAAGGTCTATTTATTTCTCTTGGAAGATTGGCTCACTTGAAACAAATTCAATGTTGAAAGCTTTGAAATCTAATCGCATTTTTCTTCCAGTTTTATAGATTTGCTCTGCTTAGATTAATATATATCAGTCTAAAATGCATTCAGAGGCAGAGAAAGGTGCTATTAATGGATAGAGAAGATACTGTAATATGGAGTCGTAAGTACTTACCATATAAGCACAAATATATATCGTTATTTTTCGGAAATAGTTACACAGAAAAGTAGGGATCACCTTATAAGCGACATCTAAAGCATTTCCGAGGTAATGCGTCAGGGATACATAATTTCCCAGTAAATAGTGCTTAAGGCACGCGGTGCCACTCTTGGTTGTCACTCAGTATTTCAGTGTGATCTTTAATATTAGTTGCAGTGAAGTACACGTCTTTTCCTTTAGAAATGTTTTTATCACATTCTCCAAATTTTATGCGTTTTTGGTCTAAATATCCCAAAGGAAATGAATAAATCGCTTTATATTCGGAGACATCAGATACATTTTTTAGTGATGTAGGTTGTAAAATGTACTTCTTGAATGAAACATGGGTACACGAAGGGCGTAAGTTATCAAAACCTCGGATTGATCCAACTGGGAGAAATAAGATGCAGACATTTCTGTCAGCTCTTCCTGCCGATCTCACAGAACACACAAGGAAAGATAGAGGTCCATTACTGTATATACTGTTTGCAGATCGGATTTTGTAGACAGTAGTTTGTTTGGATTTGAACCGAAATCCACGAGAGATTACCAGAAAGAAATGGCGGGTAAAGTTACCTTTCTCCTGGGTGGTTCAGGTCTGTTCCCAGACTGCAGCCAAGTAGTGTAATAGTGACGGAGAATGCTGGTTGACAAAGTGAAGACTGTGACAGCCCGGTGCGAGAAGTATGTGGCTGATGAATTATCACGTGGTGTAATACACTACATGATAGTGCAAAATTGTCACTGTAATTTCAGTCCCGTAAAAGTGAAATGGAGTTAGGTTAGACTATGTTACCAGAAACACTACTTCTTTCAAACTTCAACAAGACAGCCATTCAATGTTAATAAAAATCCAATCAGATGCAACAGTATGCATATATTTATTTACTGCAAAGTCACTCTACGTGTTTCGGGTGTCACAGCACCCATCATCCCGATCAGGCCACATTGGAGGGAAGTAGCTGTAACAGTATTATGACCTGTACCGGAGGTTGCGGTTACAGTTTTCAGTACTCCTGATGATGGGTGCTGTGACACCAGAAACATGTAGAGTGACTTTGTAGTAAATAAATATCTGCACACAGTTGCATCTGGTTGGATTTTTATTAATATTGAATTACGATGCACGGAACCATGAGCTTCAAAAAACAGCCATTTTAAGTACAACACAACAATGAGACGCATTCCTGAAAGCATTGTTGCGTTGGAAAAGCAATAAGTAATACATATTCTGAGAGTGTGGTGGTTATTGGAGCGTGCGCCATTGTGATAATTGAAGAATAAAGAACCAACTAGATGGGTGGTTATTTATTCTTATGAGAGTGTGTTTTTAGCCTTAGTTTTGAAGCGCGAAATGCGCATGCGCCATATTGTCGTCTGTGGCCTGTCCTGCTGTACATTATTTTAGCATATCACATAAAAGGCTGGATTTTCTTAAAAAGAAGAAAGTTATGGAAAATAAAATGTGTGTTACGATTTTTTCAACAAATTGTGTCTGAAACATTTTCCATTCTAAGAAGAACTGGGCGGATATGATCATAAATAAATAAATAATTAAATATAAATATATATATATATATATTGGTCTTCATGTAAAGCGTTGTTATTCTTGTCAGATTTTAAGGGACCTTGAATTTTCTCGACAGATTTTCAAAAAAGAGTAGAATATAAAATATCATGAAAATCAGTCCAGTGGGAAACGAGTTTTTCCATGCGGACGGACAGACGAATAGACAGATATTATGAAGGTAATAGTAGCTTTTGACATTTTCGCGAACGCGCCTAAAATGAGATCTTTGCTTGAAACGACAGTAAACGGTTTATTGGTGAGGCTGTACAGATCATCTTGGGAACGAAATTTCAAGGGGAGTGGGAGTAAAACTAATTGATAGTTATCCTGTATACGACTATTAGTATTATTAAGTACTTGTAAATAAGGAACTGTGGACGTGCGCACTAAGTTCTAACAGGCGCCTCTACATGTCAGCGACATGTAATTTTGTCTGTTGTTTATGGGTGTGAAACTTGGTCTATCACATTGATGGCGTAACACAGGGTGAGGGTGTTGGCGAACAGGGCGCTGAGGAATATATTTGATTCTAAGGCTGTCGACGTAACTGAGGAGTCGAGAAGATTACGAAACGGGTAGCTGGCACGATACGAATGATCATTCACAACGTGTCAGCGACTAGACTCATAAGATGCCTGGTGCAATACTGTATGCTGCTTGTACAGAACACCTCCTGATGATGAACAATTACATTTTTCGAAACATATCGAGGATAATTTAAGTGAAATAAATTGTTAAGAAAAATGTGCCTCTTGTTGATCTTTCTCGCGTATGTTTATCACGATGCACGGTTCAGAGAATGTAATTCTAGCGTGTTGGGACTTTGCCTACCCCTCGGTCTTCATTCACGGTTCCTCAGTTTCTCTGTTCGCCTGAGGTGGCGGACTATACCCGCATTTTCCCTGTAAAACTGCAATCACATCCTGTTGCCTTCTTCCAAAATAGTAATAGAGAAATCTAGTTACATATGTTTTGTTTATACGTATCACGAATGGCTTACCCGTATCGTGCAACTGTATTGGAACACTACAGATTCTCTTGACTGTAACTCTCAAAGTCACATATCCGATATTTCTCTATATCTCTTAGTATCTGACACTTTAATTAGGTATTTCCCACAACTGCCGATCCCAGTGGCCGCGCTGTCTAACGGGTGCGTCTGCGGCCAATCGCTTGTTGGGATTGTGCGTTCGAATACCGCCGGGGGCATGGGTTTCTGTCTCTTGAGGACGTTTTGTTTTGTCAGGTACAGTTCTCTGCGTCGGGCTGATCACTCGTCCAGAGAAGTCCTACCCAGTGTCGTGTTTCTGAGTGTGATCATTAAGCCTCGATGAAGATGAGGCCTTGTGCACCAGGAACTTCCCACTGTTTAATATAATCAATAAAACGCCAATACATGCACCATAGATTTGTACTATCGTTATTCGTTTCCGAGTTACAAATCGTGAGTGGGGAAAGGGAACTTGTCAAATTTATACATTTATATTTACATTATATACACATATTATATATATATATATGTGTGTGTGTGTGTGTGTGTGTGTGTTTATAGTATGATGGTAACTTATTTTTACATTTATTTGTTCCTTCTGACCTGCATAAGTTTTAGATTAAAACATTGGAATAACCGCTACGATTTGGCATGGCATTTTACAGGCTTGAAGATTTCGATAGTGCTTAGAAATATTCTGTAAATTTAGAGTTTAGTCGCGTAGAAGCGGATTCACAATTACTATTACTGGAGTAGCTATTTGGACGCGTCATGTCTTGTCAGTCATCTTCTGAGGCACTGGGGAGAGGAGTTTGTTGAATTTTCATTTATCCCTTTTAAACTCTTTGCTGGTGCGATGCTGTAGTACATTGTGGTACGGTGTAGTGTTACAGAAAACAAGTTAAAAAAATGTAAGTATAAAGTCACGCAGAGAAGTTTTCGGAACTTTGCATCCTGGGTGCTTCTCAGCTGGTACACAACCAGCAGAGAAGCGTCCGGGACGCAAAGTTCGGAACACTTCTCTGTGTGACACTGTGGTGATAGATTTTTTATTTTTCAAGTCTTACACGTAATATGGATTATTATTATTAGTTGTTATTACGTTTTTGCAGGATATTTACAATTACATACAAGAAACAAAACATGTAATGCTATTACCCATGATAAACGTTCCATGATTTTACAATAACACGGTCCGAAGAATGTTTGTAGGGTCCAATATGGCTAATTCTGTTATTTATTATTATTATTTATTTCCTTGTCGTTAGATGCCTGTTATCCCGAGGAAGTATTATTATTATTATTATTATTATTATTATTATTAAAGTATGTTATTATATTTTCTTCTGAATTGATTATTTTTATGTCTACGTTGATTGTATTGAATTTATGGGTCTTGCCTAAGCTCAGATCCCTTCGAAATATTTTGTAATTGCTGATTTGAAAAATTCCCGTACAAACGTTTTGGGAGTACGCATATGCATATTCCTCAAAATAATCAATAAATATTAAATATTATGGTCGCTTGTTTTTATTTCTCTTAATTAGGCAGCGTTTAAATCCCATGAAGGAAAAGGCAGATTATAATTAATCTACAATGGTTACCGATTAGTCTACTATCGACAGCAACCATGATAATGGTAATAACCCAAGTAGTCGTAAATGTGCATAGATCTTCATGTAAAATGAACTTATTTGTCCAGTTTTAACCAAAATTTAATTTTTTGAACATAGTTGAGTAAACTCCCCCTCCCCCCCCCAGTACAAATTTTAACGAAAATTCGTCCAAGAGGAACATGATGAAATTTACAGTCGCTTTTCTAAGTGCTGCAAAAAGCGCCTAAAAACTGAAAGATGATTCGAAGAAGAATAATACTAGGTGAACAATTTCTCGACTAAGATGACGTAAATGTAATTGTCGCTGCGGCTTCTAGTGTTCGTCTTGTCCCGCTTTGCGGTATTCCTTCTCGGCTTCGTGAGACTGCGAAGATGTTTGACAGAGGCGACTTCAAACTTCTTCAGATTCTTTAATTGTGTTTTTGTAGAAGTAAACTGCACCTTGGATAGGAAGTCGAATGTACTTTTTTTTTGGTCAGAAACATTAACTTTATTTGAACCAGCTACATAGTCCAGGCAGCTGTGTCTTTCCGATAAATGATACATAATTCTGAGAGGAAGTGAAATATCTGTTATACATCGCTGCACCACCTGTTTCGTTAGTATTCACCGTGTATTGGATGTGAAGTTTAAAAAAAATGCGAAATTAATTTTCATTTTTATGAATTGTGATTCCGTATCTCATGCACATACCTTTTGAAACTTCACGTGATTACAAAACATAAATCTAAAATATAGCGTATATTTTATTGTATTGTCACTTTTTAAATATGCAAATAAATATTTGTTATTTTGAAGTAGAACAAGAATGGGGTTTCTGACGACTGATGGAGAAATGCCAAAGAAATTATTTTAGTGTTCCTTTTAAGAAGCTACTATGTTCTTTAGGCTACGTTAAGATGGTTATAAATTGCATTTATATAAACTTTCTTTGCATGTAAAAGATCGAAATTATGGGATGTAAGACCATGCAAACTTGTAATTAAATTCATACGTTTTGGAAACACACAGTGCCTTCTGTTACTTCCAGAAGGTCTTTACTTACATATCAGGTTACATGCGTTCGTCGTGTGGACGGGAAGAATTTATTTTTTATGTTTTTTTTACCATATTACATGACTTCATGACCTGCACAGGACTTTACTCTTTTTAGGCGCGTTCGCAAAATTGCGAGAAGCGACTATTAGTTTCGTCATGTCTGTCCGTCCATCCGTCCGTCTGTCCGCATGGAACAACTAGGATCCCACAGGAAGGATTTTTATGAAATTTGATATTTGCGTATTTTTCGAAACACTGTCTAGAAAATTCAAGTTTCAATAAAATCGGACAAGAATAAAGGATACTTTGCATGAAGACCAATGTGCGTGTTTGATTGTATCTAACTCCGTTGAGTGTATCTAACTCCAGTCTTCTTAGAATTAAACATTTTTCGGGCAAAGTTTGTAGAGAAAACCGAAATAGACATTTCATTTTCAACAACGTTTCTTCTAAAATCGTAGAGTTTGTGAATTAAAGTGGAAAAATTTTGTATAGTTGGGTAGGCCACAGATGACAGTATGGCGCATGCGCATTCCATGCTGGATAATTACGGCTACAAATACACAAACAGATTGTGTCATACTTATTGTTTTCCCACTGCAACAATGCTTGCAGGAATGCTCCTCAGTGTTATACGTACATTGCCTCTCTTGTTACTTGTATTTTAACTTGGGGATGTGACTTTTTGGCGTTGGCAAGAAAGGCTTTACTTTTATCACGCTTATTTTGACCAGGTTGGGCCTATGTGACAGCTTGGCATGAAGAGGAGAGGCTTTGCCCTTTTTACCTGTATCTTCACGACACATGATTTCTTAGCGTGGACAGGAAAGGTTTTACCTTTTTGTCGTCACCAGATTAAAAGAGTTACTGGCGTGCAAAAGAAAGGCTATACCCGTTTACCTATATCGTCTCCAGATTAAATGAGTTACTGACCTGGACAGGAAATGTTAACTTTTTAGACTTCATCATTTCTAAATTAAGTGACTTTCACCCAAGAAGAGAATAATTTGCACAGTCAACGCCGTGAGAATCCTAATCTTGTATTTGTTTGCGTTAGCTCAAAACAAATCTACTAACTCATAAGCCAATCATTCCAGTGCATCTTTCATGTAAACAAGGAATTTATCAATGGCCAAGTTATGCAAATAAGAGACTACAGTTTGTTAAAATTTTTACAGCATAGGTCAGTGTGTCACAAATAATGGTGGCGATGAATTCCTGATTTTGCTCGTCGACGGGAAGATTCCTCGATTACTGTCAGAACCTGGATGAGGGAATAGCGGGAAGCACACTGTCATCACAGTCATGCGAAGTAGGACAACAAGAAAACTAACAGCACCCGTCCCCATAACAATCATGTTTCTGTACGAGCGTGGCAAGGGCCTGATACTTCAGGGGTTCGATTCCGACAGATAAACCTCTTACGGGGAAGTTGGTCAGTTTTTGTATTAGAATTATTATGCATTCGGATGCAAGCGCGAAATAACGCAGGCAACACTAAAGACATTCTGCCATCATATCTGACCTACATGATCTTTCAATCTTCATTTGCCTTTTCATTTTATATTTGAAAGGAACCTGTAAATGGCGTTGTGAGGAGTTCTTGGAGGCACTGGTAGCTGCGCTTAATAAATGCTTCTGAACGAATCTGGTATTCAGAGGACCATGCATCGTGATATATTCTTATAATAAAACCAACGAGATGAACTAATTTCTCAAATTTAGTTTTTGAATAAAACTCTACGTATATGCTGACTGCTTGCTAGCAAGCAGTCAGCATAACTTGTATGACATATACCTAGTGCTGTGTGTACAGTGCTAGACTCCTGATGATAGACAGAGAAACTGTCCGAAACATGTCGAATTTTATTCCAAAAATAAATTTTAGAAATTAGTGCATCTCGTTGGTTTTATTATAAGAATGTTTCTGAACGATTAATATATTTTATGCTTTATTGATAGAAATAAGCGTTCAGTGACGTACGACACGGACACGTGTCACTACTGTTGTGTTACCTTCATGGGTGTTTAGAATACAATTACTGATTCTTGAATGAACAAAGACGTTAGAATAAAATTTTCTTTTACATATCTCGAAATGTTTAAGAATTACCTAAAATTTTAGTAAGCATAAAATGCATGTTTTATTTGTCGCAGTATATTAATTTCGAAACTTTTGTTGTCCCGTTAAGTGTTTGTAGATATAAACTGGAAGTTAGCGCAGATCGACCTGTGTGTCCTTATGTCAAACGTTCATTGTTGTTATCCCATCTGACTGACAATGATATCTGTTGACAAGTGCAGTATAACGTCCCAGTATTATCGCAACGCCTACGGTCGAATGGACAGGCAAACGGAACTTAATAGCACATCCGAAGGGCTAGGACGGCCCCCTACTTACCTATATATATATATGCCAAATATTCAGCCAATTCTGTAGGCTAAATTCATATTCTCTAACACACACGTACGCAAATACTCACGCACATAAGTATCCTTAACTGCAGATAAATAAGATCCGTACTATTGCTTAAAACTTCTTGGCTTAGAAATGGGTTTCAGATGCTGAATTGAAGTAAACAATAAGCAATCAAAATAAGTGGAGTTTCTGTGGTCAGCACTGGAAACTGATGTTCAAGTAACCCGTGTTGTATGCTTTCTTCTGGGTAATTCCCCGGCGTCTGAATTTTATATGCCGACGTTTCGGAACACTCTCTGTCTGTTCAATCTTCATAGACGGATAGGTATGAAGAATGAAGAATGACTAGTTTTGAGAATCTTGGAGTATAAATTCTCAGAATTACCCAGAAGAAAGCATACAATATTCAGAACAAGGTGAAACTTTGAAATCAAAAATTCAAGTAAGCTGTTTGGTCAAGGTAACGTAAGAGATTGTAATAATGTGTAAGTAAATATTAGCACTGACATTGAAATTTATACAGTAACTCATTTAACTTGTATGTTGTATAATTATAAGCCCCAATATATTATTTTAGAGAAATGTATGTTATATAAGCTCTTAGAATTAAAATTTTTGATAGACGTTACTGGCAGAAATCCAAAATGGCCAAAGGAGTCTGCATTACCATTCATAGTGGCCGTGAATAAATATTCGAGATTATTATGAACACAGCTTCCATTTATGTCCGACAGCCGCGTAGTAAAATATATTCATTCTACGTAACAGCTTTATAGATGTTCGGCTGATATTTGCATTTACTGTTTCTAGTTTCTCTAAAGAGGAACGAGCAATTCTGCCCATCTTCCTTGCTAATCTCATTCTTATTGCCTTAGAGGTAATTTGAATTCAGTAGTACGAAGGAGCTCCCGCGCGAAGAAAGTTCTAGGTAGGAAATCGGAGAACACACCATGATTAAGGGAGGTTAATGTTCGTGTAAATAATTGTCGATAAGCCTGTCTCAAATTGACTGTTCTGTCTGAAGGTACGTTGAAACAAAGAGTTCCCATTGGGATTCTTCTTTTTCAACGTAGAGAGTTTATCGATCAGCAGAATTACTTACTCAAAACACTGTAAAACAGATACTTGTTGTATTATAACACAGTGTAGGCTAGTTTAAACGTAAAATACTTTCGAAGGAACGTACTGATCGTCCCTTCAGGTAGTGTGTCCTAGAAGACAACAGTAGGAATCCACAGAACAAAGTTGTTTCACATTTTAGGGTGAAACTATCCTTTGTTTTCGTAAATAATGTGTCGTATAAACGTTCTTTTTACCGATTCTAATGGCTGCGCAGTCTAAGCGTGGGGTCTACTGCCGCTCGTTTGCTGGGATTGCAGGTTCGATTCCCGTCGGTTACATGAATGCCTGTCTATTGTGAGTGTTGCGTGTTGTCAGGCGGATGTCTCTCCGATGGGCCGATAACTCGTCTAGAGGAGTCTTTTTCTAAAAGTCTTATTTTCATGTCTTCCATTTTACAGTTTATCGAAATTTGTTTTATTGTACCCTGCATCCATTGCAAATTAGCCTCTTTCCTGTTTTACAGGTTTTTAAGATTTTCATAAAACAATGCTCTACGCCGTTTTTAGTTCAGATTTTTATATTTTCTCCAATAACTTCCCCTGCCCTATTGGTGTCCCCTTTGTCAATTACTTTATCTGAAACTGCAAAACTATACGAGATTTTAACTTGTTCTCTCGCTTCATTAGTTTCTAGCTTTTGTAGTTGGAATGGCTCCACATTAAACTTCTGTTTTTCACGTTCACTTACTAACAGTCGCTTCCGCTGGATAATTATCAGGATCGTAGTCAACTCCTGCAGTAGACTGTACGTAAAGTGCATTGGATTCAATTCCCAATACGATCAGACTCACCGTGAGTTTACCATAACGAGAATTCCATGTGTATGAATGTTTCGATTTTGAAACGGTGTGCCATCTTTGGCTTCAATGATGACAAAATTATGCAGTTTTTAAGTTCATGAGTACACAGTTCAGTTAATCTTATTACTTATTTAGTTAGTAAGTTAGTTAGTTAGCTCTTTAGTTCGTTAGTTTAACACTTATTAAGTAAGTAAGGTGTATAGTTATTCACCAAGTTAAGTCGTTATTTGAGATATTTCTTGAAAACAACCCTCAGAAGCAAGGATTTGTGGCACTGAAAAGAAGACAATCGATATGAGAGCGCTAAATCAAACAGTTCTGTCGGTCCAAATGTATTAAAGCGGTGTTAGCTGTACGTTGCATGTAATCAGAAGAGGCAGCACTACTGCAGTCTGTGTCGCTGTTCGCCAGCTAGTGCCAGCTCTTCGAGCGTTGGTTTCCGTTTGGGAAAGTCTTGAAAAATAAATATAACAACAGTGCAGTGTCAGTGCAAGTTAGAATGAAGAGTTTCCAAAGAGTCTTGCAACAAGTAACACTGGCTTATGAAGGTTTACTGTAACATTGTGTAATTAGCAGACTATCACTTTAATCTCTCTGTTATGTGTGTTCGAAACGTTAATTTTTATGTTTCTCCAAAACATTTGAAAAACTGTAAACACACGGGCAATTATCCTCATTGTTGCACCGTCCATTTCGTAGAATCACTTTAATTATTAACCAAAAAATGTACTATATAAAATTTCACATTAAAACACTTAAAATCGCTCCGAGATGTTTCGATCCTAAGATCATCATCAGGGAGCTACGTTGTTCCTTGCTAAAGTCATTTTAAAAACATTCACAAAATTATTCCATTATATTAACAGGGTGTTGTGGCAGTATATCGTGTTGTTTAAGAGTACGTTGTTAGGAATGCGTCTGGCTATGGTGTGCGTCTCACACTATAACCAGACGCATTCCTAACAACATACTCTTACACAACACGATATACTGCCACAACACCCTATTAATATAATGGAATTATTTTGTGAATGTTTTTTAAAATGACTTTAGCAAGGAACAACATAGCTCCCTGATGATGATCTTAGGATCGAAACATGTCGGAGCGATTTTAAGTGTTTTAATGTGAAATTTTATATAATGCATTTGTTGGTTAATAATTAAAGTGACACAGGCAATTAATTGTTATCTATTATTGATTTATACATATTACATTCCAAATAATTCCGACATCCAGTGTTATTTAGTCGTGAATGGAAAATGAGGAGCAGAAATAATTTAATTAAACATCAATATCAATAAATTATCGTCGGAATTTGAACCTTTGTGGCTCTGTTGCAAAAATAGACTTCGACATAATGAATTCGGCTTTCTGTAACAAGAAGAATTGTTTAGGAACTCTCGGAATAGCCTGAGAGAAAGTTTCAGTATTTATGGCAGTCCCTATACCCAGTAAAGTTCTCTACACGCCTCTCCATGTCCGTGTTCAACTTACGGCCTAAGTAATTGTTACCGAAAACCCCTGTCACTTCTTAAATTTTCCCGCTATATTTTACGGGTCCCGGATTAAAATTTTGACTCAACACGGTTATCCGGACTTAGCTTCTTATGCGGTTATCAGTTTTCACATAACGTTATAAATATTACTGTAAATTAAACCACGACCGTTTCCTTCCATATTATGTCAGATTTTTTATTCATTAACCAACCTATGTGTTATGCAGTGAAATTTCAACTGTTGAAAGTCTCAGCAAATAAACCCTGCATAAATTAATCATTATTTGAAGGCGCAGCGGAATATTATTTTTGATTTATTTAAGTAACACATCAACAAATGCACATATATAGTCTTTAATAATCTAAATTTTACATTAAAACACTTAAAACGCTCCTAAACCTTCCGATCATAAGATCAGCCTCAGGGAGCATACTTTGTTCCTTGCTAAAGTTACTCAACGATTTACTTCGTTTTCTATAACGAAGTAAATCACTGAGTGTTTTAAACTGTAACTTTAGCAAGGAACAAATTATGCTCCTTGAGGATGATCGTGTGATCGAAACATGTAGGAACGTTTTAAGTGTTTTAATGTAAATTTTAGATTATTAAAGACTATACATGTGCATTTGTTGGTATGTTACTTAAATAAACTACAAAATGCACTGTGAAAAGATAAAGATAATTATTTTTGGTGTTCTGCATTGCAGTTAACGGCTAAAATGACTGTTAATATTCCTGAGAAGCCCTCGTTTTGATTTGTACATTTTTATGTTGAATTTCATATCGAGTCTTGTCTTTGTTATGTTCACCATGCAGCACAAGTTATGGTATTCCACCGCTTCGGAACTTTCGCGTTAATTGGACCTGTGTGATTGATTTCCCCTATACTTTGTCCTAATAACTGACTTAATGATCCAAATTGCACTTATCCTGCTTGATCAGTTGTTAGCCGTCAGCCGATCACGAAACTCCATGTCACGCAAGTTTGTAAAATAATTATCTCTGTCTACAATATGTACTCCGCGCTGTTTCAGGTACAGTATGGAAATTCCAAGCAGCGTCTTCCTACAAAATTTTAGAACTACGAAAAAAATTACTTATAAAATATTCATGTCATGTTTATTTGCTAAATTTATTTCATTACTAACAATATTTTCATTTTGTCTTTACAGGTAAGTACACTGTTTGTCTGGTGGTTCAGGAGAAGATGGGTACGTAATATAGGATTTTAAAGATTGGAATAAGCTTTGTTAATATACAAGCCATTTTTCTGAGTATTGTGAGTCGATAACTTAGTCTAATATTTTAAAAACTCCGCTAACCATACCAGTAATTTACAAAATCAGCCACCCATTTTTGAGCTTGTGTCAAAATATATTTTACTTACACTCATCTCTTTGTTTCATGCTATACGAACCTATCATTACCGCCTGTACCAATGTTTATATACGAACTGGACGGTCCGGGATCGAATACCGGTTGGTACGAGATTTTCCGCCCGTTCAGACCAGCGCTGGGACCCACCCAGCCTCCTGTACAATGGGTACCTGGTCTTTCCCGGGGGTAATGTGCGGCCAGGGCGTGATGCTGACCACTCACCCCTTCTAGTGCCGCGGTCACGGTAAAGTAGAGCTATACCTCTACCCACCCTCTGGGCCACACCAGGCCTGTAACGGGATCACTTTACCTTTTACCAATGTTTATATCGGCTTCCTGTCAAGGCGGATATAAAAATGTCTGTCATGTGCATTATTGACGTTAACATAACTTAAGTACAGAAATATTAAAATATCCGTCAAATTACACCGCCCTTTACTCAGAGCGTTTCGCGAACGGCAGATGGCACAGCGATCGCCACTGTCTTAATTTAGGGTTAATCAGGGTCTACGTACTATTTATTTCGGTTATTAGGAGAGTTTTCTTTTTCTGTGACGCTACAGTCCTACTGGGGCCTAGGTCGCCTCAATGTTGAAGTTTCGAGATCACACACAGAACATCACAAACAGACACATCACACACAGACACACCACAAACAGACACATCACACAGACACATCACACACAGACATACCACACACAGAAACACCACACACAGACACATCACACACAGACACACCCCACACAGACACATCACACGCAGACACACCACACACAGACACACCACACACAGAACATCACACACAGACACACCACACACAGACACACCACACACAGACACATCACACACACAGACACATCACACACAGACACACCACACATACACACCACACACAGACACATCACACACAGACACACCACACTCGGTATGACACTGGACAGGGGATCGGCAGTCGCAGATTCCTTTACGTGACAACACACAACGTCCACAAGAAAGAAACATCCATCCCCCCGCCGAGATTCAAATCCACAATCGCAGCAAGCGAGCGGCCACAGACCCACAGCTTAGACGGCGCGGCCACCGGGGTCGGCAATTGTAAATTTTTTTGAAGGGGCCCATCGCGTTGTGTACGGATAACTATTTTATTATAATGTGCTGTCATTACACAACATACAAAAACAGTTGTACTGTTACAATTGGTTACACTCGGCTACATATTTCGACTGTTACCCAGCCATCATCAGGCCAACAAAGAAATAGTGTTAATTAAGGTACATTCTTGGAAAAGCCAAAGAATGTACCTTAATTAACGCTACTTCTTCGTTGGTCTGATAATGGCCGGGAAACAGCCGAAAAATGTAGCCGAGTGTAACCAGTTGTAACAGTACAACTGTTTTTTATGTTGTATAACTACAGCACATTATAATAAAATAATTGTAGATTTTACTCGCCATATTTAAAGAATGTACTGGAAACTTTTTCTCTCTGCTCACAGATACGAGTCGTACATTTAGACTTTGTTCATTGCAAGTCAGAATGTGTTAATGAAATTTAAAGTACCGTATTATGTACACTTTCCTTCAGATCGTGTTAAGTGCGAGGATTTTTTATATTCTGTTATATTATTAACAAGTAAATTTCGCAAGGGTTCAGAGCTTACAAACGAGGACAACACAGTCTATTTCTGTCCCCTTCTCTCACAGTAACACTGTTTAAACAACGCAGAGCACTACACGAAGAATCGTACCGTCCTAGCACAAAAGACGTTAGAATTTGTGCACCATATGGGTGAATAATATGTTTTACTGACCGTGCATCCTGGTATATCTCCGGGTAAATGACCAACTTGATGCACAATTACATTACATAAAACGTTTACTATTATAACCCTCTACATGTTTCGAACAACACTGCGCTCATCATCAGGAGGTCGAATTTTATTAATACAGCATCTGGTATAGTGTTCACTGTAAGTGACCGTCCGGTGTGCAGGCTGAGAAGGAACTCTCAACCTGCACACCGGACGGTCACTTACAGTGAGCACAATGTTGTTCGAAACATGTAGAGGATTATAATAGTAAACGTTTTATGTAATGTAATTGTGCATCAAGTTGGTCATTTACCCAGAGATATGGGTGAGAATGTATTTTCCCAGAAATTCACAGGGCTATCAGTTCCGTTTGCACTTACAGCATCACGTAATGACACTTCATGAATTAACTTGGAAAAACTGTTATTATGAGATGTCATGTACCTACAGAATTGGAACCAAATTTCAATGCAAGGCAGAACAAATGTTGGGTGTTTTTCGCAATCTTGATCCCCATCCAGATAACATTTTAAAAAATTTTGTCTTACTTTATCTGCATTTTCGAGTTCTTGAGTGACATTTGTCTCACACATCTGTAGAAAGAACACACACGTGTCTTCTGGGTGTTCTGTTGCTATTTAGAATAAAGCCTGTTGCTCAAAAACCCTGTACATTTCGTTAATTTCTCTGTACTTACACAACACTTCATGTATCAGTTGTATTCTGCATATATATATTACGAAAGCAATATGGAGACAACAAGATGAGATTTATGCTCTCCGAAAACCGGTGGGGAATTCGGCAGATGTGTGTCTGTAATGTAACCGAGCCGACGCGAAATGACCGGCGTAGCTTTTCAGGTATAGTGCCACGCCTGTATAAACATTGGTAAAGAAAAGGATGTTGGCCTTACGTAGACTGAGACGCGTATGTGAAGAATATTTCTTTTGACATAAGTGCAAAAAAAAAAGCTGTTTGACTTTACAAAATACGAAGGCTGTGATGTGCGAAAAGGTAAAAACCACGTCTAGAATTATTTGGTGCTTACAATAGCTTGAAATCAAAATTCAAGACCCTGCATCGTCTCACTTAATATATTTTATTACTATTCTTTATATTACTATTTCTATTACTATTCTTTATATTACTATTTCTATTACTATTATTTTTAAATTTTTTGTCTTAAATGTGTAGATGCTAATGGAAATTTTATCTGAAACCTAAAATAGCTACTACAGTTTCCCACTGGAAACTGCTACGGGTGAGAGGGATGAACGGGGATCATAGTTTGTTCATCCTATTTACAGAAGTTTCTCAGAGTAAAAGGAAGTTATCTGAAGTGGTGCATGTAGAGCGAAATGATAAGAAAATTTCTCGTTCTAGGTTCGGAATTATCTTCGCGAAAGAACGAGATGTGTAACTTTCAAACTCGCAACGAATTATAGCTACTGTAAACGGCCGTCTTATTAGCCAAAAAATTGATGGTTTTGCAATGAAAGGAGACCGCTCTAAAATCAAGTAACCTTATGTTAACTCAACGTTATGTTAATTTGTTACTTTACTGTTTCACTTCACTAAGAACACTTTCGAGACTGGAAAACTTGAAAACCATCGGCTTCTCTCGTTTTAGTTTTTTTAATCACTTTTTTTCAGGTTTAGTCGCTGAGAAAATTGTAAAGAGGTCGCAGTTTTGGAACAGGGGAGATAATTTTATTACGAGCCTGAAATCCCTCCCGGTGAAGTGGTGCATGTAGAGTTTGATAGGTTTCTTAAATAAATTCCACTTACTCTTTACGCTACGAATGATAAAGTTTCACAGCAGAAGGTAATATATTGTAGTCAGATTAACTTTATTTGTTATACTTTGTTATTGTCTTATTTCTGTCGTTGATTGATGAAATATAGCTCATTTGCGACAAGAGTGTCACAACCAAATTTTGGCGTTTTGAGCTATCGGTATAAGAAATAAACGTTCGCAGCTGCACTTTTAACAGGTTTAGTGTCATAACGCAGTTTGCAGAACTCGCCGCTGGAGAGCAGTTTTGTCGTCGTTGCACTCATATGAAATTGTAACACTTCAAAACCTTTAAATATTTCGCCTGAAAAATCACGAATTTTGAGTTGTGACACTGTTGTCTCAAATGAGCGTTATGTTCCCATGTAGTTTCATGTGTCACGTATTCTCCTTTATCAAATCTGTCACTCAGATGCTTATGATGTTTGTTACATCTTACTCTTCACTCTGTCACCCAGAGTTTGTCACTTCTGTAATAAATGCACTCGTGACTGCTCTAGTAATCCGTGACGTGCCACATGTGGTCTATATTCCATATAACTTCCACGTTTCTTTCCGTATGTAATTAGCCCTACTTGTTCACATATTTATGCTTTCTTCACGGTCACATTTTTTACCTGGAAAGCGCCCCTGAAATGTTATTTCACTCTGGACCTACCAGCTTCTAAATCACAAGGCACTGGTTCGTTTACTTAATGTACGTTAGTTGTATTTATGTATACTGCAGTCTGACATCTGAATTTTTCCTGCCAAAAAGGTAACAGAGCAAATTTATCAAGTTGTTTTGAATTTGATAATTCTTCATCACCTCCATCATACATTTTACACAAGTGTAATTTTTGTTCTTTGTTCTCTGCGGTGTTATTTCACATTTTATTAAGATCACATTTATGTTATTTTCGTGTTACGCGTATATAAGGAAGTATTTAAGGAATCTTCTGATTTGGTACTTTTCCTGTTTAATCCTGTCTCTTCTTCTTATCTGTAAACTCTCTATTGCATATTTTATGTGTATTGGACCGTGCATCATCTTGATAACTGAAGAATAAAATCCAAATAGATGCCACTTATTACTTTATTCTGCTTATTGTAAGCTCAACATGTTTCGGTCACCATTATGCCCATCATCAGGAGCTCACGACGATAGCGTTGGTTACCACATAGGCCGTCTGGTTCTCGAGTTGCTGCTGGTTGGAAGTTAAGTGCAGGCAGGATAGATGAGTCTCCGGACCGAATGCTGTTACATATTGAGCATAACATAAGCAGAATAAAGTAATAAGTGGCATCTAGTTGGATTTTATTCTTCAGTTATCTATATTGAATATTTTTGTAATTTAAACGAAAAAAATTACATAATCCACCAGTGTGTACTGGTGTCTGGGTGGCTGTCAGTGTTTACTGGTGTCTGAGTGGCTGTCAGTGTCGAAGAATAAACAGTAACAAGTGTGTCGATCTGCTCATACGCCTTTTCAGTCTTTAAAATACGAAAAATAAACGTGCGCTCAACTAACTAACTAACCAACCAACCAACCAACCAACCAACCAACCTGCCAACCAAACAACCAACCAAATTCATGGAGAAGAATCCTTCTTGAGAAGTTACCGGATCCTCAGATTGAAAAATTCCTCCATTTTATTGAAACCGAAGGTTCATTACCGCATTCACAACAGCCGACCACCTTTTCATGTCCTCATCCACATCAATCCAGTCCATGGCCCATTCCAAATCTTGAAGATCCATTTTAATATTTTTCCTCCCATCTAAGCCTAGGCTTTGCAAGTGCTGTCTGCCCTTCAGGCTTTTTCTTCAAGATTGTGTATGCGCTTCTCTTCTCCCCTGCGTGCTACATGCACCGCTCATTTCATTCTTCTTGTTTTAATCACCCGAACAATATTGAATGAGGAGTACAAATCATGAAGCTCTTCGTTATGAAACTTGCGGCTACATAAATTATTAAATACATTTCATTTCATCCCTCCGTGCAGATGGGTAGGCCGTTCTGAAAAAAAAAAACAAAATACAAGGTTCAGAAGACCGTGCATCGTGATATATTCTTATAATAAAACCAACTAGATGCACTAATTTCTCAAACTTATTTTTGGAAATAAATCTCTACATGTTTCGGACAGTTCCCCTGTCCATCATCAGGAGTTTTTCTCTATACACACAGCAATGATATATGTCACACAGGTTTGCTCACAGCTTGCGAGCGTTTTATATATATATATATATGACGTTTTGCTTTTTCACCGGTGTAGAATTAAGATTCCACTGGTGCAGAGTTGTTCTCAAATTAAATACGTTGATTCTGAAAAAGGCGGGTCTTTTCGCCATTGTGCACTAATTCTGAATTGTGTAAGAACTGGGGGAAATATCTGGAGAGCGTACAATCCATTCATACTAAGATAAACTGGTGGCTATGTAATTAAATGACGTATCGATTTTCCGTGTAGCTTATGTGTACACTGACCTGTATAGCTCCAGATTTATGTAGATACAACGTAGATACTACATTCTGTCCCTGTAAGAACACATAACATAAAGTGAGCCAGAATATTCTAAAAATAAGTTACCGCATTGTTAAACTTAGTGCGATTTAAACACACCACTTACTTAAAGAGGGAATTAATTAACTAACATAGAAGAAAAGGAAATATGTTAATATGCGCTCTTCTGGGATTTTACGCAGCGTAGATTGGTAGTATGTTAAAGACGTTTCGGGGCAAATTATCGGTCCATTCTTCAAGATGTATAAGATGTAATATGAAAAAATGGATTATTAAAATTTTACCCCTGATAATGAAGTTCAATAGAATTTTTAAAAAATGAGACATCTAATATAAAATCTGGTAAGCATGACAGATTTATTGTATAAGAAAGACTCCCTAAAGGAAATTTCGATTTGATAAGGGCCTAGTAGGACAAAACGTTTTTTTAATTTGTGCCTCAATGAACATAAAAAAGTCTCTACAATTTTGGTCAGTTAGTGGAATATCTGTATTTTACAAAAGGAAATTACGAAATTTTAGATGAAGATCAAAACTAGTGCATCAGTATGAAGCCTTCTTTGGTGCAGGGTACGCAGAGTTGCGAATTGGCACCAATGTGGCAGCCGCGAGGAGAAGAAACGAATGTAATAAAGGGCTGAGACGTTTGCTGGAAAAATTCCACGTTGTTGGCATTTGTAAATGCAATATTATTCCTGACAGTTTTGGGTCTGACCAAATAAAATACTAATAAAGCAATATCTATCATAGAATGAGAAAGAAATTTTACGCTGCCAAAAAAGAAACAGAAGTAAATGAAATGAGAAATAATAAATTCGACGAAATAAAGAGTTCCTAATAATAATTACTCCCAGGTCTTGAATGCAGTCAGAACGGTTTAGAAAGGATTCATTCGCCCTGTAACTAAATGGGCTTAACTCCCCTTTAAATATTTTTGAGTTTCATGAGTTTTGCAGTGTACCAAACCGGTACAGATTTAGTGTCGGGTTGTAGCACAGTACAGTCATCAAGTGATTTACCAGCACGAAAAATTTGCTGTTATTGGCGAAAATAAGATAACTAGAGTTTTTAATTACATTGCATAAATAACTTATGAATACATCGAAAAGAGATGCCTCAGAACAGGCCCTTTTTAGAACGCCAGAAATTGCTCCAAAAGCGATAAAAAAAATTCTAAAAGGGTGCTGTCGGTTGGTTAAGCAAATACGCGACCACTTCACATATACACCAAGAAACCCCACATGCATAGATTTTGTGAAGAAGCAAGGAATGAGAAAAGTACTGCTAAGATGAGAAAACATCGCATGGACTTGACGCTGAGAGGTAAAAAGAAGATAGATGAATAAATTTTAGATACGTTACCAATGTCAAATACATATATATTATATATATATATATACACATGTAAAAACCGTCCAAGAAGACATTCATGGATGCGCGTAGCACCTCCTTGTTATTGCTCTCAAGATGCGTGTCCGCTCTACTAGACCATCACCGGGGAATATACTCACGCGAGTTTCAGTGTGAAGTTTACATTAGTCTATGAAACAGCGATCTGTGCTTTCTCAGACGTACATATAATGTACAAGAACTTGCTAAAATATAATGTATTTACATTCTTTTCTAATTTCTGTTCCTATTGGAGAACTATACCCCTGATCAGTATTCAGTATCATGGTCAATAGCTTCGTTCGATCAAACCCTCTGGACCACAGTCATGAAAGCGGCCGCATATTACATACATTCACCTCCAGCTGACCGAAAAACACAAGGCCTGGTCTAGCCACAGCCTCACTGGAGTGGATTCAAACATGGAATAATAAAATTATGGAATTTTGCAATGGGTGCAATATATCTGTGAACATTGTGAACATTGTGAACATTGTGAACATTGGAGCTCCTGTAATTCTGTTTACGTTTTCTATGTATGTATGTATGCATGCATGCGTGTATGTACGTATGTAAAGTCAAGTAAATTTCACCCAAGAACAGGCCACGAAGGCCCATAAGGGGAGTAGATTTATAGCTTTACTCTTTCTTTAACCTCGGCATCGGCCGCTTTACCCCGGAAAGAGACATTGTGGCCATTTTATAGGAGGCTGGGTGGGCATATAGGTAGCGCATTTCTACAATAAATTTCGACGCAGAAGAAAAATTAAGTTGAGCAACAGTTGCGAACTGTACACCGTCTTAAATTGTGAAAATATGTGACAGTAAGGAAGTAAGGCACCTTCTGAATTCGTCTACTTACACTACTAGTTCTGCTGCTCTGTTATCTCCGTATTTTGTTTTATTTTGCTGAAGAATATGCACATTATACACACGTTTAATCTGTCAGACGTAAAATCAGATTTTCTACTCTCGTTGCCATAGTAACTGTTGACTTACACAGAACACTTAATTATCAATATTCATGTCTATGGCAGGCATACAAGCATTTTCATACTAAATTTCTTATGCCTGACTCCAATGATTCATCAGCCGTCTGCAACAAATCAAAATCCCCTCCCCCCCAAAAAAACGTTTTGCAACGCCGCCATATTATTATTTCTCAGTTAAAAAAATAATTAAAAGACAACAAACTAGTTCCGTGTTTCAGTGAAACACAACAATATTTTGTCTTGATGACCACATGTTTCGGTCACTTTACCATCATCAGGCCATCTTTACAAAACTTAGAATAAAGTAACAAGCAGTGCAAATACCTGTTACAAGTTTTGTAAAGCTGGCCAGATGGTGGTCAAGTGGCCGAAACATGTAGTCATCAAGACACAATATTGTTTTGTTTGACTGAAACCAGAAACTAATTTGTTGTCTTTTGATTTAATAAACACAACGGGATGTTCTCTACAAAAAAATAAAAAATAAAAAAATAATACCAGTGCCTTAAGAGATTTTTCATATTTTTCAAGATCTTTGTTGTATGTACGTTGAAGATGCTAAATAAAATGACCCTCCCCCCACCTCAGACGTTCGTGTACCCGCCATACTGAAGAGATAACCGTTGATAAACGTAAAGCAGTCCCGTTACAGGCCTGGGGTGGCCCAGAGGGTTCCAGGAAGTTAATGTTCGCAGATTACGAGGCAGTGTCCCAGGATGGTGGTAAGGTTGTCAGCCTTACGCACCGGCCGCTATCACCCCCAGGAAATGCTCCTGGTACTCATTTCTGTTAGAGGCTGGAATCTAACCAGCGACCTTCTGATTTGTAGCACAGAACCTTAACCACTGTGCCACCGCGGTCCCTATTGGTCGAAAATTAAAAGTAGAGAGTCGATGTTGCTTTTCGTAACACAAAAATTACACCAGTTTTTATTAACATGAGTCATTTGGTAGAAGGAAGCAATGTTAAATTATCATTTTACGTGTCAGCTTGTAAATTCATTTATTACTTTTTGTTGTTTATATTTAAGACTTTAAAAACAAAAAAAGAGACATCTTCTCGATTTGCGTTTTCTCGTCACAACATGCACTTACTGTAATCAAACCAAACATGTCTATCAGAATAATAGAGATTGCTGCTGCTGATGATGTCTGGCCCCAAGAGCTATCGCTGCAGAGGGTGCCAGCGACACTCTGCAGTGTCCGCAGTTACGGGCTGAGACAAATGAAATTCTGTAACCAGAGATTGGCGTCCGACGTTGCAACGAGCAGGCGTACTGCTTTGCTGCACTGGAGGAACTTTACAATAACAAATGTTGGGTTTGTCGCGCTTCGTCTAACCTAAGGGTATGTAAGCTGGATTTAGATAACTAAGTAATATAGTTAATACTTCCATCGGTAAAATTATGCCAGACATTATCTGTTGTGCTTCTCAACCGCCGGGCCCTGGCATCAGTTTTACCGGACCGCAAGACGTTCTCCTGTAATGTGTCATTTTAGTTTTCTAAGCAATTTTTATGAATAAATGTTTTGTAGTGGAAATATTCAGAGGACAATAATATTCGTGAACGTGTCTAAAATCTCAGACCCGGATATTGGCGTGAGGAAACTACAATATGCTACAAGATTTCATTAGTCCAGAGATTGATAAGTAATTTAAATGTAATTTTACATTAGTCAATATGCCACACCATATACATATTTGTACTAATACTCTTTATGATTATGCCATAATTAGTTATTAATACTTATGTTAGTTTAATGTATGAACTTAAAAAAAATGGAAAGGTATTTACGAGTAAATTTGTTGGGACCGGGCCCTCCTCTTATGGAAAAAGAATTTACCGGGCCGCGGTCCCTCAAAAGTTGAGAAACGCTGTTCTAGATAACGTTTCGCACTGTGGAAGTTTTTTAGTGTTGACGGTCTAGAACTGTAGTCGAGAGGTGCCGCGTACTGGTGTCGCCCGCCCGGTACATCGAATATTATCTTGCGATTTTCGTGTTTTTTGCACGCCTTTTACTTAAAAGCCGGGGTAGAATTTGAATCTGCTTCTTTCAAAATAATTTCCAGGGTACAATTGACCAATCAATTTATCATCAACATTAGATAGTGTGATATATTGATGTCTTCGTGAACACATGTATATATGTATATCGGTTTCAAAACGTCGTTCTACGTTGTCCGACACCTAAACTCCATTGCTTCCTATCTTCCTACTGGCCTTCATTTAGGTTTCTTTCGTTCACGGCCTTCCTTATACCTTCAATCCAGTTTTTCTTCGGTCTACCTTGTGCTCTTTATACGATTATTATCTTTGGGTTCACGACTATTGATGTCGTCGTGAACCCAAAGATTATATTATATTTATGGAGTAGAATTTGCTTCCATCTTCAAGTGACGTTTTCGTTATATTATCAAGATAGACAATGACCAGTGCCAGCGAGCCAACCTACAGATAATTAGAAGCCCATAGAATATAACAAATAATATCCAGTGTAATAATTCCAGAGTAAGCGTGATATCAGTCTCCCGCCGCGAAGTAGATGAGAACTGTGTTAATCTGAGTTCAGATTTTTGACCTCTGAAGATGGGACCGTTATGTTGTCCCGAAACTTCTGTATGAAATTATCACTACTTGCTGTGTTGTAACCCAGAAGGGCGCGATTCTCAGTTCAAGGGTAGTTCGGTATTTTCAAAAACTGGAAGATTATTTTTTCTGCTATACGGGTTATACGGAGTTGTACTGGTTTTTGAAGACAAGGATATTATTATAATATATAAACAAACAAAATCACATTTTCTAAATTAACATTTTAATTTTTTTATGTCTTTTACATGTTTCGAACCCGAGGTTCCAACTTCAGAAAGACGGTTGTATGTACAGGCAAACTTCCTCCTCCAGAAGTAGCTCATGTGTGCTGCCTGTCGTATGTAATCCTGGACGCTAGGGAAGGCTAGCTTCTATAGCTGCTTTATATATTAACTTTTACATTCGTTAAGCGTCTATTTTTATGAAGGGGGCCTATTTTTGTATTGTTTCGGTATGAGAGGACTGTGGCAGTTACCAGAATGCTGTATTGCATTTCTCTGCACGTTGTTTCGCCTGTAGGTGTGTCTGCATTACACCAATATCAGTTTTCCACATAATCCCTCTGCTTCTACATCTGTCAACGCAATTGATCATGGCACTTAATGCATTGATTATTAACCACGACTCTATGGTCATATGTCAGATGTTATGTCGTCAAACCAGCAAGTAAGTTTGCACATCAAAATGCTCTGATAATATACAGGATGATTACGAACTGTGTGAGTGATTATTGGCAAGAAAAATAATTCGTCGTCCTCACAAAAAAAGCAAGTTAACGCCGTTCAAAACAGCAACATGCCAACAGCCACACAATGTCAGGCCTTAAAATTAGAAGACAGCACAGATGTTGGCTGACGACTCTGCCAAAGAATTAAGTTCTGTTTGATGTGTATTGGACCGTGCATCGTTGTAATAACTGAAGAATAAGAACCAACTGGATGCTACTTATTGTTTTATTATACTTATGATAGGCTCAACATGTTTCGGGCACTGCTATGCCCATCATCAGGAGCTCACAACTATAATGCTGATTATCACTCGGGCCGTCCGGTTCTTGGGTTGCTGTTGATTGGAGGTTTGGTGCAGGCAGGCTGGATAAGTTTCAGGGATGCAGGCTATAGCCTGCCTGCACCTAACCTCCAACCAACAACAACCCAAGAACCGGACGGCCCGAGTGGTAATCAGCATTATAGTCGTGAGCTCCTGATGATGGGCATAGTAGTGCCCGAAACATGTTGAATCTATAATAAGTATAATAAAACAATAAGTAGCATTTAGTTGGTTCTTATTCTTCAGTTAATGAAATTCTGTGTTTTGAGATTCAGTAAGTGCAATCTGTCGCAGACGATCAGCGAGAATTTAAAGAAACGCTCAAAAGGAATCCTCCAACCTCGAATTTACCAGAAAGTGTTACGAAACGTTTGTGAACACAGCTTGCGTCTGTAAGGCGAAGAACTCGGGCAGACAAAGTAGAAGTACGGAAACAATAGTTCTTTTTTGACAGGCTTGCCAGCGAGGTCGAAAGAAGTCGACTTGTTGCGTAGCCGTGACTTGAATATACCACAGCAGTGTGTGGGAAGTCTGAAATCGACTTGTTCTCGGCTATAAGTATTGCAGCACACCACACTATATGACAGGGTGCAACGTGAGTATGGCCCAACTCTCCGCAACAGTCAACATTCCAGTTACAAATGTATTCCAGGGACAAAGGAATATTTTGCTTTTTGGAAATGTTGAAAATCCTAATGCAAGTGAAACACATAACGAACAGGCAGAATATATTTTTTTTTGGGGGGGGGGGTCTAATTTGTGATAAGCAATGCGGACGTTTCTTCTTCAGGAGGAAGGAAAAGTTTGAGTAGCGTTTAATATCCCAGCCACTTGAAGGAAAACGAAACATTGATTTCCAACATGACTTAGCATCGCCACGTATTCGCAGACACGTGTCAACATTGCCCGAGCGGTGGTTCGGACGAGGGTAGCCAATTCCTGACCTTCACGATCTCCAAATCTGACCCACGTCGAATTTTTCGTGTGGGACTTCATGAACGTCGAAGTTCACATTCGGTCAATGTCTATAACCCGGTGCAACTTGAAGGCTCAATACAAACAAAGATTGAAGCAATTTAAAAACGTTTAATGCAGAAAGTTTGGCACGAAACCGAATATTGCCTTGATGAGTTCAGTGCAACAAATGGAGCATGTACTGAACGTCCATAGAGTATGAAAGAAAACGTTTAGAGTTTCTGCTTACGACGGCATGCGTTTAATTTTTGTTTGGCTGTTACCTTCGTAGGGGGACCGCGGTAGCACAGGTGCTGTGCTACAAATCGGAAGGTCGCTGGTTCGATCCCAGCTGGTGTCAGTGGATTTTTCATTGACATAAAATACTTCTGGTCACACTATGACCTTGGGGTCGACTCAGCCTCTAACAGAAATGAGTACCAGGAATATTTCCTGGGGGTAAAGGCGGCTGGTGCGTAAGGGTGACAACCTACCACCATCCTCTGCCGTTGTCAACGAAATCTGGGAACCTTAACTTCCTGGAACCCTCTGGGCCTGTCCAGGACTGTAATGGAACTGCTTTACCTTTATTGTATTACCTTTGTACGTGTAAGTTTATATAAAATCTCACATAATTTTTATCACTGTCTATATTGATTACTTCCATGATGCTATTACCAAGCGGACCCTTTTCTATTTTATTGTTTTGGTATTATTATTATTATTATTATCATTATTATTATTACCACCTTCTGCGGGCGTGATGATGGTGGCGATGGCGGTGGCGGCGGAGATGGGAGCCGTATTAAATTTTGCAAATTGTAACGCAGTTTAAACACAATTAATTACAAGGTAAGAGCTCAGATTTCAAAATGATGAGCTTTCTTATATGTGTCAGAGAAGTAAATACGAAGAAGACGAACTGAGGATGGCAGGTTGCTCATATAAAGCAGAACTGCCTACAAAATAATAAAATATATTTATCATGTTGTTGTGTACGAATAACCTAGCAAGCAAACACAACATACAAACCTTGTGAGGTCCCGTGATTTCAGGCTTTCGCCTCTAAGTGGATAAGAACTGCCCTCTTCTGGGTTATTACGCAGCGTGTAGTGGTAATTCCTTACCGACGTTTCTGGTCAGCCTCTCAGGCCCACCTTCAAGGATCAAGAAACCATTCTGATACCATCGTCAATGCTAGCGATTGCGTTCCCCATCCTTAAGATCCTCATGTCTCACTAGATAACTGGAACCATTGCCAATACTACTGGAGTGCATTTGTGGCTAAGAGGCCATCTTTCAGGTGGACAGTAACTAACGAAGTGCTTAATTCGTCATCTTAGCGGTTGTGTTTCCATACTGCACATAACATATACTACTTGCGTTATCTTGCGATCGACAGTATTTCCAAAATACTTCGGGATCCCTCTGGGCAACGCACACGCCATCTGTTTGGTTAATATTTTTGTCATTTCCGTTTCTTGGATTGTGATAGGAATTCGCGCACCGCATCGGTAGTAAAGATGGGGTCATTAAGAGTTTACAGCACACAATGCATGTAATCAATAACGCTTTGGTTCATAATCGGGTTTTGTTTACAGTGCATCTTCGTTAGTTTCGGTAACTTTGTTAACGTTCATTTATCTGGACAAAGCTTAGCTTCGATCTCTCTCTCTCGTGTTGTGTTACGTCATTATACCGAGAACTGTACATATTATCGGAACTAAGCTGTACACTTTGTGATGTAACGCTGTCAGCGGTCAGTATCTGTTTGCCTTAGCTATAATCTCAGTGCACAGTCGCAGTAGCTAGCGATGTGCGCATGTGTCTGTGAGTGTGTGTGTGTGTGTGTGTGTGTGTGTGTACATCCCTTTGTGATGACCTGAGTTTCAAAACATGTCTGGTTGAGGCACCAAATATAAGCTGACTGAGGTGGTATTCATTGCAGAATTTTGATTGCGATACAAGTTCGGTTTTTGAATTTATGAAGTGGATTAAACTGATAAGATGACGACCTGAACATGATATAGAAACAGAAGGTCTCCGTTTTAGGCGCAGAATTCTCAGTTTCTTCAGGAAGACCCGGCCGCGTAGGCTTACTATACAATTATTTGTGTCACGCAAGAAACTGTGTAGTGCAATATTGCTCGTAAATTGTCCATACAGTTGATACATCACTTACTTCACAGTTGTTACATTACTTACTTCACAGTTGATACATCACTTACTTCACAAATACTTTTCGATATAGATATATAAATGTTAAGGAAAGGGTGAGTTACGTCATGGCGTCAAACAAAAAAATGCTGCTGCAATGAATTTTGCACGTGAGTGAGACAATACAGTGCCAGTACACGTGGGGCCTGCTGCCGCCTGTTCCTCACACCCCACCATTCCTCTGCTTCAGTGTTATATATACTTCCTTTTAATTGTTCTCCTGCAGCTCTTTTATGTAACTGCCTGATCAAATTTGGTTCCAATGGCGTAGCAGATGCAGTGACACTACAGTAAACAACTCCCTCGTATTTGCAGCTTACGCAAGTAGTTTCCGACAGTATGGGTACACATGAAACATACATTCTTGTGTCAATACTGGCGACCTTCAGTCACACTTCCCTGGGCTGATTCAGGAAGTAAATAGCATCCCTTGTCATTCACTATAAGAGAGTGACCTTTATGGGATCTTCAGCAGCCTAAGGGTAAATGTTTAATACGAGCCATCCCGTTGTGTTTTAATAATAAAGTGATATTTATTACAGCCTAAAAACACAACATATATAATCAATAATATGACAAAACTTTGTAGTTAACTTCTAGGCGACATCTCTACTCTGCACCTGTATATTGCATTAATTTTCTCAGCATACTTTATTTTAGACAATTTTTAACTATAATTAATATGTTGTTTTTAATTATTCCATTGTAAACGATATGGAATCCCATAGAGTGCACACTTTCCATGTACCTACTCTGTGTTCTACTTTGGCCTGATGATGGCTATTTTACAGCCGAAACATGTCGCCTAGAAGTTAACTACAAATTTTTTTTCATATTATTGATTATATATTTTGTGTTTCTAGACGGTAATAAATATCACTAAGGGTAAATGGCTCTGAGATTTCTGTAGGGATCATAATTTCTCGTAATTTTAATTCGAAACGTGAAATATGGATGGAGAACAGATCAGAAATTTGGTAGCATCATCCTCGCTGCTTTCATAGTCCAGTATGTCTTATAATCAGGGAATATGCCGATAAGAGTGGCCGAGCGGTCTAAGGCGTGGGTTTGTGGCCGCTTACTTGCTGGGATTGTGGATTCGAATCCTGCCTGGGCATGGATTTCTGTCCCTTTCGAGTGTTGTGTGTTGTCAGGTAGAGGTCTCTCTGGCGAGATGATCATTCTTCCGCACGATTCCTAGCGACTGTGGTGTGTCTGAGTGTTATCAAGAATCCTTGACAATGAGGAAACCTTGGCCTACTGCGGGCTGTTACGCTATGGTAAAAAAAAATTATGGAGTATGTTAACTATGTACTTTGACAGCTTTCTTAAGGAGGTTCCTTAAAATTCCGATATGTGTTCATTTGTATATCCCAATCATTATTACTGGTTATTTATTTTTTATTTAGATTCAAATATGCTTCTTCCTGTGTCCACGTTATGCAGCGTTGACTGGTGGAATCATTTTTAAATAATGAATAGTTGAGGACTTGGAATGAGACTGCCGTGGCCTATTGGAGATAAAAGAAATATGGCATCAGGGACGAAGGAGTAAGGCTCTGTTGGTCCGACGCAGACAGAACAAAAAATTTCGTTTTGTGTTAATTTTAGAGATGAAAGAGCTTAATTGCAACGTAGTCTTCCAGTTTTAATTTTCAGAAGTTGAAATTATCAAATTCGAGTCTATCTTACAAAATTTCGTGTTTAGTCTTATTGTAAGCCATTTAACGCAAAAATGCTGAAGTTTACTTATTTAAATTTAATAAGCCATCGCAGAGACTAGCTGAGTAACTACGCCATCAACTCAATGACGTACGTTGTTCTATCAACGGCTAATTAAGAAATATGATCTAATTATGGAATCCAGAAGTTAATCATAAAATTCTTCCATGTTATCCTATCCTGAACGAGTTCGTTTCTTAGGATGCGTCAAATTACGTCTTTTAAAGTAAGCCTTATAGCATTTATTTGCTGTGAATCAAAATGCATATTGGCTACAATTATCGGAAGATTTCGAAACCCTGTAATTTTCTGTTGAGAACGCGTAGAGTAATATCAATATTACAGAGCAGTATCCCAAAATTCAATTTTTATTTTAAAACACATGTGTAAATTTATAATTTTTCCGGTACTAGTATGTTGATCGGGCGAATATTACAAGTATGTTCAGAGCATAGGAGCAAAATTTGTTACCTACTAAGCAGTCTCCCGATATTCAAAATTCAGTTGATCAGTCGGTAACACGACAGACGTCACGCTTTTAAGTAATGTTAGCTACAGCTCCTCTCTTGGTCGACCTTCATTATAGGCCCTCTAAATCGTCTTCTACTTGTAGCCAGCCATTTTGTCGTGTTTCCTCCGTGCTGCATATCATGCCTCTCATTTTTTGTACCTAGTGCAACAGCCCAGCTCGGGTCTACGCTACCCCATTATTGAGGTTTCTAGATCACACAAAATTAGATTAAGGCGTAGGTCTGCAGCTGCTCGTCTGCTGGGATCGCTGGTTGGCATTCCTCTGAGGGCGTGGTTGTTCGTCTCTTGTGTTTGTTGTGCGTTGTACAGGTAGCAGTCTCTGTGACCAGCCGATCACTCCTTCAGAAGAGTCCTACCGGGTGTATGTTTAATTGTGTGATCCATAAATCACAACAGTGAGAGAGCATATGCCCGATTTGGTGCTGTAGCGCCACAGAAAATGGTCTTCTACAACATCGTGTGCTGTGAATGTTCACACTTTGATTATTTCTATAGACGACATTTTATTCACATGTGAGCTGTGAAGGAAAAGAAACCCATAGATTCTTCGCTGAACTCGCCTTTTCTTGGTGAATTCTTCAGATTGTGGTTGTCTTACTGTTTCGGGATAAAGTTGTTTTGGGGTTTTCCTTCCAAGAAGGAACTTTTTCTTATCTAAAAATGATGAAAACCAAGGAAAATACTTCTACTACAAATACAAGTAAATCTAACCCATTACAGGCCTGAAAAGGCCCTTAGGGCTACAGCAAGTTGAGGTCGGCGAATGAATACACTGTTCAGTATGTATGTATATATGTATGTGTGTGTATGTATGTATGTATATATATATGTGTATATGTATATATATATATATATATATATACACACATATTTTAGAACCGGAAGATGAAGCAATGCTTTGTCGTCGAAAAAGAAATCATTGTTGTGCATCTTATTAATATAGCCTAGGTTAGAGCCACTGGAGATTCTGAATTGCAGAACAAGAGGCTGGAAAATTTTTTGTCTTAGAGTCTGTGGCTCTTTCGGGTCGGCAGTATTAAAGTGCCGAAAGTTGCTCATTCTACGGATATCGGAGATTTCCTTACACAAACTCTCCAATCAAACTTCGCGTCGTGTTGCACAAAAAGTTGTCTGTTGGAAAAATTAGAGCATTACAGTGCTTGGCGTGATATATTAGGGTGTCGTGTATCATGCCTCAGGCAACAGAACAATGCAAACTCTCTGAACGATATTCCTATTAACCGTCCATATTATTTAAAGTGTTTTGTTCAGAATTACCTTGTTCATACATTTTGGTACACCAATGAAACAAATTCTAATTTGCGTAATTCTCAAAACTCTCATGTTAGTGTGATGTTTGTGTGACCGTGCATCTCTGACACAATAGTATAAACAACCAATTAGATGCAACAATAACAATTTATTAATAATTTCAACCACCTCAACATGTTTTCGGGCGATAATTTCGCCCATCCTCAGGAGCACCGAAGAAGTTGCCTGCTGGTGACCTTGTCACCAGCAGGCAACTTCTTCGGTGCATTATACCACAAGCTGTAAACACAGTCTAGTGTTCCTTAGGATGGGTGAAATTATCGTCCGAAACATGTTGAGCTGATTGAAATTACTAATATATTGTTATTGTTGCATCAAGTTGGTTTTTTATACTATTGTTTCATGTCAGTATTTAACTAAAATTTGTCTAAATTAAAAAAGAAGCCTTCGTGTTGTGACGATTCTATATTAGTAAACTTAAAACTGGACTGAAGCTCTTGGTTGCATACTGGAGTTTGGTTATTAATTATAAATGCTGCCTCTAAAGTGTATTCTTGTACAGGTACTGAGGCTCTGTACAGGACGTACTGCCCATTTGGAGAGTAGAGGCGTAGGTCTACTCTTTCTTGACCATGACACTAGAAGGGGTGAGGGGTCAGCGTCATGCCCCTGCCGTTTTTACCCTCGGGAAAGACCCGGTACCCATTGAACAGGAGGCTGGGTGGGCCCCAGGGCCGGTCTGGACATGTGCGAAAAATCTCACGCCCACCGGAATTAGATCCCCGGACCGTCCAGCCCGTAGCCAGTCGCTATACCGACTGTGCTACCCGGCCCACTAATTGTTACCTGTCCTTTTTTAATTTTATTAGAACTTTCCACCTGCTTTTCATAAAACTTGGGGTCATAAAAGGCAACGGTATCCCATTACGGACCTGGAGAGTCTCTTAACTCTCCAGGAGAGTGAGACTCCCAGAATTTGTATAAAATCGGCACAGGCAGGTTGAAAGGTCAGTCCTAGGCACGGTTCGCCTTTACCTCCCCCCACCCCCCAGCAGATAACCCTATGTTCATTTCTGTTAGAGACAGAGTCGACCCCAGGGCCATAGTGTTTTCGGAAAGAACAAGTCAATGAAAATTCAAATAATCCCATCGGCAACCGAACCCGCGATCTTCCGACTTATGGCGCAGTGCCTGAACTAATTGTGACACCGCGCACTGCCTTAGTGTAATGACCTTTGCAAATGTCGTTTACGGACCGACAGCGGATGCAAGAATTCTTAACAAAAACATGAATATGTACCACCAGTGCGTAGCAGATGAAAATCTTGGAGCATTCATATTATTAAGTTAAGTAAATCCATTCAGTGAATTAATCTCCTTCTGTTTGGAAAGAGCACTGATTGAGTGGTTAGAGAATAGAGAGCTGATGGCAGAGGGGCAATAACAGGAGAATTAGGAAAGATTAAATTACGAGGTGCTTCAGAAATTTTACTCTTCATTAAATATTATTATGGCGAAAGATCATAAAATAGAGATGGATCGATCATGTAGCACGCGTGAGGATAATGGGAAGTGCATATGAGACATTAGTTGTAAATCCTTTATGTGACAGACTGCTGTGAAACGTGTTCACGGGTGAGAAGGTAATAAAAGGTAAAGTGCACCCTTGTACAGGCACTGAGTCTCTGTACAAGCCGTACGGCCCATAGAGGGATTAGATTTATAGCTCTACTCTTTCTTGACCACGGCCCTAGAAAGGGGTAAGGGGTCAGCGTAACGCCCCGGCCGCTCTTTACTCCCGAGAAAGACCCAGTACCCATTGTACAGAAGGCTGGGTGGGCCCCAGGGCCGATCTGGACAGGTGCGGAAAATCTCGCTCCCACCGGGATTCGATACCCGGACCTCACATGTGAGAACATTATCTTAAATTTGTAAGTAGGGTGTGGACTAGTTTCGTCTTTCATAGAAGGGGGTTGTGTTGGGCTTTTATGAACGCAGTAATGAACAAGTTACATTAAAAGCAGGGAAACGTTGAATCATCTTGTAGACCGTCAGCTTATTAGTGACTCATCCATATAGTTGGTAAAGAATTATGTCTCAAAGTATCTGAGATCCAAGTTTAAACTCTATTCTTTTAACAGTTTTGCCCATGTTTTGTGTGTGTATAATCCATCTTTATACTGTGAGGGAAACATCAGTAGATGACAGAAATGGGACGAAGCAAAAGTACACAAAAGTGCTCTAATCTTTGGCTACGAATAGAGAGTCATACTTCTGTTGAATCTGATAGCTATTCCCGACGTCATATTAAACTGCAGACTTCCGAACAAACACACTCAAGCATTTTGACATTTCCAATAAGGAAAACGCCTTCTGTGCCTGATGACAAAATGCAGAGTTTTTCGAAGAGAGACAGAGAGAGAGAGAGATGTTTTTTTCATGTATGATTTGTGTTTGCCACATTTTCTCCGAAACATCTGTTACAAGTGACCAATAAATTGCGGTAAACTTTTCGAGTTATCACATTTGCTGAAGATGGGTTGTGATGTAGTACCCAAAAGTCATTCCGTAGTAAAGGCAGAGCACAGCTCTAGTTATTATCACTCTCAAAGTAGGTCATTTTGTGGGAGGGACAGCGACTTGTGCAGGGAGGCAGGTTTTGTTGCAGTAATGTCACTAACTTGTCTAAATAACCTCAGTGTATTAGGATTTGTCACTATTACAATATTGTAAAAGGTAAAGTGATCCCATTACAGGCCCGGTTTGGCCCAGAGAGTGAGTAGAGGTATAGCTCTACTCTTCCGCGACCGCGGCACTAGAAGGGGGTGAGTGGTCAGCAGCACGCCCCGGCCGCACTTTACCCCCGGGAAGGGCCCGGTACCCATTGTACAGGAGGCTGGGTGCGCCCCAGGGCCGGTGTGGACGGGCGGAAAATCTCGTCCCCACCGGGATTCGATCCCGGGCCGTCCAGCCTGTAGTCAGTCGCTATACCGACTGACCTACCGGGCCCACATCGCAATATAGTATAACTTTCATATTAATTGAGCTATTTATACCTGCTTTATTAATTTTTGCGTTGTTGACGTAGTTCTCAAATGTCTTAAGTTTCTCATATCTAAAAGTAATTTAATAAATATCTTCATTCATGCTTTTAAAAATTTAATATTTTACCTGACGTGTTTACTTTTTCTTACATTCTATCTTGTTGGCTTTGAAGCTAGAATATTTTTATACTACCCCCCCCCCCCTCCACGTTTCAGAGGGACATCGGAAAATTACTGACAGAACACACGGTACCATTCGTACGACAAGAGATTTTTTAATTTTATAATAATTATAACAATATTTGTTATAATCATGATCCATAACATATACACAGCTGAAAGAAGCAAACCATTTTGTGATGAGGAGTTTTCATAGAGTTGTCGGTGAGGTTTACAGCTTGCTACTTTCTTCTAGACGGCAGTCTGAGGAGAGCCTCTTCTTTGAATGCCGTGAAAATGGAGGCAGCAAGCTCTTTCGAAACATTAGTAACATATTACCAATTAGTATGACGTCATATCTATAAAGTCCATACACCAACAAATGCGACCTTTATTAAACTTTACAAAGTTTTAAAATTTACACTAAAGATCACTTTGACTTGCTCCTACATGTTTCGGTCTACGATCATCATCAGGGAACCTTCACTAGAGTCTAGCTAAAGTTAACATTTAACATGCTGCCACACCACCGCATAACAAATAATGACCTAGATTTTACCGAATTTTAAACTAAATATAACTTGAGCTAGGTTCTAATGAAGGGTCCCTGATGATGGTCGTAGACCGAAACATGTAGGAGCAAGTAAAATTGATTTTTAATTTAAATTTTAAAACTTTGTCAAGTTTAATGAAGAGTGCATTTGTTGGTGTATGAACTTTATAGATATCAAAATGCACGGTAAAACGATAAAAAAAAAGATATAATATATTAGAAGAACTCAATTTTCAGAAGGAGATATTCAAACATTTGACCTTCTGCACAAGAATCGAACAGGAACTGAATTTCATTCGAAGGCACTTCCGCATAATTACAAAAAGCAACTATTAGCTTCGTTGTTTATGTCTTTCTTTCCATCCGTCCGTCTTTCCGTCCGCATGAAACAAATCGGCTCCCACTGGACGAATTTTTGTGAAATTTTGTGTCTGAGTATTTTTTTTGAAAATCTGTCCAGGGAATCCAAGTTTCATTAAAATCTCATATGAGTAACAGGCAATTTACATGAAACCCCATGTACATTTATGGTAATATCGCTCTGAATTCTTCTTGTAATGAGAAATGTTGCAGACAGAATTGTAGAGAAAAAAACACACGTTTTGTGTTCAGTAACTTTTTTCCGACAATCGTAACCTATATGAGATAATGTGGAAATATATGGTAGAGCCAGGCAGGCCACATTTGGTAATATAATACAGCGTATGGTCTTGGCATGCTGGATAAGATTCATCGAATAATATAATTAAATACATATTGCATTTGAGCGGCAACAATATTTACGCGAACGCAGTTCAATGTAGATTATACGTAGATTGTCTGCCTTGTTGGATTCTAAATATGTGTTATTTAATTAAAAAGCAATAATGAAAGGTCTGCAGTACTGGGCGTCTGCTCTACGAAGTTATGTCTCGTGAGTTCGAGCAGGAAAATTGTATTTCGCTTCAAAGGAAATCAAGGACGCGGTTGACTAACGTGCTGCCAATACTCATACGTGTACATGCAGTTACCCTTATGGCTGTGTATTCACTTCGAAATATCCTTCTTGACTTATCGCACAAAAAGTATCGAAGTGAAATCAAATGCTCAGCCGCCCACAAGAAATTTATTATTTAATATCAGGTTGTCATGGACTGTGGAGGATGCTGAGTGTGATAAGTCGCTACTTTCCTTCCATTGGACATCATCAATTAATGGGTCCTGTGTTTCTCCGTAACATTTACTTCGCTGAATGCTGTTAGCAAGTGGGAGTCTAGTCGTAAAAATAATAGAAGTTGCAAGTGACACCTTGTGCAGTGGACTACGCTTATCAGTTTGAGGACAGCAGGAAGATTATTGGGTATTGCACGGCGACTATGCTTCCTCAAAAGAGCGGACTTCCATGACGCAACAGTCCCTAGTGGGCCACGACCTCATCATTATCGAAGCTTCAAGATCACACTCGGACATGCCACACTTGGCAGGACTCCTCTGGACAAGAGATCAGCCCGACGCAAAGACCTCTATCTGACAACACACAATATTTAAAAGAGACAGACATATATGGCTCGGTGGGATTCGAACCCGCAATCCCAAGATTCGAGCTGCCGCAAAACTACGCCTTAGATCGCGCGGCTACTGGGTCCAGCAAAGAACAGACTGGTTCGCAGAACTAAAGAAGCTGAAATCATGTGTCTAGAGCCTTAGAGAACGTCTGTTTTGTTTAGATACGGCAACTGTAATCTAACATTAAATTTAACTGAAATATTTAGGTTCTTGTGCTCGGCTCTTGCGTACGTGACAATACATGTAAAATCATTTTTTATGAATTCAGAATCTTCAATTCCTTTCAGTTGTGACAATGTGAAAGGTGTTAATATTCGTGGTGGCTGTGCAAATAATGTCTACTCTGACCTTGTTACTTATATGCAGATTCGGCCTGCATCAAATTTGTCCAACATTTTCTCAAAGGCGCTTTCATTTGCCATCTTTTTAAGTGTTACAGAATAAACATTATTTCGTAAGAAACTCGTGGGTGTGTTTCATTGCAGTTTACATACCTATGTGTAATTTTCCACAAAATTAAACTCTGATCGTTTCTTCTATTATTATGGATACCAATAAAATATGGAGACCAATAAAAATTTTCGCTAATTTAATAGAGTAAATAAGATATAAGGGAATCGAAATTTATGTAAAATTCAGAAAGTTTTATAAATTTTCGAGTTACAAGTCGTCTGACTGAACAGTTGAATAATATTAGTTTCTTTTAAAAGGGGGTTCTGGGTTAGATGTACAAAGGATTAAATGGTTAAGCTTAAGTGGTTTGATGGTTCAGGCAGTGTGATTAGCATTTATTAACGGGTTCAGTATCGACGTTTAGAAACGGCGCCCAGTCGATTTAATGTCAACTGCGCTTTTCAATATCTTGATGTTAAACGAATGACTCAGGGAAGTCACACGTATGACAATTGAAAGCCTTTACTTTCGGGGAACGTTTAGAACCATTCCACTTTAATTTTTCGCGCGAACTAACAAAGCTGCTCCTAAAAATGGCCTTGAAATTACGACTGCACAATTGTTTTGAGTAGAAAGATGCTGTGACACGGGCGTAAAACCTTCCTACTGAAATATTCTGGTGAAATAAATGATGTAGTTGCTTTGAAAAATTACTCAGCTTCTTTTGGGTGTTTCTTTGCGTTTTAAAAAGAAAATAGTGTTAAGCGCAGTCACCTGATATATATAAAGCTGCACAGTCTGAAGGTCTGAAGACTACATATTTGTACGGCCACTGCATGATTTTACTCATCATGCGAAAGGATCATTGACGTGACAAATATCTTCGAAGAGGTAAGTAGCAAATTTTGTCAGATACCGGAGCATTGGAGTGCAGAATCCGAATTTACACCGGACATGTTGGTCAGAAGAAATTACTCCTAGACGAACTGCACATGAATGGACGCTCATCTGATCCTGAGAATTTTCACTTTTTATGCTACAGTAGACGTACTAATTACAGAAATAAATAGTAGGTTTCGAGGACACAAAAACAGCAAAAAAGTTTTAAAAACCCGCTATCAAACATTTGTAAGTGTTTGGTGAAATAGTCTACTTGCTATGAAATTACTGTGAAGTGTATGGTATATTTGGTTCACCTAATATGTTGGATGCAATGAGCTACTTGCTTTTAAACCAATGAGGACTGGTATTCGTTTAAATTTTATGTAAAATTTTCAATTATTAATCGCAGGAAAATTTCAGTATGCTTGAGAGATTCAAATCTGCTAATGCTCTTCAGGGAACCAACAGGTACTTACTTTTAAGAATTATGCAAAACATATATGTAAATGAAATGTGTGAGCCATTTCCGACATCTTTAACTTTAAAGTAGATGGCACGGGAAGGTAACACGGAACTTTTAAAGGTTACATGAATTTATCTGGCGCAATAGATTATTTTAACTCTAAATACGTAAGTTATTCGGAAAGTGAGTACCTTCTGCATATATCTCTCTCGCATCCTCGAGACTGTCACTTTGCGCATGTGCAGTGATTACCTCTATCAATTGAGAAGCCACAGGCGCCATTTCGTGAAATTCGTTTTATGTTTATGTTTGTTCCTCTCGTTAAACATGTTTAAGACAATTGAAGGGGCCGCCGACTGTGAAATACGGTCTGTAATTCGCTTTTCGAGCTCTAGGAATGTGCTACCAAGTGAGATACATCATCAGGTCTGTCAGATGTATGGTGATAATGCGATGAGTGATGGCATGGTTAGGAAATGTGTTCGGATGTTCAATGAAGGACGAGAGAACGTGCACGATGAGGCGCGAAGGTCAACGAAAGAGCGCGTGACGACAGACGTTTCACAATTTCTGATCTGTCTCTGCTCTTTTCTCAGATTTCAAGGACTCTACTCTATGACATTGTCGGTAGTCATTTGGGTCGCAGGCGGCCGCATTCTATGAGTAGGGTATACAGAAACATGTGCCCCGCTACGATAAGTGCCTCAATAATGGCGGCGAATATGTGGAAAAATAGTTTGAATAGTGTAGAATCTGATATCAATTAAATTAATATACGAAACCTTACTCGATTTTTTTTACAGCGAAACGGTACTTACTTTCTGAATAAGCCTCGTATTTGGCATAACGGAGTAGTTACGATAACCGTTCGTCCCAGACTCTTTGCAAGTTTGAAGACATCCTGAAAGAATTTGTTTTTATTCTGAATAATCATAATTTTGCGAGTCCAAATTTTCTTATGTGGATGTGATATAAATATTTGTTCTTGATATATTATTGAAATTCTTTTATCTGCACAGATTATGTATATATTATATTGTGGTGTCAAATGACGTATGGAGAGGCTAACTTTACGACAGAGACAACATAGCAGAAAGCAATCAATACTTTATCGTCTCTTGATAACCTATTGTTTTGGTTCCAAATCTATTGAGTACTTGATTCTAACTTCAAAGAATCTGTGACCAATTTCTTCCATATTTGTTACTTTTCAATATATTCAGTTACTGTAGAATTAGACGCTGTATAACCTACATGTCTGAAGAGACGTCTTTATTTGACATAAGACAGATAATTTTCAGATCTAACAAAAGGTAACGAGCGCGATTAGGACCTTTGACCTTCCAATTAGGTGTTTAGTTCTGTAAGTTTACACTGGACAGTTTGTCCTCATTGGTGCGATGGGCAGAATAGACATTTTTAGATTTGTGTACTTGAAGACTAATTGGTAGGATAATAATAAAATGGGAAATAGAATATAGAAGAGTGGAACGGACTCGCGTGGCTGTGATTAGGGGCCTGTGGCGGGTCCTTATGAATAGAGTATTGAGCCATCGTGTCGTATAAAATGCGGGTGTTTTCTGAGCATCATGTACCTTTTGATAAAACAGACCTAATATTATTTTGCGTGTACTTCGAAATACAAGAAATTCTTGCCGTTTACGCGTTTTTGGTCACAATGGGCGTTATTTCTTCAACTGTCTGCTTTATTGACAGAAGAAATGTGTGTTGACATAACGCGAACAGAGCCAAATCATACTCATGTTTCCTTTCGCAAATCTCAGTAGAACATTTTGAAGTCATTTATAACAAAATATCATACTCCTGGCAATTGTATTAACGGTTTTCACATTTTGTCTTGAGATAAAACAGGCGCAGTTTTGTGGAATTTACTAACTGTGAATGTAGCAGTGCTTTGATAAGTCTGCAGATGCTGAGTATTTATAGCATTTTTATTCGACATATGAATCGCACGATGAAGGTGAATGGAAGATTTCGTTTTTTGAGAACACACCCTTGTGTTATGAATACCCAACTGAGTAGGAAAATGAGGAAATTTTATTCGTTATTTATTATTATGATCATATGTTACTGCCTCATAATAATAAGATTCATAAAAGCCATAAATTTTTTTGTCAGAATTACAAATAAATGTTGTCATCTTGGGATAATAGCAGATCAAACAGTGCGATTGGTTAAATAGGCTCACCATAAGGACCAGTGGCCTAATTTGTGAACACGGTCATGAAATCCCAGATACAATGACTTCTGGAAAATTTCTTACATAAATTTTCAGTGAAGTCTTCTATTATGTAAGAGAACCAGTTCGGGTTGAAACTGGACACATCATTATCTGGTCTGTGCCGATAATGTTAATTGAATGGGTGAAAAATTATGCGTAGAACACGAAATCTTCCTTAGATGCTAGTAAGGAAATTGATCTAGAAATAAATAGTGAGAAAATTAAGTAGGCCTATGTGCACATGTGTGAACAAAATGCTTGAAAAATCATGGCGCATAGATGGGTAGTAAATCCTGTGAAATTGTGACAACGTTTAAATAATTGCGAAAGACTATAAAAAGGTAAAGCAGTTCCGTTACAGGCCTGGAGTCGCCCACAGGGTTCCAGTAAGTTAGGGTTCCCAGATTATATGACAACGGCACAGGATGGTGGTAAGGTTTTCAGCCCTACACACCGGCCGCCTTTACCCCCAGGAAATGCTCTGTTAGAGTCTGAGTCGCCCCAGGGCCATAATGCAATCGGAAGGGTTACGTCAATTAAAAATTCCAATGACATCATCTGGAATCGAACCAACGACCTTCTGATTTGTAGTACAGCACCTTAACCACTGTGTCACCGCAGTTCCCTGGGAAAGACTATACCAAGTCAAATTTTCATTCATGAATAAATTGAGAGGAGACTGAATACAAAGGGTGGCTGCTACCATTCACTTCAAAATACTTTGTCTCGCCATTTGCTGTTCAAACATAGAAGAGGTAAAATATACAGGACTATAAATTTACCTGCTCCTGATCAGGAGGTGTGGGCTGGGATATCTTATTCGCCATAGCGACTCGCTACGTTCTGGATGGTCCAGGGATCCAATCCCTGTGGAGGGCGAGATTTTCCGCACTCATCCAAACCGGCCCTGGGGCCTACCCAGCCTCCTTTACTCCTGGATACCAGGTTTCTTTCTCGGAGTAAAGTGACCGGGGAGTGGCGCTGGCCATCTACTCCATGTGGCAGGTTAAAGAAAGAGAATAAATATATATATATATATCCCCTTCAGCGGTCCTTCGTGGTCTCATATGGGGGGGGGGGGAAATTGGGCCCCC